>OGXX01002424.1_pt1 | contig 16988 bp, 14 predicted proteins | sample 1576301 | NCBI WGS metagenome assembly OGXX01 (sample SAMEA3541469, study PRJEB24748) | human gut metagenome | biome: human gut; feature: human-associated habitat; material: faeces | place: China | collected 2012
AGGCGTCGGCGGTGGGGGCATAGTCGGTGTACTTGTAGCCGAACAGCTCATCGGAGATCTCGCCCGTCAGCAGGACACGGACATCGGTCTGCTCGTGGATGGCCTTGCACAGCAGATACATGCCCATGCTGGCGCGGATGGTGGTGATGTCCCAGGTGCCCAGCAGGCGGATGACCTCTTCCAGGCTCTGGAGGACCATCTCCCGGTTGATGATGACCTCATGATGCTCGCTGCCCAGATAGTCGGCGGTCTGGCGGGCATACTTCAGGTCGATGGCGTCGGTGTCCATGCCGATGGCAAAGGTGCGGATGGGCTTGCCCAGCTTTTTAGCTGCGATGGAGCAGACCAGCGAGGAGTCCAGACCGCCCGAAAGCAGGAAGCCGACCGGTGCATCGGCGTCCAGACGCTTTTCCACACCGGCAATGAGCTTTTCGCGGATGTTGGTCAAGGTGGTCTCCATGTCGTCTTCCATGGGGGCGGGCACATCGGCGATGTCCTCATAGCGGACGAAGCGGCCGTCGCAGTAGTAGCTGCCAATGGGGAAGGGCCGGATGTCGTCGCACCAGCCGATGAGGTTCTGCATCTCGGACGCGAATGCGATCTGGTGGCTGGACTTGGAGTAGCCGTAGAACAGCGGGCGGATGCCGATGGGGTCGCGGGCTGCGATGAGGCGGTCCTTGCGGGAATCGTAGAGGATGAGGGCGAACTCAGCGTCCAGATGGCGGAACATGTCGAGGCCGCACTCATAATAAAGCGGCAGCAGGATCTCGCAGTCGCAGTCGGACTGGAACTTGTAGCTACGGCGCTTCAGGATCTCTTTTTCAAAGCGGAAGCCGTACAGCTCGCCGTTGCAGACCACACAGTCGGCTCCGCGGTAGAACGGCTGCATGCCTTCGGGCGTCAGGCCCATGATGGCCAGCCGGCCAAAGCCCATCAGGCCGAACGGCCCTTCCACGACCCGCTGGTCGTCCGGGCCGCGCATCACGGTGCGCAGCAGATAATCCTTGAACTTGGCGGCACTCAGATCGTGCCCGGTGTAACCCATTACACAACACATCGTTCTTACCCCTCTCAAGTGACCGCTCCGTCATTGCTTGGCAATGCCGCCTTTCCGGATCGGAGCGGTCTCAAATAAAAAAATACGGCAGCTTTCATCCCATTTTGCTAGGACGAATGCTGCCGTATCCGTGGTGCCACCTAAATTACCGACACGCTGGGCATGTCAGTCACTTTTGTGCGCTCTCCCCGTTGAAAGCACTGCCGCGATAACGAGCGGCGCACGTCTGCCCCTACTTGCCGCCTTGCGCGGGTTCAGGGGGAAGCTCACGGGGGTTCGTTCGGGTCCGGCTCTCTGCGCGGCTCACACCTGCCCGCGCTCTCTGAAAAAGAGCGGTTGGACCTTACTTTTCCCGGTCAACGCTTTTCTTGCCTGAATTGTATCACGGCTTTTTGTCCGTGTCAACAGCCGAATTTGAATTTTCTGCGGTTTGTTCAGCCTGCTCATTTTGCTGCGCACAGCGGCGGCAAAGTCCGTACAAAACGCTTCCCTCGCACTGGAGCGTAAAGCCGTGTTCGGCCATCAGATGGGCGCGCACCTCGTCCATGAAGTGGCAGTCCAGGTGGTAGATCCGCCCGCACTGCACACATTTGAGGTGCAGATGCTCCCGGCAGTGCCGCCCTTCGTCCACATACTGGAACACCGCTTTTTCGCCCTTGTCAGCGACGTATTTCATGATGCGCTGTTCGCCCGCCAGCTTGTCGAGATACCGGTAGACGGTGGTGGGGTTGGGGCTGGCGCCCTCGGCCTCCAGATGTTCCAGAATATTCGACGCACTGACCGCGTGCTGCCGGTTGTTGATGAGGTAATCCAGGATGAGCTGCCGGGTTTTGGTGTTGTATCCGCCGCGACCTGCCATGATATCCGCCTTCCTTTCCGCATCAAGTGTACCACAATTTATCCTTCGATGCAAAACAAGATGGGAGAGTTGGTGACAAGCACAAAAAACTTTGTGAATAATGCGAGAAAATACGGCAGAATATCTGTGCAAAACGGAAAAGCTCCCAATCTTTTGGAAAAACTCTTGTAAAGATTGACAAGTTGTGTGATAATGTTTATATGAGATGAGTTGGATTATTTCAGGGATACAAGCTGCCTTTCGGGCGGCTTTGCGTTGTTTGAGACGAACATCGGAATGAAATGATCTGTTCGGTTAGGAGATTGGAAAGATGAAAGAGATGGAACAGCAGGCAAAGCAGAGCTTGAAGCTCCAGGCCTACCAGTACCTGAAAACAAAGATCCTGAACTGTGAGTACCGTCCCAATGAGTTTCTCAACGAGCAGAAGCTCTGTGCGGAGATGGGCAACATCAGCCGCACCCCCATGCGGGATGCGTTGGGCCGGTTGGAGCAGGAGGGTCTCATCACCATTCTGCCCAAAAAGGGCCTGATGGTCTCCGGCATCACGGAGGACGATGTGCACAGCATGTTCGAGATGCGCCTTCTGGTGGAGCCGTATGCGCTGCGCAATTACGGCAACCTGATCCCCCGGCAGGCACTGGAAGACTATAAGGAACTGATGCACCACCCGGACCGCATCGACGACTTCTGCAAGTCGGACGATGACTTCCACGAGCTGCTGATGAGCAGCCTGCCCAACAAGTACCTGCGCTCGGCCTATGACCGCATCACCGGCCTGAACACCCGGTTCCGCATCATGACCGGCAAGGTGAGCATGATCAATCAGGACCAGACCTGCGAGGAGCATCTGCACATCCTGGATGCGGCCCTGAACGACAACTGGGACACCGCCGCCGATGCGCTGCAGCACCATCTGGAGCTGGCCCGCGATAAGGCCGAAGGCGTCATCAAGGTCATCCGACTGTGGTAAGGCTTACCCTCTCAGGCAAACCCACAGGGTTTGCCTGAGAGGGTACTTTTTTGCACAAAAACAGCACATTTGTCCAGAAACAGTGAGATGCGTATAAAAAATTCATAAAAATCATAAGAATTTGACATTGCATAGTTTTTAACAATGTGGTAAAGTAAAAGGCAGAGAGACCCGGCTGAAAACGGGTACAATGATTTGGAGGATCGTAATTATGGCTGATCGTATCGTACTGAATACCATTTCCTACCATGGCCACGGTGCCATCGAGAACATCGTTCCCGAACTGACCGCCCGCGGCTACAAGAAGGCGTTCGTCTGCTCCGACCCCGACCTCATCAAGTTCGGCGTGACCAAGAAAGTCACCGACCTGCTGGATGCGGCAAACTTTGCCTACGCTGTGTACAGCGAGATCAAGCCCAACCCCACCATCGCCAATGTGCAGGACGGTGTGGCGGCCTTCAAGGCTGCTGAGGCAGACTGCATCGTGACCATCGGCGGCGGCTCTTCCATGGACACCGCAAAGGCTATCGGCATCATCATCAACAACCCGGAGTTCGCGGATGTCCGCTCTCTGGAAGGTGTCGCACCCACCAAGAAGCACGCCGTCTTCACCATCGCTGTGCCCACCACCGCCGGTACGGCGGCCGAAGTCACCATCAACTACGTCATCACCGACGTCGAGAAGAAGCGCAAGTTCGTCTGCGTTGATACCAACGACATCCCGGAGATCGCCGTCGTGGACCCCGATATGATGTCCTCCATGCCCAAGGGCCTGACCGCTGCCACCGGTATGGACGCTCTGACCCACGCCATTGAGGGCTACATCACCAAGGGCCACTGCACCATCTCCGATATGTTCCATCTGGAAGCCATCAAGCTCATCAGCGAGAACCTGCGCGGTGCCGTCCAGAACACCCCGGAAGGCCGTGAGGGCATGGCTCTGGGCCAGTACATCGCCGGTATGGGCTTCTCCAACGTCGGTCTGGGCATCGTCCACTCCATGGCACACGGCCTGTCCGCTCTGTATGACACCCCGCACGGTGTGGCCTGCGCCATCCTGCTGCCGGTCGGTCTGGAATACAACAAGAGCGTGGCCGGTGAGCGCTACCGTGCTGTCGGCAAGGCCATGGGCGTCCAGGGCATCGACGAGATGAACGACGCCGAGGCAGCTGATGCCACCATCGCCGCCGTCAAGCAGCTGAGCGCAGATGTGGGCATCCCCGCCAACCTGCACGGCATCCTGAAGGAAGAGAACATCCAGTTCCTGGCAGAGTCCGCTTACGCCGACGCCTGCCGCCCCGGCAACCCGCGTGACACCAGCGTGGAAGAGATCGTGGAGCTGTACAAGAGCCAGCTGTAACCCGCTCCGGTCTGGTCTGCGGTAACATCTAAAACCTCAAAATGCCATCTTCGGCCGCAGCGCCGGAGGTGGCATTTTTGCGATTCGGGCTTGTCAAACGCCCCGAAACCGGGTACAATCAGAGTACACTTTGTTTCAGGAGGGCAGCAGCCGATGAAATTGAATTTCTATACCCTCAGCGTCATCTATCTGGTCTACTCGTTTTTGGGCTGGGTGGGGGAGACGGTCGTAGCCACCGCCAAAGGCCGCCGGTTCACCAACCGCGGTGTGGCTTCCGGCCCGTTCTGCTTCGTCTACGGCACGGCGGGCGTTCTGTTGGCTGTGGGTCTGGCCGACCTGCGCAGCAGCTGGTTCGCGCTGTTCGCGGGCAGTTTTCTGATCGCGACCGTGGTCGAGTGGGTCACGGCGAAGCTGCTGGAACGGGTGCACCACCGCCGCTGGTGGGATTACTCCGATAAAAAATTCAACCTGGACGGCTACGTCTGCCTGCAATATTCTGCCCTGTGGGGTGTGCTGGGCGCAGTAGCAGTCCGCTGGGGCAACGACCTGCTGCTGCGGTTCTGTGCCTGGCTGCCGCCGCTGCTGCTCCACATCGCGGTATGGGTCAGCATGACGGTCGCCGTGCTGGACCAGATCGGTGCGGTGGTGGTCGTGGGGCAGTATGCCGCCAAACACCCCCGGCTGGAACAGCTGGGGCAGGAGCTGGGCAAGGGCACCGACCGGCTGCAGCAGAAGATCGCCGCCCGCGTCGAGCGCCGCATCCAGCGGGCCTACCCCGCAGCGGCCCGCCCGGAGCCGACCACCAGCGCCGAAAAGGCGATGAGTGTATCCGACCTGGTCTGGCTGTTCGTGGTGGGGGCCTTCCTCGGCGATGTGGTGGAGACCCTGTTCTGCCGCATCACGGCCGGTGTCTGGATGAGCCGGTCGAGCCTGGTGTGGGGCCCGTTCAGCGTGGTGTGGGGGCTGGCGCTGGTGCTGGCCGCCGTCCTTCTGCGGGGCAGCGAGCACCAGAGCGAGAGTCGCATCTTCTGGTTCGGCGTCATCCTCGGCGGTGCGTATGAGTATGTGTGCAGCGCCGTCACCGAGCTGCTGTTCGGCACCGTGTTCTGGGATTACAGCGGCTTCAAGTTCAACCTCGGCGGGCGCATCAACCTGCTGTATTGCTTCTTCTGGGGCATTGCGGCGGTGACCTGGATGCGGTACGGCTACCCGCTGGTGGCAAAGTGCATGGGAAAGCTGAAATCCCGCATCCGCCCCTGGATGACGGCGGTGCTGGCCGTCTTTATGGCAGTGAATATGCTGGTGTCAGCGCTTGCGCTGGCCCGGTACGATGCCCGCACCAGCGGCGTGGAGGCGGCGAACCCCGTCGATGTGGTTCTGGATGCGCACTTTGACAATGCCCGGATGGAGCGCATCTATCCCAATGCGAAAAAAGTCTCTTCTCATGCCCGGTGAGAGACTGCACAGCTGCCCGATAACATGAAAGCCCCCGCCGTTCGTCGGCGGGGGCTTTCTGTGTCGCAGGGAAAGTTACTGCTGTGCGAAGATCTTCACGTCGTCCTTGTCCATGAAGGCGGCACCGGCGAAACCGGCAGCTTCGAGCTGACCCAGCTGTTTGCCGAGCTTCTTGCCCTGGGGCAGGATGGTGACTTCGTAGTTGTCGCGCAGAGCGGCGGCTTTGGCGAGGACGGCGGGGAAATCTGCCTCCTTGCCGTAGAGCAGGGCGATCTTCTGCTTGGCACCGGGGATCTGATACCCCTGCTCCAGCAGGATGCCGCAGACGCGCTCGAAGCCGATGGAGAAGCCGACAGCGGGCACCTTGGTGCCCAGGAACTTGCCGATCATGTTGTCGTAACGGCCGCCGCCCGCCACGGCACCGCTGAACTGCGGGCAGGTGATCTCAAACACCATGCCGGTGTAGTAGCCCTGGCCGCGCACCAGGCTGGGGCAGTAGGCCACATCGAAGCGGCCGTTGGCCATGGCCTTTGCGGTGGCCAGCACATACTTCAGGTCATCGGCAATGGCGGGGTCGGCACAGCGGGAAGCTACGGACTCCAGTGTCACATCACCGGCGGCAATGAAATCGGCCAGCGCGTTGATGGCAGCATCGGGCAGCTGCTTCTCGGTCAGCTCGGCCTTCACGCCCTCGGCACCGATCTTATCCATCTTGTCAAAGGTGATGCAGACAGAGTCTAACGTGTCGGCGGCAAAGCCCATGCTCTCCAGCATTCCGCGCAGGATGCGGCGGTCATTGATGTTCACGGTGAAGCCGGTAAAGCCGATGCCCAGCAGGGCACGGGCGGTCACATCGATCAGCTCCACCTCTGCGTTGGGGCTCTCGTCGCCCAGAATGTCGATGTCGCACTGGACAAACTCGCGCAGGCGGCCCTTCTGGGGGCGCTCGGCGCGGAACACGCGGTCGGTCTGGATGACCTTGAAGGGGTGGGGGAGCTTGTCCTTGTTGGCAGCGTAGAACCGGCTCAGGGGCAGGGTCAGATCATAGCGCAGGCCCATGTCGGAGAGCTGCTTGGGGTCGCCGGATCCCAGGGCGCTGGTCAGCTTGTCTCCACGCTTCATCACCTTGAAGATGAGGTTCAGGTTGTCGCCGCCGTCGGATTTGTCCAGGTTCTCCATATCCTCCAGCATGGGGGTGGAGATGCGCTCAAAGCCGGAAGCACGGTAGGTTTCCAGGATCTTGCCCTGGATGTAGTCGCGCAGGGTCTGCTCAGCGGGCAGCAGGTCCCGCATACCCTTCAATGCCTGTGATTTCATAGTTGGTTCCTCTTTCTCAGCATCCTCACCCTCTCAGTCTCGCATTCGCTCGACAGCTCTCCCAAAGGGAGAGCCAAGGGCAATCCCAGATGAGGCTTTTCAAAGAACCGCCAGAGCCTCCCCCTTTGGGGGAGGTGGCAGTGCGTCAGCACTGACGGAGAGGGTGAAGTTATTTTAATTTGAACATCTTTAATTATAAAGAATCATGCCGTTTTGTCAATGAAAAAGGGCACACTGACAGAACGAGGTGATAAAACAGATGAAGCAGTTTACAGCGCGCCACCCCTGGGCGATCCTGGCGGCGGGGGCGGCCATTCAGATCCTGACGGGCCTGCCTGCGGCGTGGGGCGTGTTCCAGCAGCCGGTGATGGACGAGTTCAGCCTGACCGAGGACGGCGCTGGCTATGCGTTCGGCATCCTGATCGCAGCGTTCGGGGTGGGCTGCGTCATCGGCGGTTTTTTGCAGGATAAAAAAGGCCCGCGCTGCGCGGCGCTGTGGGGCACCGGCCTGCTCTGCGGCGGGTTCTTTGCGGCGGCCCTCCTGCCTGGGGAGAAGGGGGCATGGTTCTGGGCAGTGTTCAGCATTCCGGCGGGGCTGGGCACGGCGTTTCTCTACCCGTCCATCCAGTCCTGCGCCCAGAAATGGTACGCCGGGCGCAAGGGCCTTGCCACGGGGGTCATTGGCGGCGCGGTGGGCCTGAGCGGTGCGTTCCTGACCGGATTCGTCCGCACGGCGCTGAAGGGCTTTGGCCCGGTGCAGGGGATCCGGGGAGCGTTCTGGGCGCTGGGGGCACTCACGCTGCCGGTCTGCCTTGTGGGCAGTGCCCTGCTCACCGACCCGCCCCCGGCAAAGCAGAAGCCCGAGGAGCAGGGCAGGGGAAAGGGCACCCCGGCCCTCGACCTTGCCCCGCTGCAGATGCTCAGAACAAAACAGTACTGGCTCTGCGCCGGAGCGGTCTGCTGTTCCACCCCGGCGGTGCTGCTGTTCAGCCCCATCATCTTAAAGCTGGGCATGGAGCGGGGCCTGGACGAGGGCGCTGCCCTGTGGAGTGTGGTGCTGGGCAGCGTGGGCAGTGCGGCGGGCCGCTTGCTGATGCCCCTGCTCAGCGACCGGATCGGCCGCCGCCCCACTGATCTGATCCTGTTCGGCGTGTCGCTGGGGCTTTCAGCGGCCTTCCTGTTCGCACAGGGCTGGCTCGTTGTGGCTGTGTACGCAGGGCTCACCTTCTGTTATTCGGCGCTGGCGGCGGTGCTGCCTTCCCTCTCCACCGACCTGTTCGGCCTGCCCCACGCCGGGGTGAACTACGGCTTTCTGGCGCTGGGGCAGAGCGTGGGCAGCCTTGCCTTCCCCTTTGCGGCGAACCTCTGGGGCCTTGCCACCGGGCGGCACTGGCTGGCCATGGCAGGCGCGGCGGCGGGCTTTGTGTGCATCTGGGCGCTCCGGCCTGTCAGGGCCCAACAGCCGCCCAGAAAAAACTGAACCGGACAGCGCAAGATATTCCTTTTGACAAATATGATAGAAATGTGACGAACTGGGCGGCGAAAGCGGTGAAAGTGCTAGTTAGTGACATATAACCGTTAAAAATGCTTGTGAAAAAATCCGCAAAACGTCTTGCAAATTCCGCCAAGGTTCTCTATAATAAAATCATGCGTGGTAGTACCGGCGTGGCGCGGAAGAGAGCGGCGCAGCCGGTCAATGCAAACGGCAGGACACCCCCTGCCAATGGCATCAATTTGTCAAAAGGAGAGTATGATTATGACCTATTCGCAGCAAGTACAGAATATGTGCCCGATCACCAAAGGTCCTAAGCATGGTCCGGCTCCCATCCCCGAAGAGGGCGCATGGGTCAAGGCCTATGAGATCAAGGACATCAGCGGCTACACCCATGGTGTGGGCTGGTGTGCACCCCAGCAGGGCACCTGCAAGCTGTCTCTGAACATCAAGAACGGTGTCATCGAGGAGGCTCTGGTGGAGACCATCGGCTGCTCCGGCATGACCCATTCCGCTGCTATGGCTGGCGAGATCCTGCCCGGCAAGACCATTCTGGAAGCTTTGAACACCGACCTGGTGTGCGATGCCATCAATGTGGCAATGCGCGAACTGTTCCTGCAGATCGTCTACGGCCGCACGCAAAGCGCGTTTTCCGAAGGCGGCCTTGCCGTGGGCGCGGGGCTGGAGGATCTTGGAAAGGGCCTGCGTTCGCAGGTCGGCACCATGTTCGGCACGCGTGCAAAGGGCCCGCGGTATCTTGAAATGGCGGAAGGCTACGTGCTTGCCATCGGCCTTGACAAAAACAACGAAATCATCGGCTACAAGTTTGTGAACCTGGGCAAGATGATGGATGCGATCAAAAAGGGTATCGACCCCAAGGACGCATATGAGAAGAACATCAGCACCTATGGCCGCTTTGCCGAAGCCGCGACGGTCATCGATCCCCGCCATCAGTAAGGAGGAAGAGCCATGGTTACGTTTGAAGGATACGAAAGAAGAATCGAAAAGATCAGCGGCGTGATGGCGCAATACGGCATCGAAAACTTCGAAGCTGCGGACGCGCTTTTGAAGGAAAAGGACATCGACGTGCGCGGGATCGTGCTCGGTATTCAGCCGATCGCGTTTGAAAATGCCGTTTGGGCCTATACGCTCGGCGCGGCCATCGCCGTAAAGAAGGGCGTAAAGAGCGCTGCGGAAGCCGCTGAGGCCATCGGCGAGGGCTTGCAGGCGTTCTGCATCCCTGGCTCTGTTGCAGACCAGCGCAAGGTTGGCCTTGGGCACGGAAACCTTGGCGCGATGCTCCTTCGGGAGGAGACGCGCTGCTTCGCATTTCTCGCAGGACACGAAAGCTTTGCCGCCGCAGAAGGCGCAATCGGCATCGCGCGCACGGCGAACAAAGTGCGCCGTGAACCGCTGCAGGTCATCCTGAACGGCCTCGGTAAGGATGCCGCTTACATCATCAGCCGTATCAACGGCTTCACGCATGTGGAGACGGATTACAACGAGTTCACTGGCGAGCTGAGCATTACAAAGGAAACCGCGTTCAGCGACGGCGACCGCGCGAAGGTGCGCTGCTACGGTGCGGACGATGTGAACGAGGGCGTTGCCATCATGCGTCACGAAAACGTGGATGTTTCCATCACCGGCAATTCCACGAACCCAACGCGTTTCCAGCATCCCGTTGCGGGCACTTACAAAAAGTGGTGCGTTGAAAACGGCAAGAAGTATTTTTCCGTTGCCTCTGGCGGCGGCACGGGCCGCACGCTGCACCCGGACAACATGGCGGCCGGCCCCGCTTCCTATGGCATGACCGACACCATGGGCCGCATGCACAGCGACGCCCAGTTTGCAGGCTCCTCCTCCGTGCCCGCGCACGTTGAGATGATGGGCCTCATCGGCATGGGCAACAACCCCATGGTGGGCGCGACCGTTGCGTGCGCCGTTGCTGTGAGCCAGGCAAAGTAAACCGGGATTTGAATTGACGAAGCGCAGGCCGTGCCGCATGGGAATTCCTTGCGGCACGGCTTTTTATATGCTATATTGAGGTTGCAAACGACAAAATGTTTCAATGGACCGTGACGAAAATCGGAAAGCATTCGTGTTGGCGTGAAGGAGAGAAATAGCCCGATTCTTCGCTGCGCAGATTGCTGTTGCGGCGCAGTTTTGTTTTGCGTGTTGCGCCCGATGCCGTGTCGCGGTGTACTTTCACGAAGAAAACAGGTGGTGTGCCGTGAAGCGCTGCATTGCCCTGGCCGGAATAGTTATGGAAGAAAAACACTGAATTCAGGAGGTTTAAAATGGCTATTCCGGAAGAAAAAATGTATCCGCGCACGGGTGGCAGACGGTCTACCGATGGATTTAAACAAGGCAGCAGCCGATACCGCACAAAAGGAACCGCCCTCCCGAAACAAGAAGGGCGGTTGCTTTATATAAAATGAACCTTTGGGGCAAAAGTTCCGTCTATACGTGTGAAACCGGTTTCTATTTTGCAAACAGGAGGTGAGAATATGGGCGAGGAATTTGAAACGTTGTTTTGTGGCTGTAAGGGAGCGATCGAACGATTCGTCCGCTTTCGGATGCCCTCTGCGGCTGATGCGGACGACATCTTGCGGGAAGTATACCTGACGGCATATCGCCGGTTTGATACGTTGCGCGATAAAAATTCGATGAGAGCATGGATGCTTAGCATCGCGCGCAACAAATGCAAAGATTTTTTTCGTGAGCGCGCGAAAAAGTTGGAGATCCCGTTGAGCGAATTTGAGGAAGCCGCACTGCCTGACAGCCGCTTTGGGCCGAGCGAGGCAGACGCTGTGAATGAAACTCTGGAACGGCTTGGCGATTGGGAGAAGCAGATTTTGCATCTGTATTATTTCAAGATGCTGCCACAGGCAGAAATCGCGCGACAGCTCGGAGTGCCGCTTGGCACGGTGAAAAGCCGCCTATATGCCGCAAAGGCACGTTTCAAACAAAGCTACCCATATCCGCCGCTGAAATCGAAAGGAGTACCGAAAATGAAAAAACTGCCTGAGCTTATGCCTGAATACAAGATCGTGCCATCCAGGGAAGAGCCATTTTCTGTAAAATGGGAAGAGATCATGGGGTGGTTTTTGATCCCGCGGCTGGGAGAAAAGCTTTCCTGGGGAATGTATGATATGCCTTCCCGTGCATGCAGTCATGTTTATGACATGGCGGTAACCGGCAGGGCCGAGGTGCATGGCATCGAAGGTGTAGAGTTGACAGCGCGGGAATCACAATATTCAGGGAAAAAGGAAACCATTAACCGAACTTTCGTTGCACAGCTTACGGATACGCACTGCCGCATCCTTGCTTCGTTTCGCACGGTCGATGGCGTGCGAAAGTATATCACTTTTCTTGATGAGGATGCGTTCCTGCCATCATGGGGCTTTGGAGATGATAACTGCGGCAACGAAACGAACCTTGTGCCTAAGGGGGATATCCTGCGTGAAGGGAACCGGGTCACAACAGCGAAAAAAAGCTGGATTTTGGATATTGCAGGTCGTTACACAGTTACCATCGGCAGAAAAACATATGATACCGTGTGCGTGATGGATGTGGAGCCATATAATACTGGCGTTGTGAGCGAGCAATTCCTTGATGAAAACGGGAAGACCATCCTTTGGCGGCGCTTCAACCGGGATGACTGGCGGTTTGCACAGTATGAAAGACTGTGGTCGGAACAGCTGCCGGATAACGACCGGCTGATTGTGAACGGAGTGACATATGTACAGTGGTATGATTGCATTACGGATTACATCCTTTGATGCACCGATAAAAACAAAGGGCAGCCGCGGCTGCCCTTTTGTATCTTGTTCAACAATGACTCAATGAATCACCTGCGCGAGCGCGATTGCGATGAAGATGGAAGGCACCATGTTCATCACGCGCACTTTGGCGGCGCCGGCAAGGTTCAGCCCGAGGCCGACAAGCAGGATGGAACCTACGGCAGAAAGTTCCGCAGTGGCGGCCGGCGTCATCACGGGCGCAAGAAAGCCCGCAAGCAGCGTGATTGCGCCCTGATACACGAGAACACCTATTGCGGAAAGCGCAACGCCGACGCCATAGGTTGAGGCGAGCAGAATCGCAGAAATGAAGTCGATGAGGGATTTGGTGTAAAGCGTGGTATGGTCGCCTGCGAGGCCGCTTTGCAGCGCACCGAGCACCGCCATTGCACCCACACAAAACAGGAGAGTAGCCGTCACCAATCCTTCCCCAACGCGGGAACCGCCATTTCGGGAAACCCGTGCGCCGATGTGTTCGCCAAGGCGGTTGAGCCGCTCCTCCAGGCGAAGCAGCTCGCCAAGGCCCGTGCCGAGCGCGAGAGAAAGAATGGCGACGATGGTGCTGTTCCCATCAAAGTATCCTTTTACGCCGGTGCAGATCAGCATGAGCCCGATGGCCGTCATGATTCCTTTGGATACACGCTCCGGAAGTCCCTTTTTTGCAAGAAGGCCGATCAACCCGCCTGCGACAACCGCGGCGCTGTTTACAAGTGTTGCAATCATTTCAGAAAACACCTTTCAAATCAAACAAACCGGAGCTGATGCGATCCGCCATCTGCGCCACGCATCAGCTCCGCCAAAACGCTATCATCATACCACAGCCTGCTGCATGGATTCAACCGTTTTCACCATGCATGCTCCACCGCTTCAAGCACGCCTGTGCTGCCAAGGATAAGTTCCACCGCAAGCAGGTCCGTATCATTGCTGTAAACCAAAGCGCCAGCTTCCGCCAAACGGGCGAGCACGGCTTGAGAGGGGGAGGAGTCCCCGTCGCTGGGGCTGCCCGTGACGAGCGCAACGCGCGGGGAAACTGCGGAGAGAAATTCTGCAAGCGAAGCATCGTCTTTTCCATGATGGCCCACCTTGAGCACATCCGCATCAAGCGGAGCGCCTTCCCTGAGCAAAAGCCGCTCGGTGTTGGCGGTAGCATCGCCCATCAGCAGCAAAGTGAACGCGCCTGCCGTGAGGCGCAGCACAAGCGAATTGTCGTTGTCATCCTCGCCAAGTTCTTCCACATATTTGCGCCCCGGGGAAAGCACGGCAAAAGAAACACCGCAAAGCGAAAAGGAATCTCCTTTGCCAAGCACCATGTGCTGTGCGCCCGATTCTGCGATGGTTTCAAGTTCTTTTTCGGAATAAGTTTCGTCGTCCACCGCGGCAGTATAGATGGTATCCACGGGACAGAGCTTAAGGAGCTTCTTCAGCCCGCCCATATGATCCTTATGCCCATGGGTTAGAACGACTGCGTCAAGCCCGGAAACCCCTGCACGGGAGAGCACGGCTTCCACCGCGTCAAAGCGCCCTTTGAGGCCGGTATCCACCAAAAACGCCCCGGATTCCGTTTGGAAAAGCAGGGAGTCGCTTTCGCCGGTGTTGATGAGCCAGACGCGAAGCACAGTGCCGCATTCTTCAACAGGAGCGGGGGAAGGCGTTTCGCGCTCCGATGGCGCAGGCGCAGGAGACGCCGGCGCTTCCGTTTCCTGTGGCGGGGCTGTTCTCGCGCAGCCGCCCGGCAGCAGAAGCAACAGCGCCATGCAAAGTGCCAGCAGAATAGAAAGGTTAGAATGCTTTTTCATAGTTGAATTATAGCATGCCGCGCCCGCATGGGAAAGATTATTCACATTTGCCCGCATTGAATGTTCCGCAGGGGCTATGCTATAATGAATTCAATTCTAAATTCGGGGAAATCTGCCATGAAGCGATACAGCCGGCGCAACAGGCGCAGGATCAGACGCCGCCGCTCCAGTTTGAGCGCAAGCAACTGGGGACCCGTTCTCGCGCTCACGGGGACGGTGCTCGGGGTGCTTGCTGTAATTGCGCTCGTAGTGTTTGTTGCACTGCCAAAACTCCTCCCGCTCATTGGGGTGGAGTACCGTGCACCGTTTGCCCCCACGCCCACGCCTGCCCCCACGCCTGTGCCCACGCCCACGCCGCACCCAATGTCTTACTTTGTGCCATCGGAAGCGCAAAACGAGGTTGTGTTTGAAAACTCGGGCGATTACAAATGGTTTGGAGATCCGTATTTTTATGACGGCGTAATGCTGCTTTCGGCGGGAAAACTGGTGGATTCCTATGCTGTGATGCAGGATTTGTATTTCTTTTATCCTGAAACGCGCACTGCAGAGCAGGTTCCGGTTACCTTGGAAAACGCGCATTTCATGTTCCCGAAGTTTAACGAAAAGTGGCTGATTTATCTGGACGCGCGGTTGGATGGCGGCGGATACTTAATGGCCTCAGACCGAACCGCTCCCGGCGCAAAGCCTGTGCTGATAAAAGAAATCTACACCGGGCAGCCGGAGCCGATGCTCGATGGGGATACGGTCGCCTGGATTGAACGCACTGGAACGCGGATGGACAAGCTCTTTGTGTGCAATCTCAACACCATGGAAACGACAACGCTCAGCATGTTCAGCAATTCTGTGTACGGGCAGAGTCTGCCTTCCCTGCGAAACGGCCTGCTCTGCTGGGCGGATGCTGAAAGCGAAGGCGGGGCAGGGGCGGATACGAGCGTAATTTATTCGATCCGCATTTCCTCCTCTACGGTGCGGGCTTACTCTCCCGGCACCTATGTGCATGACCCGGAATGCGATGGAACGTATTCCGTGTGGATGGACAGCCATCATGCGCCGGATGGTGCGCTGTATTATTCAAAAAATGAAGGGGAGCCCGTCAAAATTGCGGAAGGCGTGGTAGAGTTTGGCCTCGGCAGCCATTTCGTTGTGTATTCCAAGGATGAGGCGATTTGGGCATACATGTTCGACAATGGGCGCACATACCGCATCTCGGCTGAACAGGAGCTGGCGCAGTTCCTCGGAGTTTCGGATGACAGAGTGAGCTGGATGGATGTGACAACGCGCGCGCGCGATATTGTAAAGTTTGCAGCCATTCCTTAATGAGCTTTGATGGAGGGTGCCATGGCAAAAGCGCCGAAAACGATTTATGTCTGCGGTGAATGCGGTTATGAAAGCGGAAAATGGATGGGCCGCTGCCCAAACTGCGACAGTTGGAATACGTTGGTGGAGGCGGTTCCCGCCCCTGTTGTGCGCACAGCTGCACCGGCGCGCGCTCTGCCGCTTTCGCAGGTGGAAACCACAGGAGCCCGGCGCATTTCCACCGGCATGGCAGAACTTGACCGCGTGTTGGGCGGCGGGGTGGTTGCGGGTTCTACGGTGTTGCTGGGTGGCGATCCGGGCATCGGGAAATCCACGCTTTTGATGCAGACTGCCGCACGGCTAACCGAGATCGGCACCGTGCTTTACGTCACGGGCGAGGAATCCGCAGCGCAGCTCAAGCTTCGGGCGGGGCGCCTTGGCGTAACGGGAGAAATGCTTTTGCTTGCGGAGACCGACCTTGCAGCCATTGAGGCGGAAATCAACCGCATACATCCGGCATTTCTCATTATTGATTCCGTCCAGACGATGGCCTGCGCCGAAATTTCGAGCGCGCCCGGTTCGGTCACGCAGGTGCGCGAGGCAACCGCCCTTTTGACCCGCGTTGCAAAAGGTACGGCATGCGCGGTGTTTATCGTTGGACATGTAACGAAGGAAGGCGCAATCGCCGGCCCGCGCGTCCTGGAGCACATGGTGGATACGGTACTTTATTTCGAAGGGGATCGCCACGACGCATTCCGGCTGCTGCGTGCGGTGAAGAACCGCTACGGCTCTACAAATGAGATCGGCGTGTTTGAAATGCGGGATACGGGTATGGCAGAGATCAAAGACCCATCCGGGCTGTTCCTTTCCGGAACGCGCGCCCCCGGATGCGCCGTAACCTGTGCCATGGAAGGCACACGGCCGATGCTTGTGGAAATTCAGGCGTTGATTTCTCCATCCGCGTTTAGCAATCCACGCCGCATGGCTGCCGGTTTGGATGGGAACCGCTTGATTTTGCTTCTTGCTGTGTTGGAAAAGAAAGCGTTTCTTTCCCTTGCGAATCAGGATGTTTATGCGAATGTGGTGGGGGGGATTCGATTGGAGGAGCGCGCAAGCGATCTTGCGAAGGCAATGTGCATCGCTTCTGCATTGTTGGAAGTTACGCTCCCGCCGGCGACGGCTTATATCGGCGAAGTAGCGCTTACGGGCGAAATACGCCCGGTGAGCAGGCTTGATAAGCGAATCAGCGAATGTGCGCGTCTGGGATATACCCATCTCATCGTTCCCAAAAGCGAAAAACTGCCCCGCATTGACGGCGTAAAGCTTACCCCGGTGACAACGCTTGCGGATGCGGTCCGCTTGTTGACCGGAACCGGAAAATGATGGGAGCCCCCTTGCATCTTTTCGGGAATATGCTATAATATCCTATGCGTGTGCCCGTAGCCCAGCTGGATAGAGCGACAGACTCCGACTCTGTAGGCCGCACGTTCGAATCGTGTCGGGCACGCCACGTCGGAGCAAGCTTTATATCGCTTGCTCCGATTTCTTTTTGGGAACTGGGCCGCTTATGCCGCTGTTCCTCCTTT
>OGXX01002425.1_pt1 | contig 16988 bp, 10 predicted proteins | sample 1576301 | NCBI WGS metagenome assembly OGXX01 (sample SAMEA3541469, study PRJEB24748) | human gut metagenome | biome: human gut; feature: human-associated habitat; material: faeces | place: China | collected 2012
TCAGTCATTTATTAGCAAATACAATCCCTTTATTCTTCTTGTCATGGTGTCTTTTTTACTTTTACCGGGGAATAGCCGGTAAAATTTTTATTCTCATTTGGCTCGGAAGCGGACTACTTACTTTTCTGATCGGAAAACCGGGATGGCACATCGGTGCCAGCGGACTGATCTATGGCTTTGCCTTCTTTCTCTTTTTCAGTGGTATTCTCCGCAAATATGTTCCACTCATTGCCATCTCTTTACTTGTCACCTTTTTATATGGAGGAATTATATGGCATATGTTTCCTTATTTCTCCCCCACCAATATGTCGTGGGAAGGACATCTAAGCGGTGGAATTATGGGAACACTCTGTGCCCTAGCTTTTGTGAATCACGGGCCTCAACGCCCGGAACCTTTTGCAGATGAAAAGGATGATGACGAGGAAGAAGAGGAGAATCCGAAGGAGGAATTTTCCAATCAGGACTTATGCAATGCCTCAATCAACAACGTTATATTCGCCGTAAACAACCTGACAGAGATAGCCAACAGGATAATTCCAAAGAACTTGCGAATAATATAAATACCACCTTTCCCGAGGAATCGTTCCACACGACCGGTCATACTCACAACAAAGAAAACCCAGACCATATTCAGAACCAAGGCGATGATAATATTAATGCTGGCATATTCTGCCCGAAGGGAAAGCAAGGTAGTAAAAGCTCCGGCACCGGCTAAAAGAGGAAAAACAAGCGGAACTAGAGTAGCTTCTTTGATAGGTCCCTGATTTTTGAAGATTTCAATATCCAGAATCATTTCCAAAGACATGAGGAAAATAACAAATGCACCTGCAACAGCAAAAGATTCAATATCTACATGGAAGAGTCTCAGCATCATGTCCCCTGCATAAAAGAAACCGATTAATAAGGCAAAAGAAATAACGGTAGCCTTCATTGCATTCACATCCTTCCCCTTTTCTTTCAGGTTAATAATAATAGGTATAGAACCGATAATGTCTATTACCGCAAAAAGCACGATAAACGCACTAATCATCTGTTGCCAGTTAAAGCCTGCAAACATAATTTCCTCCTTTTTTTCTGCAAATATACTCTATTTTTATGCATTCAAACAATAAAAAAAACAAAAAGAAGGGTCAGATGTTGACAGCAGTATTGTATAATGAGTAAATTTGTACAATAAATAAGAGATAACAACGTATGGAAACAATGTTCGACACTTTGCTCCAATTGCCTTTATTTCAAGGTCTTTGCCATGAAGATTTCACTAGTATTTTGGATAAGGTAAAGCTACATTTTATCAAGCATAAAGCCGGAGAAACTATCATTGAGAATGGTAGTCCTTGTAAGCAACTTCGTTTCCTGTTAAAAGGTAAAGTATCTATCGTCACCACTTCCAAAGAAAACATATACACTGTCATTGAGCAAATGGAAGCACCATATCTGATAGAACCACAATCGTTATTCGGCATGAATACGAATTACGCATCCTCTTATATAGCGCATACAGAAGCCCACACAATCAGTATTAGTAAAGCCTTCGTACTTAGCGACCTGTTTAATTACGATATATTCAGGCTCAACTATATGAATATTGTCAGCAATCGTGCACAAAATCTTTACTCCCGACTATGGGAAGAACCGACTATAGACTTAAAGGAGAAGATTTCCCGCTTCTTCTTACTGCATTGCGAGAAAACACAAGGAGAAAAGATATTCAAAGTAAAAATGGATGATTTAGCTCGCTATTTAGACGATACCCGTCTGAATACTTCCAAAGCACTTAACGAATTACAGGATAAAGGATTGATTGAGTTGCGACGAAAAGAAATTCTTATTCCTGATGCACAGAAGCTCATTATATAAATTAAGTTATATTATTTATACCACCTATGAAAACAACACATTTACACCTCTTTCTTTTTATTCTTTTTTTAGGTTGCACTTCATCACTAACAGCACAATATAAGTGGTTCAATCCACAAAAAGAAAGTTTTCCGGTCGTCCGTGGACAAGCATGGCAAGAAGATCCCGCAGGATTTTACACACGACTTCCACAACGGGCTAAAGATAAAGTACGAAAAGCAGTATGGGACTTATCACTCCAAAGCGCAGGACTCTCCATTGCATTTCGTTCCAATGCTCCGGAAATAAAAATTCGTTATGTTGTGAAAGGCGCTCTTTCCATGCCACACATGCCAGCAACTGGTGTCTCTGGCATTGATTTATATGCAACCGACAATAATGGTCAAGAGCGTTGGTGTGTTGGACGGTATGTTATGCAGGATACCATTACATACGATTTTAGCGGACTTTCGTATGCCGCAAAAACCGGAAAAGGTTTTGAATATCAATTATTTCTACCTCTTTACAACAGTGTGTCATGGCTAGAAATCGGTGTACCCGAGAACACTTCTTTCCGTTTTCTTCCCGTCTCACAAGAAAAACCCCTGGTTATTTACGGAACTTCCATTGCACAAGGGGCTTGTGCCTCCCGTCCGGGTATGGCATGGGGAAATATTTTAAATAGAAAGTCGGAACATCCCGTCATCAATTTGGGATTCTCCGGCAATGGCAAACTCGAGAGCGAACTATTCGACTTATTGTCCGAGATTGATGCAAAACTGTTTATCATTGACTGTATGCCCAACCTACCGGGAAAGAGTGCAGAAGTGATATACGACCGTACCTTAAAAGGAGTAAAGAAATTACGCGAAACCAGCAAAGCACCTATTTTATTAGTAGAGCATGACGGATATGCCAACGATGTCACTTCCGAAAAAGCAGAAGAATCATACCGCGTAGCTAATACTGAATTGCGAAAAGCATACAATACTTTACAAGAAGAACAAATTCCGGATATCTATTATCTGACAAAGGAAGAAATAGGTATTCCGGCAGACGGTATGGTAGACGGAGTTCATTCTACTGATTTAGGTATGCAGCAATATGCAGACAGTTATTTAAAAAAGATACGGGAAATATTACATGAAAAGAATGAAGGTCCCACTTCATGTATTCCATGCAAACAACAAAGAGATTCCTATGATTGGTACGCGCGTCATGAAGAAATCCTTAAATTAAACCGAGAAAATGCCCCGGAAATCATTATGATAGGTAACTCTATCACGCATTACTGGGCCGGCGAGCCTACTGCACCGACACAACGTGGAAAAGAAGCTTGGGACAAGCTATTCAAAAACAGGTCAGTTCGCAATCTCGGTTTCGGCTGGGATAAAACAGAAAACGTATTGTGGCGCATCTACCATGGCGAATTGGACGGTTTCAAAGCAAATATGATTTTTCTACTGATAGGAACTAATAATCTTCAATTTAATACAGATAAAGAAATTCTGCAAGGTATTCTTCAGGTTACCGAAGCTATTAAAATACGCCAACCACAAGCTAAATTATGCGTAATGGGAATCCTCCCAAGAGCAAACACAGAAAAACGTATTCAGCAAATTAACAAAGAACTTCGTAAGAAGCTAGAACAGAATTGTATTTATATAAACTTAAGCAATCTGTTGACAGATAAAAATGGCATTATCAATTCATCCTTATTCAGCGATGGACTTCATCCTAATACTAAAGGATATGAGAAAATAGCAGAGGTTTTAAAAACTTACCTAGATAATTAGATAGATAGTTAATTATATAATTCCCTGTTTAGGTAGCACAAATAGGATCATTTTGTCTACGATTACTAAACGACAAACATATAACCACCATTAAAAAATAGTTTTTCCCTTTTCTTATTTATGTTTCTAAAAGATTAAATTAATAGCTAAGTTGTAGTAGAACTTAATAATTTTCTAAATTATAGTAGAAGTGCTTAGCTCTCCATAGGCGATTTTGCTTTAAAAGTTCATTTTGTTTTTAATTCTCCGCAAATATATTAATTGATTTTAAAATATCAAGCTAATATTTCATTTATTTTGCATTCTCCCGCAAATTAAATCTACTTTTTTAGATACCAACTTTATACCATTACTCTTTTTTAATAAATATCACAACTTTAACAAACTGATTATCATAGATATAGATTAAATTAGGCTAAGTTCTACTACGACTTATTCTAAACTGAATATTATAAAATATTCCCCTTAATTTAATATTTATGAGAAAGAAAACTTTAAAAATCAAGTTCTTTCTGCTATTTTGCTCACTTGCAGGTTATTCAACCATCATTTCAGCACAGGACAAAACAGTGAAGGAAAAGAATGAAAAAGACTCGACAATCATTTCCATACCCTATGGAAGTAAGTTAAAAACAGAGTTTAGCGGTGCATCCGATGTAATCTCCGGTAAAGTATTGGAGAATGTGCCTGTACAGCATTTATCCAATGCATTGTCAGGAAGAATATCGGGGTTAACTACGATTCAGCGAAGTGGAGAACCGGGCAATGACGAAGCTTCCATTTATATACGTGGAATACGTAGCAATGGAAATGGCGCACTTGTACTAATCGATGGACAAGAACGCAATTACTACGGTATGGTACAAACTCAGGAAATTGAAAGAGTGACCATATTAAAAGATGCTTCTGCTATCGCTCTTTATGGTATGCGAGGCGCGAACGGAGTTATCCTGATTGAAACCAAATCCGGACGTCTCGGAAAACCTAGAGTCAGCCTTAACATCCAAGGGATATATCAGCAGAACATGAGAGTTCCCAAAGCTGTTAACGCGGCAGAATATGCTCAATCCTACAATGAAGCGAACATTAATGACGGTTTGAATCCTTTCTACACGGAAACGGAAATCAATAAATTCGCCAATCATTCAGACCCGGAGCGCTACCCAGATGTCGACTGGATAGGAAACTTGCTTAAAAAAGGAACTTTCATGCAGCGATATAATGCCACAGTAGAAGGAGGTTCCGGGCGTACCCGTTATTTCGTCTCATTGGGATATACCGGACAAGCAGGAATGTTTAATACTGAAAAAGAGCAGAATTACAGTACCAACACAGAATTTTCCCGAATCAACTTTCGCTCGAACGTAGACTTCGACATTACCTCCACAACCCTTTTATCTGTTAAATTAGACGGTTGGATGCAAAGTGAAAACTCACCTTATTACGACCAAGCACAACAATATATATTCCAAAATTTGTTGAAAACGCCGGCTACGGCATTCCCAATGTACTATAAAGATACTCATAACTATGTAGACCAGTCAGGGAATCCTATCAAATCACAACCGGGAGACCGTATTGTAGCAGGCAATGATAAATATATTAATCCGTGGGCTATCTTGAACAGAGGTGGCTACACAGCGATCGATAAACGTTATGGCGCCTTTTCTGTATCACTGAAACAGGATCTGGATTTCCTTCTGAAGGGTTTATCGCTCTACGGACAGATTTCTATGGACGTATACAACTTACAAAAACAAAACCGTACCCGCTCTTTCAATTATTACACACTTCAAAATAACGGAGTACTCCAAAAATATGGAACTAGTGAAGAAATGATATCAAATGCTGCCATGAAATATGGTGATGCACGTAACACCACATTAAATTTTAAGCTTAGCTACAATCGTATTTTCGGTAGGCACAATGTCTCGGGAATGATGTTTTACGACCAATATGAATACAATCAAAGTATTGTGCTTCCCTATCGCTATCAAACAGTTGGTGGCTGGTTTGCATATAAATACGATAATAGATACCAGATAGATGCCACTTTCGGTTATCAAGGTTCTTACAAATTCAATAATGAAAACCGCTGGGGATTGTCTCCTACTGTTTCTTTAGCATGGTATGTATCCAATGAGAAATTCTTTGATGTGTTAAAGCCCGCTATTTCTAATCTAAAGATACGCGGTAGTATCGGTAAGATCAATAATGACCGTGCAGTATCTGCGTATATGTATATGAGCCGTCTTCAGAATTTGAATGAAGGAATCTATTTTGGTAATGACATGGTACAATATACTTCTCTATTGGAAACCCAACAAGCCAATCCTTCTGCTACCTACGAGGAATCTACTCAAATGAATCTAGGTGCAGACTTAGGAATGTTTTCTAATCGTTTGAACGCAACATTCGACATTTGGAAGGATCGTCGCACCGGTGTATACACCATTCCCTCCACATTTTCATCCATGTTGGGATATACTACTATCTATATGCCAGGCAAGAATATCGGGAAAATGGAAACCAAAGGTTGGGAAGCCAGCCTAAACTGGAAAGATAACATAGGTAAAGATTTCACATATTTCCTTAGTGGTAACATTTCATACAGCAAAAACAAAGTCATTGATATGGACGAAGCCTTGCAACCGTATGACTATATGTATTCCAAAGGACATCCTTATGGTACTTCACTGGTCTATATTGCCGATGGTGTTTTCCAATCGTATGAAGAAATTGCGGCAGCTCCTGTTCACACATTGAACAGCGTCGTTCCCGGAGACATACGATATAAAGATATCAACGGAGACGGTAAGATAGATGAAAAAGATCGGGTACGTTACGGATACACGGACGTTCCTCAAGTGTTCTATGGCTTCAGTCTTGGAGGAAGCTATAAAGGATTTTCTCTGTCCGTACTATTCCAAGGGGCAGCTAAAGTATCTAAAATGCTATCTTCATACACAGCGTTTGCATTCTACAATAACGGAAATATGTATGAACACCAAAGAAATAGATGGACACCGGAAAACCCTTCTGTCAACAACCCAAGATTTACAACTAAAGCTGCAGGGTCAAGCAACAACAGTCTTTCGTCTACCTATTGGCAACGGGACGCCTCTTATCTAAGACTAAAGAATGTAGAACTGTCGTATAATCTACCAACCAAAGTGGTCCGTTCCATTGGTCTTGAAGAACTCCGTATCTTCTTAAATGGCCAGAACCTGCTCACATTTGATAAACTAGACGTTATTGACCCGGAGGCCTATGGCAATGGTGTCGCTTATCCGCTCCAACGCTCATTCAGCGCCGGAATAAACATTAAATTTTAACTAACTATGAGAACGATTAAACATATACTCATAACAGGTTGTATTGCTCTTGCAGTTTCTTCATGCGACTATCTGGACCAACAACCTTATGAATACTGGCAACCGGAAGAGACATTTATTGATTATAACAAAACAATCCAAATGCTGAATAGCGTTTACGTTTCCATGCCCAATGGATACCAAAGCAACTACACAGCATTCCTCGACGCATCTACAGATGACGGTGCTTATGTAGACCCCGCCAATGCAATGTATAAACTGGGACAAGGATACGCAACCGAAATTAGTCCGATAGAAAACCGTTGGGCCGATTTATACATCGGTATCCGGCGTACACTTTATTTCGAGCAGTACATTCCTCTCCTACAAAACAATGCAGGTTGGACAGATGCACAAGTTGAAAGTTATAAAGAACTGGCCATAGCAGAGAGTAAATCGGTCCGTGCACTCTATTACTTCGAGTTAATCAAAAGGTATGGAGGAGTTCCGCTCGTGAAAAAGACATATACTCTTGATGATAAAGAGATTATAACATTACCCCGCAATAATTTCAGCGATTGCGTCGATTATATTGTAAGTTTATGCAATGAAGCCAGCGAAGTATTTACGCGCTACAATTATATCACGAATCAATATCGTGGTTTTGGTTTTTTATCAGCCAGTACATGCCCGTTGGCTATTAAGGCAAAAACGCTGGCGTACGCAGCGAGTCCATTATTCAACAATGTACAAAATCCGATACTCGGCTATACTGACGGAAACGTACAAGAAAGGTGGAAACTTGCTGCTAAAGCTTTGAAAACCGTAATTGACCTTGCTCCGAGTAAATTGTATTTATACCCAAACTTTGAAAAACTGTTTATCATACAGCCAAACCAAAATACTGAATATATAGTATATACCGGAAATCCAAAAAACTATATGCTGGAACTTTACAATTACCCTCCTTCACTGTTGGGTTCGGGAGGAACTTGTCCTTCCCATAATCTGGTATGCGCTTTCGAGAAGAAGGATGGTAGTGCCAACGATATGCAATCAGATACCCGATTCGAGAATATGGATCCTCGTTTTGATGTTACGATCGTTCGTGACGGAAGTATTTTGGGAGCAAGAGGAGCAATCGACATCAGCGACCCCAACAGTCAGGATGCTATCGGCAAAGTCAATCTTCGTTCTACCGTTACAGGTTATTATTTACGCAAATTCCTTGATACGAATATAAACCTGTCAGCTCAAACAATAACGAGTACCTATCACTACTTCCCTGTCATTCGCTTGGCAGACATCTATTTGCTATACGCCGAAGCCATGAACGAAGCATACGGACCGAATGATGCAGCCGATTTGGGGTGGACAGCTCTCGAAGCTTTGAATAAAGTAAGAACACGTGCAGGAATAACAGTCCCATACACTACAACTTCTCAAACGGAAATGACAAAGAAAATAAGAAATGAAAGACGGGTTGAACTGGCATTCGAAGATCAACGCTATTTTGACTTGAGAAGATGGAAAACAGCCGAAAAAGATTTGAACCAGCCACTAATGGGATTCAGAATAGAGCGGCAAGATAATGGAGTTGTGTCCACACATGAGTTTGTTGTCGACGGACAAAGGAAATTTAATACAAAGATGTATTATTCTCCTATCCCCTACTCAGAAATGCAGTTAAATACAAATTTAGTACAGAATCCCGGTTGGAGATAACAATCTAAAAATCGTATAATATGAAAAAATGGTATATATTAATGCTACTAATGAGCTTATGGTTCATAGGAGCGCAAGCACAAGAAACCGTAAGAGGTGTTGTTACAGATGCCGCCGGCGAACCATTAATTGGTGCCAATGTGGTAGAAAAAGGACAACCCAGTAATGGAACAATTACAAATCTTGACGGCAAATTCACATTAAAGGTAACCAGTAACAAGGCTATTATTGCTATTTCAATGATAGGAATGAAAACTGTGGAAGTTACCGTTCCCAAAGATGGAAAGACACTTACCGTAAGACTCCATGATGACACACAAACCTTGGACGAAGTAGTGGTTGTAGCTTATGGGCAACAGAAAAAGGTATCGGTTACCGGATCTATTTCTGCTGTGGGCAATCGGGAACTGAAACAAGGTCCTACTTCCAGTGTCACAAACAGTCTGACAGGACGTATTCCTGGACTGGTAACACGTCAAACCAGCGGACGTCCCGGTGAAGACGCTGCCGCACTCTATATTCGTGGCCGTGCTACGGTGAACGATGCTTCTCCGTTGATTATGGTAGATGGCATCGAACGTGACTTTTCACAAATCGACCCGGACGAAATAGAAAGTATTTCCGTATTGAAAGATGCATCTGCTACTGCCGTTTATGGTGTACGTGGAGCGAACGGAGTTATCCTTGTGACTACAAAACGTGGTAATTCCGGTAAAGCTAAAGTTTCTTTCTCCGGTGAGTTCGGTATTACACAAATCAACCGTATTACAAAAATGGTGAATGCCGAAGAATATGCAACATTGATGAATGAAGGTTTGGTGAATGAAGGGCAAGCACCGAAATATACAGAGCATGATATGCAATTCAGCCCGGAAGCAGCACCAGCCAATACCTCAAGGTGCTGTATGTGGAAGACCAGTCCAGCCCGTTTACTCATCCGGACAACGACTATATAGATATGTTTACCAAACTAGGTACACAACAAAAGTACAATGTCAATGTATCGGGAGGAAACGAACGGCTTAAATATTTTGTGTCATTAGGCTATTTTCATCAGAACGGAACCTACGAAACTGATATCGAAAAATTAAAAAAGAAACCAGATCTGGCCAAATTGATTGCCATTAACCCGGAACTGGATAATTTACTCCAGCAACCAGACTACAACTCTGCCTACTACTATAATCGTTTCAACGTACGAACCAACCTAGATATACAAGTTACTAAAGACTTCAGTATTGGCGTTGACTTCAGCTATCGTACCGGAAGCAAGAACCGTCCCAACTCCGAAGGAGATGCCAGCCGTGCATTTAACAATATGACCCGTACACCTGCCAATGCATTCCCGCTAGTCAACGAAAACGGAACTTTTGCAGCCGTTCCAAATCTTGTGAGAGCCAACCCACTACACGCATTCCTCTATCAGGGATATAGAAAGGACAACGACAGTGCTTTGGAAGGAACTGTAAAACTGAACTACGATTTACATGCTATTACTAAAGGATTGAGTATCGGAGGTAAATTCTCCTACAATAGTTATATCGAAGACAACGGTATGGGCTTGAATGTGGTGGAACCTGTATGGAAATATAATGAGAATGGAACATACCAACGCCTACTTGCCAAAGTATTCCCTTCTCTCATCAATTTTGCATCCGGAGCAAAAAAACGTGTATACTGGGAAGCATTCGTGAATTATTCACGTCAATTTGCAGAAAAACATAATGTTTCGGGACTTATTTTATACAACTATAACTCTCACCAAGCACCGGGCGATGGTGAATATGGAGGGCTACCGCAGGTATATCAAGGACTGGTAGCCCGTGCCAACTATGATTTTGAAGGTAAATACTTAGTAGAAATCAATTTAGGATACAATGGTTCCAACAGATTTGTTGAAGGCGAACGATATGCATTATTCCCTTCCGCATCCGTAGGCTGGATTGTTACTAACGAATCTTTCCTAAAAGACAGCAAACTATTACCTTACTGGAAAATAAGAGCTTCATTAGGACAAGTCGGTAATGACAAATTCGGAAGTAATTTTGCCTATTATTCGGAAGCGACCTATGCCGCAGGCACCAATTACAATTTCGGTGAATCTCCAACTGCAGCCAGTGGAGGACTCTTGGAAGGAAAAGCAGCACAGATTGTAAGTTGGGAACGTTCTACCAAATTCAATATCGGTATGGACACACGCTGGTTTGAAGGTAAATTAACCTTGAATGCCGAATACTTCCGCGAAAACCGTACCAACATCTTGAAAACTCCCTCACGCACCAACATCATTTCCGGAGTGACAAGTTTTTCTCCACAAAATCTAATGGAAGTAAAAAATCAAGGTGTAGAAGTAGAAGTAGGGTGGGATCATAAGATCAAAGACTTCGGCTATCGCATCAAAGCAAACATTGCCTACAACCACAATGAGATTATCGAACAAAATGAACAGATACGTAAATATCCTTATATGAACCGTACCGGAGGTTCTATCGGACAACAGTTCTCACTGATAGCCGACGGATTCTACAATACATATGCCGAAATCGCAGCCGGCCCGACGCAATACGGAACCTTACAACCTGGAGACGTCCGTTTCCGTGATATCAACGGAGACGGTGTTATCAATGATTACGACATAGCACCTTTCGGTTTCTCGGATGTACCCGAAATAACCGGCTCATTCCAAGTTGGTCTGTCTTACAAAAACTTCGACCTGACCGTTATGTTCCAGGGAGCAACACGTGTAACAATTCCACTGACAGGTGAAGTTGCATGGGAGTTCTTCAATCTTGGTTCTGCTCTTGCCGACAGACATTTGGCCAGATGGACTCCTGAAACACAGCAAACTGCGACTTATCATCGTATGAGCAATTCTTCAGGCTCCAATCAGAACAACTTCAAATCATCTTCAATGTATTTGTATGACGCTTCTTATCTGCGACTGAAGAATGTAGAGTTATCCTACAACTTCCCTAAAAAGTGGTTTACCCACACCCCGATATCCGCATTAAGGATGTATGTCAACGGATTCAACCTGCTTACTTGGGATAAGTTAAAAGTGATCGACCCGGAAGCACAACCTGCCAATCGCGGAAACTTCTACCCTCAGCAAAGAATCTATAATCTTGGAGTAAACGTTACATTCTAACCTCTGATAACAATTCGATATATGAAGAAAAATATTATTCTAACAGCCTTTTCCCTACTGCTCCTATACGGATGTACCGGTGATATGGAACGAATCCAGACAGGAACGAACACGGAAGAATTAATCTATGCAGACGCAGCAAAGACAAGGCAGATTTTAAATAACCTATATGCCCGCACGCGTCTAACACAAGGTAGCTTCTCCAGTTTCTCCGGAGATGGAGTAACTTTCCTTGACTGTGCAACAGACAACGCATATGCACCTATTGAATATTCATCAGCACATACGCATGGTAAGTCAACCATGTCTGCCTCTGATATTGCAATGAACGGAGGACATCCCTGGACCTTCTATTACAATAGTATCCGTAACGCAACTCTATTTATACAAAAAGTAGACAAATCGGTACTGTCTGATGAAGAAAAAGCCTCCTCAAAATTACAAGCGCGTTTCTTACGGGCACTGTATTATGCAGAATTATACCGTTGGTACGGAGGAGTCGTGTTGCTGGGAGATGAAATCATCTCTCCTACCGACTTGGACCGTTCGCGTTCAACTGCAGAAGCAACCGTCGACTATATCGTTTCCGAACTGGCAGATGTTGCATCACAACTTCCATTAGAATGGGACGCCCCCAATTACGGGCGTGCTACCAAAGGAGCGGCACTGGCCTACATAGCCCGTACCAAACTTTATGCTGCCAGCAAACTAAACAACCCGTCTATGGATCGTAAGAAATGGGAAGATGCCAGAGACGCATTATCAGCAGTCATGGGATTGAATATCTATGATTTATATTATGACACGCAAAATCCGGAATTAAGTTATGCACATTATTTCTGCGAGCGTAAAACCAAAGAAAATATATATACATATCTACTCGCTGCCAATGCCACCATGCATAGTAATCTTCCCCAAGGAGCTCCCTGGAATGAAAAATCTTATGTGGGATGTACTCCCACTCAGAATCTGGTAGATGCTTACGACATGAAAGACGGTACTGAACCAATCACCGGATACGATGCCAATGGCCAGCCTATCATTAATAAAAATTCAGGATATGACGATAAGAATCCTTATGAAAACCGGGATCCACGCCTTAAAATGACAATCTTTTATCATGGCAACACATTCGATCTTAATGGTTCCCAACAAGCGTTGGATATGACTGACGTAGATGATAAAAGCAAATCATCCGGTTATCTCGTCCTGAAATATCTCGACGATAGAATCGGACACAAAAGTTCGGGAAACTCCAATTATGACTGTAACCCCCAAATGATACGTTATGCGGAAATATTACTTGGGTATGCAGAGACACTTAATGAATTGGGTGACAGCAAAAATGCAGTAAAAACAGTCAACCTGATACGTAAACGTGCCGGTGTAGGAGAATTAGATGAAAACAAAAATTGGAATAAGGACGAACTCAGACAGCGCATCTACAAAGAATATCGTGTAGAATTTGCATTCGAAGACAATCGTTTCTTCGATGCCCGCCGATGGGCCAAAGCGGAAGAATGGTTCTCTAAACCAGTATACAAGGTTACTGTAACAGGCAGCCTAGAAAATCCTACATATACCAGAAGCCTGCTGGAAGAACGTATTTTTCTTTCCAAATGTTACCATTTCCCAATCCCGCAGCAAGAAGTTGACAACAGTCAGAATATTGAACAAAACGCCGGGTGGTAATCAGATTTATAAACCAATAATTTTACAATAATATGAAAGCAAAACATTTATTTTATACGTTATTTATCTTCCTGTTTTCACTTACCTCTTGTGAAAATGAAGCTAATATTGATTATGTTCCTACTGTACTATTCAATTTTGAAGGAGGAACGAACTTGGTAACTACTCCGAAAGGTATCAAAGAATATACGGTAAAAGGAAGCATCACTTCTACAGCAGGACTTACCTCCTTCGTTATCAGCACAGCCAATGCTGAAACCGGTGCGGCGATATCTGTCATCGAGAGTACCAGACAAACATTTGACGAACCTAAAAGTAATTATGATTTTTCATATACTATAACAAACCTGTCAGAAAACAAAGCGATCAAAATTAGTGTAACTGATGCTGAAGGAGAAGACTTTCAGAAAAACTTTGTAGTAGAAATCACTCCTGCTGTTATCTTTTCTGAACATAGTGATAAGAAATTGGAATCAGTTGACAAATATTGGGGAGTATTCTATGCTGAATGGTTATATGGCCGCATCTATAAGAGCCGTGAAGCGGGTAAATATGCTGCTGAAGTTAATATAGGTATGGAAAATAAGAATGGAAAAGCAGTATTAATCTCTCCTGCCAAGCATAGCTTAACCTTTAACGGTGCTCGCAATACTAAATTCGGAGTTACGAATATGACCTTAGAACAGTTCAACGCAATCAGCAGAATTGATGACACTCCTCTAAAGAATTTGTCACCAACAACAGAAAGTATTGAAATAGAGAATGGAAAAGTATATGCATACCAGACGCAAGATGGACAAAAAGGAGTGGTATATATTCAAAACCTGACTGGTAATGCCGGTAGTTCTGACGATCCGACGGTTACGGCAACGATTGTCACCAAGTTACAAGCGAAATAAACAGTTATCAACATAAGTTATACGGAATAGGGTGTGTCTCTCATTGACAAGACAGAGACGCACCCTATTCAATTTTGTTTCAAAGGTTTAAAACTATTTGTTTCCCGTAATGAAACTGGAAGTTTCAAGCCTTGGAAACAAAAGTTTCAAGCGTCTGAAACTAAAGTTTCCCACCGGTGAAACTATGGTTTCTGTACGGCGAAACCAAAGGTTCCAATGCATGAAACTATTGGTTTTGCCGTATGAAACAGTTTGTTTGCCGAGATGAAAATAAAATAGCCCCAACTTTATTCAAGTTGAGGCTACTCAAGTATCATCTAAAAAGGACTTATTTTATTCCCATTCGATTGTTGCAGGCGGTTTGGAACTAATATCATAGGTTACACGGTTCACACCTTTTACCTTATTAATAATGTCATTCGAAACTTTACCTAAGAACTCGTAAGGCAAATGCGCCCAATCGGCAGTCATAGCATCCGTAGATGTCACGGCACGCAAGGCAACTGCTCTTTCGTAAGTACGCTCATCTCCCATTACACCGACAGACTGTACCGGCAACAGGATAACACCTGCCTGCCATACTTGATCATACAATCCCCAATCACGCAATCCCTGAATAAAGATATCATCCGCATCCTGCAAGATACGTACCTTCTCCGGCGTAATATCTCCCAGAATACGTACTGCCAACCCCGGTCCCGGGAACGGATGACGGGTAATCAGATGTTCCGGCATACCCAACTCACGGCCTACACGACGAACTTCATCCTTAAACAACAAACGAAGCGGCTCGCACAACTTTAGATTCATTTTCTCCGGAAGGCCCCCTACATTATGGTGACTCTTAATCACTGTACCTGTGATAGACAATGATTCTATGCAATCCGGATAAATAGTACCCTGCGCCAACCATTTTACATCTTTTATTTTGTGAGCTTCTACATCGAACACATCAATAAAGCCCTTACCGATAATCTTACGTTTACCTTCCGGTTCCGTTACACCGGCCAATTCCGCAAAGAACTGCTCACTGGCATCCACACCAATCACGTTCAGGCCAAGGCATTCGTAATCGTTCATCACATTCTTGAACTCATTCTTACGCAACATACCATGATCTACGAAGATACAAGTCAAATTCTTGCCAATAGCCCTGTTCAGCAACACGGCAGCTACAGAAGAATCCACACCACCACTCAAACCGAGCACTACTTTATCATCACCCAACTGTGCTTTCAATTCAGCAACTGTGCTTTCGATAAAAGAAGCCGGTGACCAATCCTGCTTGCACCCACAAACCCCGACTACGAAATTCTTCAAGATCTGTGTTCCATCTTCGCTATGAAATACTTCCGGATGAAACTGAACGCCCCATACATTTTCACCTTCAATCTGATAGGCAGCAATATCAACTTTGTCTGTTGAAGCAATCTTTTTAAAGTTAGCAGGGATAGCAGTAATCGTATCGCCATGGCTCATCCACACCTGTGTATTTTCGCGTACTCCTTTGAACAACACATTATCCTTACAGAAAGAAGTCAGATGCGCACGCCCATATTCACGCGTACCGGCCGGCTCTACTTTCCCACCGTTAGTATACGACATAAACTGTGCGCCATAGCAAATTCCCAATATAGGATATTTACCACGAATCTCACTCAAATCTACTTTGAAAGCATCTTTATCATAAACCGAAAAAGGGCTTCCGGAAAGGATAACTCCTTTGATTGTTGTATCTTCTTTAGGAAATTTGTTATAAGGAACAATTTCGCAATACGTGTCCAACTCGCGTACACGACGTCCAATAAGTTGCGTAGTTTGCGAACCGAAATCAAGAATTATTATTTTTTCCTGCATATCAATGTATGGGTTTTTAAATAAATGGTCTGCAAAAGTAGGAAAAAGTACGCAATCTATATAAGATATAAGTCAAAAATCTATCATTTTAGTATATTCAAAACATCATGAAACCATTTTTTATTTTCTGCTATCGCTCTCAAGACAAGGGAACACTGAGTTAAAATGAGTTAATCTTTGTCCCGCAAATACCATTTAAGCCATTATGTACAGCTCATACAACGCTTTTTAATGTATATATGCCTGTCCCTTTAGACTTTTCCACCAATTTGGTATTATCACAAAAAAGAAACTACTTTGCAACACTGTTTTTAGTCTTCTATATAATTACATTAAATTAAAAACTATGGAAATACTCACTTTTCCCAATTGCCGTCAATCTATTTGGCTAGCTGTCTTCTTTATTCTGTGGACTGTAATCGTTCAAGTTATCTGCATCATATCAGGCGTACCTAGCTATCTATGTGCGACTATACTATATGTAAGCACAGTAACAATACTGGCAATAGCTTTCCGAACCAAAGCAATGGACCGCTCCATACTCCGTTTTGACAAACCAAATATAAAGGTACTATTACTTGCAGCAGGAGGAACTCTCTGCCTTCCGTGGGTACATGCACTGATTTATTCAATCGTACCATTCCCGGAGTTTCTCAAAAAGATATTCACAGAAATTGGAACAAAAGACTCAAACGAGGCTTACATTTATCCTTTTATC
>OGXX01002431.1_pt1 | contig 16944 bp, 20 predicted proteins | sample 1576301 | NCBI WGS metagenome assembly OGXX01 (sample SAMEA3541469, study PRJEB24748) | human gut metagenome | biome: human gut; feature: human-associated habitat; material: faeces | place: China | collected 2012
AATAAAAACCGTACTTTTTGATTGAGGGAATTGAATTACCATTATAATAAAAAAGGAGGTTGTGTCAAAACGTTGGCACAACCTCTTTTATATTTTACAGTTCTGCTATATTTTCTTTTGGCTATGCTGCTTTTTCCTCATGCATTTGGCAACAAGTTGCTATATTCCAATTATATCGGGTTATAAATAGTCCCATAAACATATATTTGGCAACTGTAATGAGCCCCTTTCCTTCTTTTATCAGTTTAGCACACATTTTTTTGATATTAAAGGCTATAGCAAAGAAAGCAAAGTCCATTGTAACCTTGTCTTCTCCCACATGCCGGAATCTTCTGTATGCCATGTTGTATTTCATTTGTCCAAACACAGCCTCTGGTTCTATACACCTCCTGCCTCTATGCTTGATACCTTCTTCTGAGAGCAACCTTTCCCGTGCCTGCCGTTTGTATTGATTTAATCGGTGGTTGACTTCTATAATACGGTTCCCCCGGGCTTTAAAACAACTGCCACGCAAAGGGCAACCTTCGCATCTTTTTGCTTTATACCGGGCACTTTCGGTGATGTATCCGCTCGCTGTCTTGTCACGTTTGGTTCCTATACGGTTCATGTGCTGTCCCATAGGACAAACGTAATAATCCTCCCCCTCATTGTAATGGAGACTTTCGGCATGGAACGGGTTGGGAGTATAACGGGGACGCTGTTCTTTATGGAAGTAATTGTACTTGATGAAGGCTTCTATCCCATTCTCCTGCATGAACCGGTAATTTTCTTCCGAACCGTAACCGGAGTCTGCCACACAGATATTCGGTAAACGGTTATAGCGGTACTGGAAAGAGTGGAAAAAAGGTATGAGGGTCAGTGTATCGGTAGGGTTGGGAAACAGACGGAAGTCTGTGATAAATTGGTTTTCAGTACCTATTTGCAGATTATATCCGGGTTTGGTCTGCCCGTTCTTCATGGCATCTTCTTTCATGCGCATGAATGTGGCACCAGGATCGGTCTTGGAATAGGAGTTACGTTCTCCAAGGGTATCAAGGTGATTGTCGTATTCTATCAGCTTGTCACGATACCCTTCAAGTTCCATGACCTGCTTCTTCTTTTTGCGCAGGGCTTTCTTTTCTTCCTTATCCTTTGTTGCAGGCTGGCGTTCCAGGGCTTCTTTAAGTTCATCCACTATGTCAGAGAGCCTGCAGGGAGTAAACTCCACGGATGTGTCTTTTATAGAGTTCTCCTGTGCAATGGCTTCATCCACCTGCTCCAAGAGAATACGGATTTTATCCATTAGTCTCGTACGGTTCCGTTCGACTGTCTTGCGCCAGACAAAAGTATATTTGTTGGCTTTGGATTCAATCTTGGTGCCGTCAATATACTCCACATCAAGGCTGATGAAACCTTTATCGGCAAGGACAAGAACCAACTGGGTAAATACATTATTTATTTCCTCCTTTACACGGTTACGAAAACGGTTGATCGTGATAAAATCCGGATGCTCATTACCGGCAAGCCAAATATAATGAATGTCACGAAGGAGGTGCTTCTCTATTTTACGGCAAGAATAGATATTATTCATGTAGGCGTAGATTATCACCTTAAGCATCATTTTAGGATGATAAGGACAACGGCCCGTTTCCTTATAAAGCTTCTTGAAACTCTCAAGATTGAGATTGTCAATAACAGCATTCACGATGCGGACCGGGTCGTTCGCAGCTATGTTTTCATCAATTCTTTGTGGAAAAAGAACGGTTTGGTTGGGAATGTAAGGACGAAAATGTAACTTTGCCATAACGAAAAACTTTATGCCTAAAGATACGAAAACTTTGGGTAATAACAAAGCCCGGGCTTGAGAAAGTCTGGGCTTTGCGCATAAAAAAAAGGCTGTGTCAGCGTTTTGACACAACCTCCATCTGGATGAGGAAATGACCATTAATTAATGGGGAGATTACGAATAATTTTTCAGCATTTCGTCAATTATTTCTTTACACTCTTGACGCACCCACTTCGGAGAAAGTACTTCTATTTCCGCACCGTGCGAGAGCACTTCCTGAAAGAAATCATAAGTGGGATACAGGCGATAAGTAAAGATGGAATAATCCTTGTACTTCTCCACTTCTTCTTGCGAATGATGCAGGGGGAGCTTCCGCAAATACTGCCGTTTATGATTGTGATCGGTCACCTTGATGCGTATGATTTCCACATCCAGTTCATCGGGTGTCACCATAATGCCGTAGCTGTCGTGGAAATAAGTAGCAGCATCAAAGCTGTCGGGGAAATCGAAAGTCACATCCGTCATTTCCAGTTGCAGGATGCGGTCAAGGGCATAGATGAAGACGCCGTCCTTTTCCGGACTGCGGGCCACCATATACCAACGCTGTTTGAACACCTTGACGCAATAAGGCTCAGCTAAGAACGTGACCGAGTGGCTGTAGTGGAAACCCTGGTAAGTCAGCCTGAGGGTCTTGCTTTCCTGCATGGCCTCGATGATGTACATCAGTGACTCATTGCCCGACGGAATCTGCTCAAACAGGATTCTCCGCTTCAGCTTGCGGCTCTCCAAAATACTGTTGTTCACGGCAAACGAGCTGAGCAACCAGCTTTTCACCGTGTCTTTCTGCAACCCCTCGGCATCGCACAGTTTGTATTTATACCCATCCGAAGCATCACATAGGATGTTGATGTCGAAAGTCTCCTCTATCGCATTCCGGTAGTCATCGAATGTACGCTTGGGCAGGGTCGTGCCTTCGTCATTCAGCACACTGCATTCCCACGCCTTCACCAAATCCTTGTAAGAGATACCTCCGGTAGTGTAAAGCTTATTCACTATCCAAAGGTACTTTTTAAATCTGTCTTTAGCCATAATTCTTATTAAGGAAACGAGTTTCTCTGCAAAGTTAATATTCCATCTGAATAGTCAGTCTAAAATGTTGGATTTTCTGTACATCCTGCCAGGCCACACCATATTTCTTTTTTAAGCATTCAAGTGTTTTGAAAGAAGATTCTTCCTTTTTACCAGGCTGTACCATCCTCGTTAAATTCTTCCGCCAGTCCGGTCTCGATTCCTCTTCTTCCCGTACTTCCACAGAATTATACGACACTCCCCACGACCACAAGGTGCAATTTTCTGAGAACAGATAATCCCAAAGTTCCACCTCTTCCGTGTTATATGGTTCTCCTTCTTCGAGAGCGCGGTTATCAATTTCCAAATGATAAGCTATACGTTTGGCCGAGCGTACCCCTTGTGCCTTCTTTTCCAGTTCACGTTGCTTCAAACGCTCCAGGTGCACTTCGCAATTTTCGATTTCATCCGATAGTTTTTGTTCCTGCACAGCCAGCAACTTCCGGTTCTCTTCTGTCATTTCATACTGCGCATCCAAGTAACGCTGGCGCTCAGTGCGATATTGACAGAGCAAATACCCCTTATCTCCGTCAGAAAGCCGCTTGTCCCACATCAAGGAAAGCAACATACGGTTTACGTCGTGCACGGTCGTTTCCACGCCGTCTATCACAACCTCATCCGGATAACCATTATATATTTTCATACACCATTTCCACATTAAGTCTAAACTGCTTTATCTTCAAAATATCCTGCATCGAGAATCCGCAAAAATCATACAGATTATGAAACGGGCGGACGAAACAGATATCCTTCACCTTCTCCCTGTCCGATTCTTCCCTGAAACTTATCCAACTATACCTGTCAACTTCCCCATTTTCGAGAAACCCATACAGTGCTTCTACAATCATCCGCTCCACATCACAGCTTACCGTAGTGAAAGTAACATCAGATTCAGCAAGTAACCTAAAAGAATCAAGCATCCAGTTGATACCCCGAGAGCCTAACATGCCCCATAACATCTCGTCACGCTCAGTGTCCAAGCCTGCCACACTTTCCTCTTCCGCACCATATTCATTATAAGGTATCAGCAGTTCTGCCCGTACTTCCAGATGATTATAGCCGTCCGGAGCCTTCCGCCGTACTTCCATTTCATCCAGAAAGATTTGATGCGCCAGATGCATCACTTCGGCGGTTTGTTTCTCAAAAAGCTTATTCATCTCATTCATCCGCCGCACATTCTCCTCCGTAAAGACAAACTCCCTGTCCAGCTTCCATTTGCGCTCGTTTAGGTACATCTCCACCAGCTCCCTCTTCGCATCCTCGCTGAGATAGACATCATCGGTGATACGCATCAGCGTATCTTCCAGCTCTTTTACGGTCATTTGACCCAACATATCGTAATCCGCAATATAGCCATCTTTGTACTTCATACTTTTTCATTTTTTTAAGTTCTAACATTCCACATACTTTCCTTGTTCTTTCTTGTCATAACAGACATCCGATAATGCATGAATGGATAGATATCCTTGTAATAATTCACTTCCCACAAGATTCCGGCCAGCAATACCTTCTCCGTCATCCTCAGCCTTCAGCTGCATATAAGCATCCTGCATCAGCGGCAACAGGCCGTCCTCCTTACACAAGCATCCTAATTCTTCTTGTAGTTCGGAATATTCATAGCGGTCTATCAAATCCTTGATGGTACCGAATAGAATCAAGTTCCGAATACGCACTTTCTTCTTTTTCATAACAACAACTATTAATCATTCCACATATTAAATAAAGAATCAAACAAGGCTCCTCCATTCCGTTCAATCAATCGAAGCAGATGCTTTTCCGATTTCTCATGCAGGCAGGTATCTCCGTAATTCACTTCCTTCAAAACGGATTGGTTGCTCAACGCAATATGGGATAAAGAACCGCAAAGCCAGCAATTCAGTCGTTCTAGGCGATTGCACGAAGTCAGATCCAAAGAAACCAGTTTGGGGCAATAATGGCAATCCAGCATTCTGAGTTCCGTATTCTGCGACAAGTCGAGTGTAGCAAAGCGTCCTTCGTCACAAACCAGCCTTTCCAAATGCAGATTGCGGCTGACATCCAATTTCTCCAAATACGAAAACTCAAGAAACCGCAAGGAAAGGCAGCCGCTACAATCAAAATCTAACACATCTACTTCGTGCATTGCATCCTGAAAGCCCCACAAGGCATCATCCTCTTCCGTTGAGATGCGAATCACATAAAGCAATATGGGCTTGGGGTATTCATGGGTGACATATATCCATTCGGAAGATCCCGTCACTTTGTGTAATTTCCCGTCTCCCCACTCCACAGTCGCCTTGTACCCTTCTCGTATCAGAAGGCTGCATCCGCACCAATACCCCATCGTCCAATCTTTCGTTCGGATACAAATAGAAATACTGCAACTCATAACTGTTCTTCTTTCGTTTAATGAGTGCAAAGGTAGAGGGGAGGTGCGCGAAAAAGCTGCGCAGGTATGTGCTTTTATTGTAAAAAGGGCGAAGCGATTTAACCGTTGTCGCTTCGCCCTATGCCCACTTAATCCAATTTATTAAAATCAAAATCATTTGCCGAGCAACACGCCTTTTTGCAATCAAAGTTGTACATGCGCATTACACTTCCTGTACATCTTTTGCACTGTTATAAAAAGGAGTAGATGTGTGCATTTGAGTAGTTACTGTTACCACCATTTCCGGGGTAAGCACAGCTCCATTCGCACGTTTTGTGCACTTGGGAATAAGTTGAAATACTTTAGATATGCCAAACTGTTTTTAATGTTGTTTTTTACCTGAATATATTCCAGTGGAAGCATCTTTAAAGCAGTTCTCACCGAACGCTTTTTTCATATTCTCTATTTGCAACTTACAAGATTTAGATATGCTAACAGTACGCTTAGCCACTTCCAAGAGCTTTTGGGCTGTCAAATCTTGTTTCTTCTCCAAAAAGCTTTCTTCCATAGCTTCATTTACTACAGACTCTATATCTGCACCATTAAACCCGTCGGTTGATTTTAATAAATCTTTGAATACAGAAGACTGTATGTCCAGCTTCCGTCGTTTACCTCTCTCCACATGAACTTTAAAGATGGATTCCCGTTCTTGCTCATTAGGCAGATTAACACAGAAGATTTCATCAAACCTGCCCTTGCGTTTCAGTTCCGGTGGCAAGGCATCCGCATTATTTGCCGTGGCCATTACATATACACTGCTTTTTTTGTCTTGCATCCAAGAAAGGAAATAGCCAAACATACGTGTCATTATATCGTTGTTACCTCCTACTCCTGAAAAGGCTTTTTCTATCTCGTCAATCCACAAGATACAAGGTGCAGCCGCTTCGGCAATTTTTATGGCTTTACGCAAATTGCCTTCACTTTCTCCTACATATTTTCCCATCATACAGCCCATATCCATTTTCAACAAGGGAGCTTGGAATAAGGCTGCGGAAGCCTTAGCGCAAAGTGATTTTCCACATCCCGGCATACCTACAATAAAGACACCTTTAGGAATTGTCACTCCAAAACGTTGAGCTTCGGGAAGCTGACGCATAATCTGAGCCTTATTCTTCAGATACTGTTTTAAAGCATCCAAGCCGCCGATACTATCTAGACTCTCAGGGGTATCTATCAATTCCAGCAATCCGGATTTCTTGACCATTTGCTTCTTCTGTTCCAAAATCATTCCTGTATCTTCGGCACTTAGCGAACCATTACTGCTCATTGCCATATCCAGCATACGGTCTATCTCAAAAGAAGTCATACCTTTCAATGAAGGCATCAAGTTCTCCCTATCCTCCTGTCTAAACTTGAATTTGTCATAACAGTTAACCTCTATGTGTTCATCTATCAGACGATTGATTTCTTCCTCATCAGGAAAAGGTATCTCTAAATAGGAGACATATTTCTCTATCTCCTGAGGAATTTTGAGGATAGCTGATACAATAATGATGGTTGTGTTATACTCAGCATCATACAAACGGCGTTGAGACATCAGTTGTAGCAACGACTTCACTCTCGGCTCTTCCAAATAGTCTTGTACATCTTTCAGAACAAGAAAACGTTCTTTTGCTGTCCCCAAAAGTTCGTCCGTATATTTATCATTCAAAAAAGACTCTAAAGATTGTACTTTAGCAAATCCTTGTCCTATTTTTGTCTTGAAATTTGTTACTCCTGTTACCGGATTCCACTCAAAAATCTTTTGCTTGCCGGCCACACAAGATATTATTTCGTCAATGCGTACAAAATCATAGTCTTGTATATAAATGATAGGCATATTGACATCTATCATTTTCTGCAAAGAAGATATCACAAAGCTATTCATAACTATTCAAATTCAAATAAGTGTTGCACAATGTAAGTTATCTGTTGAGCAAGACTTCTGTTTCTAAGGTTGATAGCAAAGGTTGTTTTGGTTAGCATTTGCTGAGCAGGAAAATATATGTCTGCTATTTTCAAGTATTGTTCCTTTGCCTTTTTAGAGCCATACTCATCATAGATTAAGCCTATAATAAATTCCATTTCTATCCGTAAACACGAACTTGAATTACGATGAAACAGTTCTAAAGCTCTGTCAATGGTGTAATAAGAACCATTTTTGTAAATATCTCTAATAATCAACCTACAATGATAGATAAACAAAGCCACTTCACGATTCTTTCCACTAAAATTGTTAACCCATGACAGAGTTAAGTCGTTACCAAATTTCGTAAAGGCCTCTTTGTCCACCCCATAGAAACGGTGCTTCTTTTCTAATTCTTTTTCATATTCCCGTTCTGAAACAAACATAAAGGCCTCTTTGCAACTGCCTTTTTGTGCAGCCTTCTGAATATATCTATACCCTTCTTCAATTTCTCCCTTATCAAACAACAGTTTACCTAAAAGCCACATTGCCTCAGCATCTTGTTCAAAATCGGGAAATTGAAGGAATGTCTTGTGCCAATCAATATTATTCAATATTTTCTCTTTATATATTTTTTTAGCTGCTTCAATCTCACTGTTCAACAAGTGTTGATACAATATCAGGCTATTCTTTTTGTATTCAGTTTTATTTTCCCAATATTGTGCCAAATCCAAAAGTGTATTTATTGAGTCTGACGGTAAATCATTTTGAAAGAAAAGCATTATAAAATCCAGATAGCCTTTGGGAGTATCCAGAGAAAAGGTATCCCAATTATCTATTTCCTTAGCCAATGCCTCTTCATTACGCTGCTTCAACCATCTTGTCAATCTACCGTCAAGCAGCAGCCGAATATCTTCTACACAAAAATTATGTTTCAAAGATTCAAGTGAAACATGTTCTTCTCCACCTGACTTTATACGTATTTTAACCGGCTTAGCCTTTGCTACCAATCTCATAACTAAGCCTTTAAGAATCTTACAGTTTTACATGTCACCCTTGTAGTCTTTTCAGCCATCTCTCTGACAACAGATTTTGCGGTACCGGCCATAGCCCTAATTCCTTTTCTTACCACAGCCTTTGTTGCGACTGTAATGTATCTTTCTGTGCGTTTTATAATGGGAACAACCGTTGTGACGGGTGGATATTTTTTTACAAGTACTTGACATAGTTTATCTACTACGATCGGCATTATGTGGTCTATGGCTTTATCCGCTATAGCAATGATGCGCGCAGTAGCCTTGTCTATCAATATGTCTGCTGCTTCTATAGTATCCAATTCACCGGTAGTTATTTGATAGCCTGTTTTCAGTCGTGTTAACCCTTCATCTATCGCACTAGCAATGGCTATCGGAGACATATCTGTTTCAAAAGGCACTACACCTTTTTCCTTTGCCATAACGATAGCAGCAGCAAACATTTTTTTTAGATTTTTTTCTTTGGAGTCATTGATTGGCATTTCCAAGAAATCCTTTACACATTTGAACTCTTTAATAAAAGAGAGTTCTTCCTTACTCAATTCCTCACCTACCAGCAAAGAGTGTAAAGCCGACATTTGGGTTACGCTATTCTCTACCTGATTACCCAATTCATTCTTGCCGTAATCTTCATTGTAATTTACAAATTCCATAAGTCGGTTATTCTTTGGTTAATGTTTGGTTCAATATTTCTTCTTCGGCATTTGATAGAGCCGTAGCCACCGCAGCCCTTTCTTCCTCTGTACGTCCCTCTGTAATGACATCAATTTCTTCCAGCATCCAGCGTTTGCGGCTGATACCTCTTTCTTCTTTGGCTTTAGTCAGAGAAGTCGCCTTTTCATCAAAAGCATCTATATATTCGTTGGTTTCAGCCAACAATGCTTTACTCTCTTCCGACAGTCCCATTTCTTGGGTATGTTTCTCTATTAAGACATTTATGTTTTGATTAGGATTATTATCATAATCCTCTAATAAAGAGCTTAGAATGTATTCAAATGACGTTTCCATAATTATGTATTTCTATTGTATTAAAACAATTTCAAATCACTCTCGCGAATGGTTCCGAACCATTCATGCAATTTTGCTTTTGCTTTACGTTCTATATCTGGGGTTATGTTATCCCATACAGCCTTTAAAGCCCATAGCAATGCTGCCATATCATCTGTATATCCAACTCCCGGAGTTATATCAGGAATAAAATCTATAGGAAGAATAAAATAGCCCAAAGCACCGTAAATCTTTGCTTTGTCGCCTGCTGACACGTTTTCATCTATTGCTACATAATACAGCAACAAGACAGCATACACAACTTTAACTCCAGCTTTTTGAGCCACACTCTTGACCTTATTCCATAATTCGGAATTAGAAAAATAGCGTTCATATGAGCTATAATCATTTATTTTCTTCATAATCTCGTATATATACTATTACAAATTTTAGAATGAATACTCAGTCCATTTAAAGGAATCAGTATCAGCAAACTGATTAATTTCAAATCCATATCGTCATTTTTATGGAATTCGATTGAGAAATGTTTGTATCACTTCGTGCCAATAGCTTGGAATGAATGCTGCTGAAGGATGTGTGACAGGTAGCACTTCCACGATTTGCTCATCGGAAGTTTCATATGCCCATGTTTCCATGCTGTCTCCATTCGGAAGGATTAAGTCGGGAAGCTGGTATCCTCTGCGAGGCAGGTTATTGTAAAGACGCTTTCCCCATGCGATGATACAATCGGGACGATAGGTTTTAAGCACTTCAAAGAATGCCGCTTCTGATTGGGCAAAATCTTGTGCAGTGGGAGAGATGCGTGTTCCGGACAATGGAACTTGCACGTAATTGTAAAACAAGACAGAATGCCAAAACGTTTTCTTTTCATCCCAAGAGAGGCGTTTGCCTGACAAAGCATTGGCAAACTTGTTATAGGTATTCTTATAACCTTCGTGTTCGCTATCTGCATCCATCAAATCGGCTATTATCCGATTGGTAATCTGCGGCACAGCCTCCTCGGGAGAAGCACAATAATGGCTTTCTCCCAATACCATCAGCCGTTTTCCGTTCCATCCGGTGTGGTAGTGGTTGCCTACCCAAGGTAAAAACTTCACGTGTTTCATAATCGTTCTTTTTTGTAAAGATGACAATATTCAATGAGATTATCTCTTTGTTTAAGGTTCATATCGGTTCACGACAACGAACATTAACCTTTAAACTCATGACACATTTGAAAAACAAGAAGAACGGAAAGGTTGAAATACGAATAAAAGAAAGGAGCACGTACCCACTCTTCCCTTATTCATCTGGTAGGGTTCTGGAAAAACCGCGGAGTCTAAATAAGTTAAAGTCAGTCCATGCCCCTTGTCGGGGTACAGAACATACTTTGACCAAATCATTATAGACTCCTATGTTCAAATTTTCCAGATTTAACCAAGTCTAATAATCCGTCAGTACAAGTTTTGCAATATGTTTAGAACTATTTCTGTTTCGTTATCGTACTTTTTTGTTTTACTATTCACAAAGAAAGACAAATTATCAAGAAACAGCAAATAAATTCCGCTATTTTGCATCATGGACTGTTTTTTTAAACACAAAAATAGAAGAAAGGTACGCAGAAAAGCTGCGCAGGTAGAAAGAAAATGCCACTTCAAAAGGGGACTTCGTAACTATGACATCCATACATTACCGCTTGGAATGCTTACACTGCCGCTTTTGCAGATAGTTATAATTGTTCTTTCCATCACATCGCTATTGAAATCTCATAGAACGACTGGTTAAGACGGTCACCGAACATCGTCAGGTCCTTGTCGATTTTCTCGGTGGTGATCTTACAATATTTCTGCGTAGTGACTATGTTCGTGTGCCCCAGAACTCGGCTCACACTCTCGATGGGAACACCCTTGCTCAAAGCCAGCGTAGCGAACCCATGGCGGCTTGAATGAAACGAAATATTCTTGGTAATCCCGCACTCCCTTATCATCTGCTTCAACGGCTTGCAGATTGACCAGTAGTTCAGATTGGGGAACACGAGCCCGTTCTCTTGAAACCTCTCGTAACGTTTGATGACCTGCAAGGGAATATCCAGCAGCTTCACCTGGAAATTCACCTTCGTCTTGTGACGCTTCGATAATATCCACTTCTCGCCGTTCACTTCCGCAATGTCATCGGTGGTAAGTTCCTTTATATCCACGAAAGACAGGGCGGTGAAGCTGGCGAACACGAACAGATCCCGGATATAAGCCAGCTTCCTGTTTGCAAACTCGTGCGTCATTACCGCCTTGATTTCATCCTCGGTCAGGTATTCCCGTTCCTTGACGTTCTGGTTGACGCGGTACTGGGCAAACGGGGTTCTCGGTGTCAGCCCGTTGTAATGGGCCTTTGCCACGATTGTTTTCAGCCACATGCAGTTTGACCACACACTGGCGTTATGAAGTCTGGCATCCGTGGAAAGATAGATTTCATACTCCTTGATGAAGTCAGGGGTAAGCTCAAGCATGGAAATGTCACTCCGCCTGTAGCATTTCTTTATGAACGCCGCCAGATGGTTTCTTGCCCTTACCCGTACCTGGTACGAGCCTTCTGCCCGGTCTATGCCGATGCGCTTCCTGAAACTCTCGTTGTCCTTGTCGAACGCGCCGAGTAGCGTCTCGTATTCCGTACCGAGTCCCTGAAAGGCGTTGCGTACCATTTCAGCACTAACAAATGCTTTCCTGTCCGACAGGCGTTGATAGTGCTTGATGATTTGCGCCTTGATGTTGTCAAGGGCGAGGTTGACGTCCCGCGCTTCCTTGCTTTTTCCTTTCGCCCGGTTGCCTTTCGCGTCCCAAAGTCCTTTGGCGATGATCTGCTTGCAACTGAACTGGGCTACTGAACCGTTGATTGTCACCCGTTCCATAATCGGAACAATACCGTTTTTCTCCTTGCTGCCGTTCACGTAGAACAGCACTTTGAATGTACTTCTCATGATCCTATTTGTTTTTGATACAAAATTAGTTATCAGTGAGTTATACATTGCTACGCAAAATGAGGCAAGCTGTGGAAACAATCTCCGGCTCTCCATAAATTAATCCGGTTACCGGGTAATGATTTGAAAACCGTTCGCCCTCGTTACCTTTCGTTTCCCTGCACTTTGGCATCGGCGAGGCTTTCATCGGATTTCCTCATAAGTCATTGAACATCAGTTTCGCCATCATCATTTTTTTCGTTTCTGATTGATTTTTCCAACGATATTCCCTATTTTTGCAACAATCTACTATTAACCTATAAATTTCAATTAAACAGAACCATGATTAAAAACCTATCTACCTTCTTCGTCGGTATAGCGTTATCATGCCTCGCCGGCTGTACCCCAATCCCCAAAGAAACAACTGCAACAAAAGAGTATGCGCCCCTTGAAGTTCCAGTTCCCGAACGCCCTGCGGGACAACAGGATGTAATCGAACTAACAACTCCTAAACTTGACACTGTGCGTGTAGGTTTCATCGGTTTGGGCATGCGTGGTCCCAGTGCGGTAGAACGTTGGACGCACATACCGGGAACTAAAATTGTCGCTCTTTGCGACTTATTGCCTGAAAATGCGGAAAAAGCACAAAAAATTGTAACTAACGCCGGTATGGAAGCCCCTGCCCTCTATTCCGGCAGCGAAGATGCATGGAAACAACTGTGCGAGCGAAACGATATCGACTTGGTATACATTGCAACAGACTGGAAACACCATACTGAAATGGGTATCTATGCCATGGAACATGGAAAACATGCAGCCATCGAGGTACCTGCCGCCATGTCGCTGGATGAAATCTGGGCACTTATCAATACTTCCGAAAAGACCCGTAAACACTGTATGCAACTTGAAAACTGTGTTTACGACTTCTTCGAACTGACGACATTGAATATGGCACAAAAAGGTCTTTTCGGCGAAGTGCTCCATGTAGAAGGTTCATACATCCATAATCTGGAAGAATTCTGGCCTTATTACTGGAACAACTGGCGTTTGGATTACAACCGGGAGTTCCGTGGAGACGTTTATGCCACACACGGCCTAGGCCCTGCCTGCCAATTGCTCAACATTCACCGCGGTGACCGCATGAAGACACTGGTAGCCATGGACACCAAAGCTGTAACCGGTCCCGAACTGGTAAAACAATATCAGAAAGAAGAAGCACCCGATTTCCAAAACGGCGACCATACCATGACTTTTATCCGTACAGAAAACGGAAAAACCATCCACATACAGCATGATGTAATGAATCCACGTCCCTATAGCCGTATGTATCAGCTGACCGGTACCAAAGGTTTTGCCAACAAATATCCCATCGAGCAATATTGTTTCCGCCCGGATCAGATTGACAGCACCAGCATACCCGATCACGAAAACCTGAGTATGCACTCGGCTGTTCCCGAAAAAGTAAAAGAAGCTTTGATGAGCCAATACAAACATCCTATCCACCAAGAATTAGAAGAAACAGCAAAGAAAATAGGTGGACATGGAGGGATGGACTTCATTATGGATTATCGCCTGGTATATTGCTTGCGCAACGGACTTCCTTTGGACATGGACGTTTATGATTTAGCAGAATGGTGCTGTATGGCCGACTTGACCCGTCTTTCTATAGAAAACGGAAATGCACCTGTTGCCGTACCCGACTTTACCCGTGGCAATTGGAACAAAGTGGATGGTTATCATCATGCTTTCGCTCAATAAAAAACTGAAACAAATACAGACTTCAATAAAAAGAGAGGTATATTCTGCATCAGGCAGAAATACCTCCCTTTCTTATAATACACAAAATCACATGAACATTATTGTGTATAAAAAACTCACATTTTATACTTTTGTCAGTTCACCCGTCACCGAATCAATTATAAATCCCCTCACTATAATATCTTCAGGTATTAATGGATGCTCCATAATAGCCCGTACAGTTCCTTTCACCGATTTCTCCGTATCCTCAAAACCATCCAGCCATGCTCCAAAATCTACGCCACAGAAACGAATCATATCAATGGTTTCCTGCTTGATGCCACGTGCTTTCATGTGTTCTATCATCTCATTACTATTCATGTGACAGGCTCCACAATCAGAATGAGCAACAACCATAACTTCCTTTACACCTAACTCATAAATAGCCACCATCAGACTACGGATTACACTACCAAACGGATGCGAGATAACCCCACCTGCATTCTTGATAATTTTTACATCACCATTCCTGATACCCAAAGCAGCAGGTAACAATTCCGTCAACCGGGTATCCATACAAGAAAGAATAGCTATTTTTTTATCAGGATATTTGTTGGTAATATATTTCTCATATCCCTTGCTCTCAACAAATTTCTTGTTGAACTCTAAAATATCATCTATCATTGCCATAAGTTTTTTTAGGATTCACTACAAACTTACACAAAAATAAAATACGATGACACTTTTAAGATAAATATTTATCGGATGCCAACTTTTCTACCATCCATCAAGGCAAAGATGAACCATACAAGAAAAAGCAAAGAGAACAATGCATTTCCATACGAAAGAACCAACCCCGTAAATGCTAAAATTGTCATTGGTCTTTTTTCCTTCTCCCCAGTTCGGCACGGATACGGCTTAACGACTGTGGAGTAATCCATAAATAAGAAGCGATATGCTTCAGAGGTACATACTGCAACAGTTCCGGATTCTCTTCCAACAAAGTAAGATAACGCTCCTTGGCCCGGGGGCTTCCTCCCGTTATCATCCAACTTTCAAGCCCTAAAAACTGCTGCTCGAACAGTCGTCTTCCAAAATTAGCCAGTTCAACAGATCCGGCATATAATACTTCGAGTTTTGCCTTCGAAATACCATAAAGTTCACTGTCACACATCGCTTCGATGGAAACCAACGAAACTGTATTTTCCACATATCCCCATGACGAGAAGATGGCCTCTCCTTCAGAAGCAAACCAGACGGAAACATCTACCCCGTCATTAAGGTAATGCCCCCGCCAGATTCCTTTACTTACAATATAGAAGTTTGAGTTCCGCCCACCTTCCTGTACAAGAAAATCCCCTTTATGAAAAGTGAACTTCTCCATATTATCCAACAACTGCAAGCTCAAAGCTATCGGCAAACTATATTTTTCACAAAACTTCTGTATGAATGCATCCATATATCCACCCGATTAATTACTACAAAAGTAAAAAATCATCTGCGAACCCATTGATGTTTACGATAATAAATTACCATTATTACTAAAAAAGTAAGTATTTCCGCCAAAGGAACCGCCAGCCATATCCCTGGCACCTTCAATAGCAACGGCAAGCCCAATAAACAAAGTACCATAAAAACAAACCCACGCAAAACTGTAACCATCATAGCCGGACGTGCCCGCTCTACACTTTGAAAATAGCCAATGGAAACAATGTTTACAGCAAAAAAAATAAAACCAGACGCAAACAAAGGCAGTCCCGCCACAGCAATATCGTATGCCGGATAGGAACGATCAATAAACATAGCCACAATCTGATGATTGAACAAAGCTGTTAACGCAAAAAACACAAGTCCGCAGGTCACGGCCGTTCCCAGTGCCAGACGGAAAGCGGAACGTACCCGCATGGTATCACCCGCTCCAAAGTTATAGCTTAAAATGGGTTGAGCCGATTGTCCTATGGCATTATATACCATAAATATAATGGGAAAGAAATAACAGGCAATACTGAAAGCAGCCACTCCATCTTCGCCTAAATAATGGATAAACACATAATTGCCTGCAAACATCATACAGGCTATGGCTGCCTCGCACAAAAAGGTGGAAACTCCTAAGTGGCACATATATTTCACATTGCGCCAAGTGAGCCGCATACTCTTCTTGCTAAGTTTCACCCGGCAAAAATGAATCACATTTCTTCTGCGACTTAAATAGACTACAATCATTCCGGCCCCCAAAATATACCCCAGACTGGTAGCCAGCGCCGCACCCATCATTCCCCATTTGAGAATAAAAATGAACACATAATCCAATAGGATATTCACCACTGCCGGAATAGCATTACACAACATGGCATAATTAGGAGAACCATCCAGACGGACAAAGAACATCCCTGAACTTAGCAAAGCACTAAATACCAGAAAAGGCAAGAACCAATACATATATTCCACCGCCAAAGGCAACAGACGTTCCGAACTTCCCAACCACACGGCTACTTGTGGAGCAAACAAACATACCACTCCCCACAGCACAGCCAAAAACAAAGAAGAAACCACAACAGCCTGCGTCACATTGATACGAGCAGTTTTCAACTTTCCCTGAGATAAATGAATAGATGCCACCACCGATGCGCCAACACCAAACATCAGTCCGATACCCGTACTTATCAAAAACAAAGGAGCAGTAATATTCACTGCCGCCAATGCGTCACTACCTATCCCTTGACCTACAAAAATACCATCTGTTATCACAAACACAGCCGAAAATACCATCCCCAGCACAGTAGGTATCAGCAATTTCCGAAACAATTTCGGAATTTCCATACTACCAAAATCAATACTATCCTTCATAAACTTCACTTTTTTGTTTAGCGGATGCAAAGATAGAGCGTTATTTCGGAGTAAAAATTACCATTTGGTAATTTCCAACTATTTTTTCCTATGAAAAAATTTGTTCTTTTAAAAGATATTCTTACCTTTGCACCCGCTAAACAAAAAGCAATGCCTCTTTAGCTCAGTTGGCCAGAGCACGTGATTTGTAATCTCGGGGTCGTT
>OGXX01002433.1_pt1 | contig 16938 bp, 13 predicted proteins | sample 1576301 | NCBI WGS metagenome assembly OGXX01 (sample SAMEA3541469, study PRJEB24748) | human gut metagenome | biome: human gut; feature: human-associated habitat; material: faeces | place: China | collected 2012
AGTGTTTTTTCGTTGTAAGTGATGGTTACTGTTGGTGCTTTTTCAATTCCATCGTATACATAGGTCTGTTCTGACAGCTGAATGCTGCAGGCTGACAGGGCGATCTTCGCTTTTTCCAATATCGGAAGCTGGCGGTATTCTTTGTGTGATGCATTTCTTCTGCAAACTCTTTCTGCCTGTCCCGGTTCTGTATAAGTTGCAGCCTTTATTGTTTTCCACTCTCCGTAATCATGACCTAACGCTGCTGTTGTGGTCTGGGCTTTGAGCACGGTTCCGCAGACACTGCAGTGACTTCCTTCGGTTTTTCCTGCTGTTTCGCAGGTGGCTGCTACCGCTGCGTCTTTTACTGCTTTATGGCCTGTGGCTGCGATCGTTTCTGTTCGTGTTTTCTTGCCCCGCGCAGGAGCGGCGCGCGGCCAATCAGGTCTGGGCCGCTGCCGGAGCCTACGGCTTTGAGCCGCTGTTTCTGGCCCGCAACACGGACGGCACCATTGATTTTTACATGAACTGCATCGTGGGACTGGTGCACAAATACTACGGTGACGCGCTGATCCGGGACATTTTTTCCGCATGGGAGGGCGACACGCGCCAGCCTATGCTGGACGATATGGCGTGGCTGTACTTAGAAAACGCCGCCTACCGGCTGGAGCTGCCCCGCCGCCCGGTGCTGGAAGCGCTGCGGTTTGCCCACGCGGACTACTTTTTTGCCATTCAGTACAAGCTTTCGCGGCAGGAGTGGATGGCGAAAAACCAGCTGGTGTACACCATGCAGGCTGCACGCTGGCGCAAGGTGCTGGGACGCACCGCTCCGGTCATGACCCCTTACGAGAGCAGCCTTGCCGCAGCGCTGGCACCGGAGAACATACCGGAGCCAGCGTTGCTCAAAAAAGACCTGCTGGCGTTGTTTGCAAAATTTGCCCTATTTGACGGCGAGGTACATCAGAAGCCTGCGCTGCATCTGCGGTTGCAGGGCTTTTGGGCAAAGCTGGCTACCAAAACCATGCCCACCCAGATGATCAAGACAGACCGGGTGACGGTGGAGCATTCCGGTGCGGTGGATGCCACAGGCAGCGGGCTGGCGGTGGACAAGCGCCGGGCAAACATTACCCTGAGGCAACGCGCCGCACAGGATCGCGCCTACATTGAAAGCTGCTTTGGGCGCTGCTTCTACCCGCCGGAGCAGCTGCGCAAGGCCGAACAGGAACTGTGCACCGGGGTGCATCTGGGCTGTCACTTGTGGTTCAGCGCCGGTGTACCCAGCCCGGCGCAGGCACCCACCCCGGAGGCGCGGCAGCTGGCACAGCAGGCCGAATTGCAGGCCGAACGCAACCGCGCCTACTATGCCAAAAATCAGGAGCTGCACCGCAGCGTGGTGCTGCGCCTTACCGAGCAAATCCGCAACTGCATTCTGGTGCATCAGCAGCCCGACCATCGGATAGCGCGCAGCGGTGATCTGTGCGCCGGGCGGGTGTGGCGTGCCCCTTACCTGAACGATGACCGGGTGTTTTTGTGCCCGGAGGAGGAGAACTGCCCCGCCTTTACAGTGGATCTGCTGCTGGATGCCTCCGCATCTCGCCTGCACTGTCAGGAAGTGATTGCAGCGCAGGGTGCCATTCTGGCCGAAAGTTTGGCCAACTGCGGCATTCCGGTGCGGGTAAGCGCCTTCAGCAGCCTGCGGGGCTATACGGTGCTGCGGGTATTGAAAAGTTTTACGGACAAGAACCGGCAGAACATTTTCCGCTATTTTGCCTCGGGCTGGAACCGGGACGGTCTGGCGCTGCGGGCGGCGGGCGACCTGATCCGGTACGCCCCCGGCCCTGCCCCGCGCCACTTGATGATCCTGCTGACTGACGCCAGCCCCAACGACAGCCGCCGCATCCCGCCCACGGCGCAGAACCCGCTGGGCTGCGCCTACGAGGACGCCGCCGGTGTAGCCGATACCGCCGCACAGGTGCGCACCTTACAGCGGCAGGGCGTGCGGGTGTCTGCCGTTTTTATGGGCGAGGACAGCAGCGCCGGTGCCGCCGCGCAGATCTACGGCAAAAATATGGCACGCATCCGCGGCATGGATCAGCTTGCCCGCGCTGCCGGACGGCTGATCCAGAACGAGATCCGGGAACTTGGCGACTGAAAAAACAAAACGACCCCTGTGGGAGCAGTTCCGGCCTTAGTCGGCATCTCCCGCAGGGGTCATTTTTTACAACCGCACATCTCAGTGTACAACCATACTTTGAACTTTTGTTTGCAATGCGCTGTAGTTTTTTGCAAAAATTTGTTGTTTCGGAAAACTTTCAGTTGTTTTTTGTCTGAAAGTATGCTATACTATGTTCAGAGAAGTTTTATGCAGCCTGACGGCCCGATCACCCGGCTGGTGCTTTTACAACGTTTCGCTGTTTGCTTTTATCGCAAGGCAAGAAATTAGTGCAACATTCAAACAGCATATTTGCGATATGCAATTCAACGTTGTTGCTGTTGCATTAAAAAGTTGAATTGCTATAGGAAGGAAATCAATCATGGACGCTTCCCGTTATTTTGACGCCATGCACAACGCCATGTCCACCCAGCACGTCGGTGCACAGTTGCTGCTTACCGTCCGTTTGCAGGATACCTGCGGCAACGATGCCTATCTTGAAGTAAAACAGCTGCCCGGGGAGCAAAGCGCCCTTGTGTGCTACTCCACCATGGGGCGGCGCTGCCTGAATTTCCAGCTGTTCCGCAAGGGCTGGCAGCTGTGCCACAATGCCGATGGGCAGTTGACCGGGCGTTTTCCGTCCAGCGCTGACAGCCTGCTGAGCCAGACCGACTTCCGCGCCTACTGCCGGGAGGATCGGCTGGATGCTGCCCGCACCCAGCGCCTTGTGGAGGAGCTGGGGCAGCGCGCTGGCACGAACTATATCGGCACCATCCCGCAGAATGCCCGCACCGGCGCACAGATCACCGTGGAAAGCCACCTTGGCCACGGCGCACGCTGGAGTTACTGGAATCAGGATGCTTCCCCCTGCCTGCCACTGGCTGCAATTCTGTACTGGCTGGCAGATTTTTTGGCCGGGAACGAGCGCCGTGCCCTGCAATCTGACCCGCAGGCCGCTGCACTGGCTGCGCAGTGGCTGGCAAAGGATACTGCTGTGTTCTTTTGCCCCTCCCCTGCCCTGACGGTATCCTCTGCGGCCTGCCATACTGCCCCGGCTGCACGGCGCACCCGTCCCGCCCCTGTGTCTGCCGCACGCAGCAAGAGCTGGCAGAGCGTTCTGGCCGCCATGGCCACGGTGTAAGCTGGTACCTTTTCAATCTGGTTTACATATAAAAGACGAGTGCTCGGCAAAATCGAGCACTCGTCTTTTTTTACAAAATAACAGCAAAAAAGCACCCCGCCAACCGTTTCCGGTCAGCGGGGTGCTCAGTGCTTATAGTTTACGGTTCAGCTTACGCTGCACAGCACAGGGAGGAAATCACTCCTCGATGTAGCCGTACTGGAAGTACCAGTAGCCGTAGGGGCTGTGCCAGACGCCCTTCAGAGAAGAGCTCTGCAGCCAGAATTCGTTGTAGTAAGCAACGGGGATGCAGCCCATATCCTCCATCAGGATGTCCTCAGCCTTGTGCAGCTGTGCAAAGTGCTCGGCGACATCTGCAACCTTGGAAGCCTCCATAGCAGCATCGAAGTCAGGGTTGGAGTACTTACCATCGTTGTTGCCGTTGCCGGAGCAGAACAGCTCGATCATGTTGGAAGGATCGTTGTAGTCCATGACCCAGCCGTTACGGGCAACATCGTACTCGCCGGCACGGCGAGCAGCGGTGAAGGCAGACCACTCCATCTTGCTGATGGTCAAAGTGATGCCCAGATCGCCCCAAGTCTGCTGCAGGTACTCTGCCAGAGGCACATGGTAGCCGGAATCGTTGGTGCTGTACTCGATGGTGGGGTAGCCCTCGCCATTGGGATAGCCAGCCTCTTCCAGCAGCTTCTTAGCCTCGGCCATATTTGCCTCGTAGTCAGCTGCAATGTAGGGAGAACCGCCGTTTGCGTTGTCGTAGAAGTAGCCCTGCGCGTCCACGATGCTAGGGCCGACCAGGTTGGAAGCAGCAGAGTAGGTGCCCTGCATGATGGTGTTGGCAACGTAGTCGCGGTCGATAGCCAGAGCCAGAGCCTTGCGGACCTTGGCATCCTTGAAGGCATCGCGCTGCAGGTTCATGCTGACGTAATAGGTGCCCAGAATGGGGTCAACATAGAAGTCGCCGCCATCCTCTGCCTTGGTCAGGCTGGGGATCTCGTCGGTGGGCACGTCCTTGATCAGGACAGCCTCGCCGCTGTTATAAGCAGCGAAGCAAGCGGAAGAGTCCTCCAGCAGCAGCAGGGTGATGCTGTCGGAAACGATCTTAGAGCTATCCCAGCCGCCAACGTAGTTGGGGTTCTTGGACAGAACGATACGCTCGGAGGGGGTCCACTCGGTGATCATGTAGGGGCCGTTGGAGACGAAGGTCTCAGCGGAGGTGCACCATGCATCGCCGTTGGCCTCAACGGTAGCCTGCTGCACAGGGCTCATGGATGCGAATGCAGCCATCTTGTCGAAGTAGGAGCAGGGGTAGGACAGCACGATGGTCAGGGTCTTGCCGTCGTCGCTTGCCTTGACGTTCAGCGCATCGGGGTTGGGCTCTGCAGTGGGGTTGCCGTCTGCATCGGGGAAGCCGGCAGCTGCGTCAAAACCATCGATCATGCCCAGGCAGGTCTCTGCGTAGGGAGCTGCGGTGTCGGGGTTGACCATACGCTTGAAGGTGTACTCGAAGTCCTTAGCGGTCAGGTCGGTGCCATCGCTCCACTTCAGGCCGTCACGCATGGTGAAGGTCCAGGTCAGGCCGTCCTCGCTTGCTTCCCAGCTCTCAGCCTGGCCACCAATAACTTCGTTGTTCTCGTTGATGATCAGCAGGGGCTCGAAGATGGTGATGATGGTGTTGGCGCCATCAACAGCGCTGTTCAAAGAGGGATCCAGAGTCTCGGGGTTGGGGCCGTACTGGACGGTGAAGCCAGCGGTGTTGACACTGCCGGTAGAAGAACCAGCAGCGGAAGAAGCAGAACCGGAGGTTGCGGTAGAACCGGACTTGCTGCCGCCACAGGCTGCCAGACCCAGAGCAGCGGCACCCACGCCTGCAACCTTGAGGAAATTACGACGAGAAATGCGTTTCATAATAATATCCTTCCCTTATATCAAATTTGAGTGTGCCAGGTTCCCCCAGCCGCCTCTATATTCGATCCGGTGCAAATGTACACCGGAGGAACACGAATGATTATAATGCGTTCTCATACCGGTTACAAGCCCAAAACTTGGACTGTAACCATTTTGTGACAACATTTCAGCACTAAGTTGAATTGCTTTCACTTTTTACCGGCGTGAAGTGTTCTCACTTCACGCGGTCAAGGTGATGGCAGGCTGCCCAGTGGCCGGTGGAGACCTCCTTGAACTCGGGCACCTCGTTTGCGCACTGCTCGTCTGCATAGGGGCAACGGGTGCGGAAACGGCAGCCGGACGGCGGGTTCAGGGGGCTGGGCACATCGCCCTGTAGCACGATACGCTTGGACTGGCGGGCCGTAATGGGGTCTGCCACCGGAATTGCGGAGATCAGGCTGCGGGTGTAGGGGTGGATGCTGTGGGTGATCAGCTCGTAGCTGTCGGCCAGCTCCACCATCTTGCCCAGATACATGACGCCGATGCGGTTGGAGATGTGCTTGACAACGCTCAGGTCATGGGCGATGAACAGGTAGGTCAGACCCATCTCCTGCTGCAGATCCTCGAACATATTGACGACCTGAGCCTGAATGGAAACGTCCAGTGCGGAAACAGGCTCGTCACAAACGATGAACTCGGGGTTCACAGCCAGTGCACGGGCAATGCCCACGCGCTGACGCTGACCGCCGGAGAACTCGTGGCAGTAGCGGTTTGCGTGCTCGCTGTTCAGGCCAACGCGCTCCAGCAGAGCGATGATCTTATCGTGGCGGTCCTTTTCGTTCTCGGCCAGATGATGGATATCAATGCCCTCACCCACGATGTCGCCAATGGTCATGCGGGGGTCCAGACTTGCGTAGGGATCCTGAAAAACGATCTGCATCCGGCGGCGGTAGGGCAGCATATCCACTGCGATCTTGTTGTCCTTATCAAACAGCAGGTTGCCGTCATAGTAGATCTTACCGCCGGTGGGCTCGTACAGGCGCAGCAGGGTGCGGCCGGTGGTGGTCTTGCCACAACCGGACTCACCTACCAGACCAAGGGTCTCGCCCTTGCGGATAGCAAAGCTTACGTCATCCACAGCCTGAACGTACTTGCGGTTCTTGCCCACACCGCCGGCGGGGAAATACTGCTGCAGGTGCTGGACTTCGACCAGCGTCTTGTGTTCACTCATTCTGCCTTTTCCCCTTTCTCAAATGCAGCCTTCTGCTGCAGCCAGCAGTAGGTATAGTGGGTATCGCTGAGCTCGGTGCGCGGGGGCATCTTGCTCAGACAGATCTTCATGCAGTTCTTGCAGCGGGGCGCAAAGGGGCAGCCGGCCGGCGGATTCAGCAGATCCACAGGGGTACCCTCGATGGGCACAAGGCGCTCGTGCTCTGCGGTGTTCAGCTTGGGGATGGAGTTGATCAGACCCTTGGTGTACTCGTGACCCGGCTGGTAGAAGATCTCGTCGGTGGTGCCGTACTCCACGATGTGGCCGGCGTACATGACGGCGATCTTCTCGCACATGGAAGCCACAACGCCCAGATCGTGGGTGATCATGATGATGCTCATGCCCAGCTTCTTGCGCAGATCCTGCATCAGCTCAAGGATCTGTGCCTGAATGGTCACGTCCAGTGCGGTGGTGGGCTCGTCAGCAATCAGCAGCTTGGGCTCACAGGCCAGTGCAATGGCGATCATCACACGCTGGCGCATACCGCCGGACAGCTCGTGGGGGTACTGCTTCAGACGCTTCTCAGGCTCATTGATGCCGACCAGCTCCAGCAGCTCCTTGGCGCGTGCCCATGCATCGGCCTTGTTCTTATCGGTGTGCAGGCGGATGACCTCCACGATCTGGTTGCCGATGGTGTACACCGGGTTCAGGCTGGTCATGGGGTCCTGGAAGATGATGGAGACCTCGTTGCCGCGGATCTTGCGGAAGTCCTTCTCCTTCATGTTCTCGATCTCGTGGCCGTTGAACCACACCTTGCCGCCCACCAGCTTGCCGGGATAAGCGGTCAGGCCCATAACGGAGTAGGCGGTGACCGACTTACCGGAGCCGGACTCGCCCACAACGCCCAGAACATCGCCCTGATTCATGGTAAAGGAAACGCCGTTCAGTGCCTTTACTTCGCCCGCAGGGGTGAAGAAAGAAAGGCGTTCTTCTTTAATATCAAGAATTTTCTCGCTCATTTCTGTTCACCTCATCAATTCTTCAGCTTCGGGTCAAAGGCATCGCGCAGGCCATCGCCGAACAGGTTGAACACAAGGATCATCACGCTGATCATCAGTGCGGGTGCGATCAGCAGATGGGGGTAGGTGTTCATGCCCTTGACGGCATCGGTAGCCAGAGAACCCAGAGAAGGCAGCGGGGCTGCAACACCCAGACCGATGAAGCTCAGGTAGCTCTCAGTAAAGATGGAAGCCGGGATCTGCAGGGTGGTGGTAACGATCAGGGTACCGATGCAGTTGGTGAGCAGATGCTTTTTGATGATACGGCCGCTGGAAGCGCCCAGTGCGCGGGCAGCGGTAACGTACTCGCTCTCCTTCAGGATCAGGATCTGGCTGCGGACGATACGCGCCATGCCGACCCAGTACAGCAGAGCAAAGATGATGAAGATGGAGATCATGTTGGGGCCAAGGGTCTGCATCCACTTGAAGCCGGGCTGGGTGGACAGCTTGTCCAGCGGATCCTTCAGAGCCATGCCCAACAGGATGATCAGCAGAATATCAGGGATGGTGTACAGAATATCTGTAATACGCATCATGATATTATCCACCCAGCCGCCGGCAAAGGCCGCAACCGCACCATAGGTAGCGCCGATGATCAGCACCAGCACAGAAGCGATCAGACCGACAGACAGGCTGACGCGGGTGCCCATCATGATACGCACAGCGAAGTCACGACCCATACGGTCGGTGCCCAGAATGTGCGGGAACACCTTTTCGCCTGCGTCGATACGCGCCTGCTCGGAGGCAGAGTATTCGAAGGGCTTCAGGTTGTTGCTGCCCTTCATCTGCTCGGAATAGCTGTAAGGCCAGACGGCGGGCAGCAGATAGGCAAAGATGGCAATGGCAATGATGAACACAAAGCTGACCATGGCGATCTTGTTCTTCTTCAGGCGGCGGATACCGTCCTTCCAGAAGTTGACGCTTTCGCGCATGACCACCAGGCTCTGCTTTTCCTCATTGCTGGCGGGCAGAAAATCCTCCGCGTTGAGCTGCAGGCTGAGCGGATTCTTTTTAATGTTTTCCATGAAAATCGCTCCTTTCTCTTACTGCAGTTTGATGCGCGGGTCGATGATCTTATAAAGGATATCCACGATCACGTTTGCAATGATGACCATGCTGGACAGCAGAATGGTGGTGCCCATGATCATGGTGTAGTCACGGTTGGTGATGGCAGACACGAAGTCGCGGCCCAGACCGGGCACGGAGAAGATCTTTTCCACCACGAAGGAACCGGTCATCAGGCCGGCCAGCATGGGGCCAACGTAGGTGATGACAGGCAGGATGGCGTTGCGCAGTGCGTGCTTGAACAGGATCATGAACTGGGACACGCCCTTTGCGCGGGCAGTGCGCATATAGTCCTGACCCATGACGTCCAGCAGGCTGGAGCGCATCAGACGGGTGATATATGCCGAGGGGTAGATGGCCAGTGCGGTGACCGGCATGATATAGGCGGCTGCGCTGTTCAGGCCAACCGTAGGCAGCACCTTCATGTTCATACCAAACTGGTATAGCAGCAGCACGCTGGAGATAAAGCTGGGGATCGCGATGCCGCAGGTTGCAAACACGATAATAATGTTATCCAGCCACTTGCCGCGGTTATAAGCGGAAATGCAGCCCAGCGGGATGCCCACGCACAGAGCCACCACCACTGCAATGCCTGCCAGACGGCAGGATACCGGCAGCTTACTGGCGATGATCTGGTTCACGGTACGGCCGCGCTGACGCAGGCTCAGACCCAGATCGCCGTGCAAAAGGCCCTTCATGTAGTTGACGTACTGCACACCCAGCGGCTTATCCAGGCCATACTTTTCGGCCAGAGCCTGCTGAGCAGCGGCGCTGATGGACTTTTCTGCCACGAACGGGCCACCGGGGACCAGGTTCATGACAAAAAAGGTAACCGTAGCCACAATGAAGATACTGAAGATACCCATTGCGACACGCTTGATGATGTACTTTGCCATCGTTTGATGCCACTCCAATCCTATCAATGAATTACTGTTTTTGCTCTCAGGCCGAGCCACACTTTCCCGCAGTCCGCCAGCCTCACACATAGCGGACGTCTGTCCTTGGCACGCGGACAGAAAAGCGAATAATAAAACGATGGCATCTTGCGGTTGCATAAACACCATCGTCCATACCCGAGAAACACTCTATCTATTATAAAGACAACCTCGATTTTTGTCAATTTACATGAAAAAAATTCACTTCATTACAGCAGAGCATGAGTGAAATCTTATACTTTATACAAATTTTCTGTTTATTTGTAGGTAAAAGTGCTACTTTTTAGTTCTTTCGGGCACCTGTTCCGTTGGCACGTACAACCTGTTCTCCCCTATCAGCACAAAAGGCAGTGTCTCCGCCCCTGAGCCATCCATCCATAAGGGTGCTATTTTTCTCTATATCACAAGCAAAACCACCCGCAGCTCCCCTCTCCGGCACGGTCAATGCCCAGAAAAAGGTACTGCGGATGGTCATAGGTCGTTTTGCGGGTCAGGAGTACAGTTTTGCGGTCAGCTGGGAGTACATGGCGCTCTTTTGCGCTTTATAGGAGGCCATCGCCTGATCTGCCAGAGCAGTGCTCTGGCCGTTGGCGGTCAGCACAGTGCGCATCTGGCTGACGATGTTCTCCACTTCCTTATCGTAAGATGCCTGCATCGCATACAGTCTGCCGCTTCTCGCCAGTGCAATGGAGATTTTGCGCGCCTGTGTCTGCTGAGACTCCGGCAGCGCCTTGTATTCTGCCTTTGCCCCGGCAATGCAGCTGTTCAGCTCCGACTCAGCGCGCGCCTTGACACTGTACAGCTGCTTCAGCAGCGCCTTGACCTCTGTCTCGTAGGCAGCTTCCTGTTTACCGGAAGAGGACGCCGGTTTTTCTGCGGCAGAAGCAGTGCTGGAGCTGGATGTGCCGGTAGTGTTCTCCTTCTTGCCGGAAGAGGACGCATTGCTGCTCTCCATCTGGGAGCCAGAGCTCCCCGAGGAAGCGGCAGAACCTGCTTCCTCCTGCGGAGCACTGGCCGCCGCCTCCTGTTCCACGCCGCTGGATGCAGCAGCTTCGCCGGTCAGCTCCTCCAGCGTGATCTCGCCGCTGAGCAGCTTATCCAGATCATCATCCGTCAGGGTGAACTGTGTGCTGTCTGCCGTGGCATCCGGCAGGGTTTCCGGCAGACTGGCTGCCATGCTGCGAAGATAGAGCAGCACACCAAGGACAGCTGCTGCCAACAATGCCACCAGCGTGCCCAGCACGATCAACACGATTTTCAGGACCTTATTTTTCTTCATACCAAAATCCGCTGCCCGGGCAGAGTACTCCTCTGCCCGGGCAGTTTTCTCCTTACTAATTGGATCAGACCCACATACCCAAAAACTTTTTGGGCTGATGCAGGGTCGCAGCGTCCAGCTCCTGATCATGGAACAGTTCATCGCCGTTGCGCACGATGCGGGCAGCCGTCTCCTTGCCAAGCAGCTTTTCCAGCTGCTGCACTCCCTGTGCCATACGGGGCGGGCGCTTGTCCGGGGAATGGGTGTCGGTGGAGATGACATGGACCAATCCCCACTGAATGAACTTGCACAGTTTTTTGCACAGCTTGGGCTCCAGCAGTGCCCCTGCATTGATCTGTGCATAAGCACCGGCGGCCACCCAGTCGTACAGCAGAGTGGGGTCCTCCAGCACATAGGGATAGCGCTCGATATGCGCGATCAGCGGCACGATGCCCTGCTGCTGCAGCTGGTACAGCGTCTGCCGGATAAAGTGCGGCTTGTGGGTGGTGGGGAATTCCAGCAGCAGATAGGCGGTGTCCCCCATGCACAGCGCCCGGGTGTCCAGCTCGCACAGACCTGGAGAGAAGAACACCTCTGCTCCCAGCTTGAAGTCAAACTGCATAGGCTGCCCTTCCAGCGCTGCGGTCAGCTGTTCAAAGGCAGCCTGCCGCTTTTCCGTAAAGGCTTCTACCGTGGTGCGTTCGCTGTTGAAGTGGCTGGTGAACGCGATATTGCGCACATCATCTTCATACTCCCTGCGCAGCAGCTCCAGCGAGACTGCCGTATCCTTTGCGCCGTCATCGATACCGGGCAGAATGTGACAATGCAAATCCGTCATAGCAGTGCTTCCTTATTCAGTGGCGTTGGCCTTCTGGTTTTCGTAGGCATAGTTGTAATTGTAGGCATAGCTGTATGCGTAGCTGGAGCCCTTGAGTGCCTTCTTCATATCGTAGCGGGTCAGCACGCTGCCCAGCACCCGGACACCGGCATCCTGCAGCTTTTTCACTGCGCCGCGCACTGCATCGGCGGGGGCAAAGTCAGAGCGCACAACGAAAACCGCGCCGTCCACATAGCGGCCGATAACCGCTGCATCGGTGACCACAGACACCGGGGGTGCATCAAAGATGACCACATCGAACTTTTCCCGCAGGGCATCCACCATGGCCTGCATCTGCGGCTGACTCAGCATCTCGGAGGGGTTCGGCGGCGGAGTGCCTGCGGGCAGGAAGGTCAGATTTATTTCCTTCAACTCGTGCAGTGCCTCGTCCAGCGTGCACTGGTTGGACAGCACGTTGGAAACACCCTTTACGTTGTGGCCGGCCTTCAGGTAGCGGTGCAGCACCGGCTTGCGCAGGTCGCAGTCCACCAGAGCCACCCTTTTGCCGCTTTCGGCCATCGTCATCGAAAGATTGACTGCCACGTTGCTCTTGGATTCCTCCGGAACGGTACTGGTGATGACCAGTGTGTGCACGTCCATGGAGCCTGCCATAAAGTCCAGATTGGTGCGCAGAGACTTGTAGGCCTCCACATAGCCAAAGGGCATCTTTTTATCGGTGATCAGCTGCAGGGTGCGGTGCTCGCCATCAGTTTTGTTCTTTTTATTAAACAGCTTCCACATCGTCTTACACCTCCGGGATCAGGCCCAGCACGGGCAGGCCGAGCTTCTTCTGAACATCTTCATCGTCCACAACGGTATCGTGCAGCAGATGTGCCAGCACCAGAACGCCGCACACCAGAACAGCGCCCAGCAGACCGGCCAGCACAACGTACTTCTTAGTCTGGGGGAACACCTTGTTGGGGTTGATGCTCACATCGCTCACCGTCTTGCAGGAGCCGGCTTCCACCTTTTCCACCAGCACATCGGGCACGATGTCCGCAATGGTCTGGGCGATCTCGCCTGCACGCTCTGCATCGGTATCAGTGACAGTGATCTGCATGATCTGGGTGGAGTCCACGCTGGTCACTTCCACCATCTTATACAGCTTGCCGTAGGTCATATCCAGATCCAGCGTGTCGATCACCTCGTTCAGCACGGTGTTGCCCTTGATGATGACCGCATAGGTGCTGATCAGGTTCTTGGCAGAGTTGAAGTTATCACTGGTAAAGGTAGAGGAATTATCCTGCCGGGTGTTCACGATCATATTGATAGAAGCCTGATACTTGGGCGTAAGCGCAAACATACACACCAGCAGGCAGATCAGCGCTGCCGCAACAGCTGCTGCCACGATCTGCACAATATGCGCCCACAGCAGGCGCGCCAGCTCCATCAGATCAATGGTCTCCTCGTCCTCCATGCTTCGGAGCGGCTGTCCCATAGTTGTTTTTTCGTCCATAGTAGAGAAACTCACCTTTCTTGTTGTTCCGCAGTGCAAGAAATGCACACCGGGTTCCTATAGATACACATTCGTCTTTTAATGATAACATATCCCGGCGTATTTTACAAGCAGAAAATGCCATTTTCTGCCGGCAAACAAATGAACAAAATTTGCCATTTCCCGTACAAAAAAGGGCATCCGCAGCACTTTGATGGCTGCGGATGCCCTTTTTATGGATTTTTAGCGAAAGCGTTTAACGGGAGCCCTTGTCGTAGGGAATACCCTCGGCCTTGGGTGCCATGCTGTTCTTGGAAGTGAAGGCCAGAATGACCATGGATGCCACGAAGGGCATCATATTATAGATGTTGCTGGACCAGTGCAGCTGTGCAAGGAAGGGGGAAAGGTCAACATTTTTGCACAGATAGGAGGTTTGAGAAAAGGTATCATCCCGGACAGTATGCAGCGAAAGGGAAAGCATCAGAAGCTCTTCAAAAATCAAACGCCTACGGGCAATCTCAACGCTTTCCCGATCGGTGGGAAGATGGATATTTTTGAGCGCAAAGTGCAGGTGACACAGCTGATATTTCTGACGGATAGATGAAGGAAGCGGATCGGGGAGATTTTCGTCCAGCAGATGGAGTGCCTGTGAGATGTTTGCCGCAATCATTTTGGAGGAGAGTCCCTGTGTCAGGGGATAGACCGGAATAAAAGCCGACGGCAGAGATGCCGGATAGATCGCAGGAGCATGCATCTCTTTGCGTAGCAAAGAACCACCGATTTTTCCATAGAAGATGTACTCCTCATCATATTTTAAGGCTTCCACAGTAAACTTTGCATTAAAAAAGGTGATCAACATACTGCCGCTGTCATCAGCCACCTTTACTTTAAAGATGGTCATGCCTTTTCGGACATACTGCGGGGAAGATTTTGCTACTACACGCGCCCGAACAGCACAGATTTCCCAAGGTGGAGCATCCGCAATGAAGCAGGGAGAGGAAAGATCAATATATGCCCGCGGGAAATAATAGAGCAGGTCGCGGATGGTATGAATATCCAGTTTATGATAAAGGGCGGCGCGCTTTGGTCCGACACCGCTGAGATATTGAATGTTTGTATCCAGTGCAGCTTCCAAAAAATCAACTCCTTTTAAAAGCATCTTTTATTATAGCGTTTTTTCTCTGTTTTACAAACCTTTTTTCATCGTTTCTTTTTATTTTTCCTTTTTTCGTCCCAAAAGAAAAGCCCGCACGATTTTAGTCGTACAGGCTGACTGCAATCTAATCCTTTAAATAGCTGTATAGATAACAGTCATGGTAGCGTCCATGATGAAAGCGGTAGCGTCCCAGTACACCCTCTGCGTGGAAGCCGCAGCGCTCAAGCATCTTCTGTGCCGCAACGTTTTCCACATCGGTCTCAGCTTCCAACCGGACCACCGGCTCATTTTCCAGCAGGTAGTCCCGCACCAAACGCAAAACGGTGCTGCCCAATCCTCGACCTTGGCAGGAGCCTGCCAGCTGAATCTCCAGACGCACCAGACCTTCCCGTACAAAGTGAACGCTCACGACACCCACCGGCTGCTCCTCCAGAAAAACCACCAGTGTCCAAAGATTTTTGCAGAACAGCTTTCCCTGTGCCAGCTCCTGCTCAAGCTGCATCAGGGAAGTCATCTGTGCGGCCTGATACTCCCCGCGCCACTCCTGTGTACCACTCTGCATCAAAAACGCAAGATCCTGCTGTTGTACCGGAGCGAGCACAAGCTCTCCTTTTGCAATCATACCGATTTCCTCCTTCTGATTCTTTTCTTTAGGATACTACAAAATCCACCGTCTGTACAGAGAAGTGTGGAAAGTTGCACACCTTTTTGCAAAATCAGGCATAGACTGCATCAGAAGCTGTTTGAGCTATCTTGATTGATCGCAAAGGAGCGAAAAAATTATGTCTACTTCATCGCTTTGTCGTCTTTCCCAACTGCATGAAGGGGAAACTGCCACAGTGGACCATCTGAATCTGAGCGGTCCCATCCGCCGCCGTCTGCACGACCTTGGACTGATTGAAGGCACCAAAGTGCGCTGCCTGTACAAAAGCGCCTGGCAGGACCCGGTCGCCTATTCGTTCTACGGTCATTGCCCTGCGCAACGTGGACACCCGCAGCATCTTTGTCCGCCCAAACCCTGGCTGTGGGAGGTGATGAAAATGCCGTTTTTAAAATCATCTTTCTCTCCCCTTCCCGCAGCCGATGCCGACCTGACCATCGCCCTGGCAGGCAACCCAAACGTCGGCAAGAGCAGTATCTTCAACGCCTTGACCGGTATGCACCAGCACACCGGAAATTGGCCTGGAAAAACCGTTGACCTTGCCAGCGGGTCTTGCTGCCACAAAGGCGTGCGGATGCGCTGGGTCGATCTGCCCGGGACCTATTCGCTGTCTGCCGATTCGCCCGAGGAGGAGGCTGCGCGGGATTACCTCTGCTTTGAACAGCACGATGCCGTCGTGGTAGTCTGCGACGCCACCTGCCTGGAGCGTAATCTTCATCTGCTGCTTCAGGTGCTGGAAATCACCCCGCGCGTTGTGCTGTGCCTCAATCTGATGGACGAGGCTTTAAAAAAGGGAATCCGCATTGACACTAACCTTCTCTCCCAAAAGCTGGGCATCCCGGTCGTGCGCACAAGTGCCCGCACCCAGATGGGACTGACCGAATTGACCGAAGCGGTGCAGGCGGTCAGCCGTTCCTCAAGCAAAAAGGTTTTGCTGCCGCCGGTGCCGCCTCGGATAGAGCCGCTGGTCCAAACGCTTGAGCAGGCGATTGCTCCCCTGCTGCCGGACGGGATGCGCAGTCGCTGGGCAGCGTTGCAGCTGCTGTGCCGGAACGAAGATTTTATTCGACAGCTGGATAGCATATTGGAGACACCGCTGCTTGAAAATCCGACTGTTGCTGCCGCCTTTTCTTCGGTCGAGCAGCAGCTCAACCAGGAGCAGAAAACACCCGCCCTGCTGCTGGATGAGCTGTCTGCCGCACTGGTTCGCCGCTGCGAGCAGCTGTGTGATGCCTGTGTTTTTGTTCCGACCACCTCCAATTTTTCATCCGACCGAATATCGAACGACAGTTCGTCCCACCGGCTGTACCGATTGTTTCTCAGCCGCAGGACCGGCATCCCTGTGATGCTCCTGCTGTTATTCTTTGTCTTCTGGCTGACCATCACCGGAGCTAACTACCCGTCTGCTCTACTGGCAAATGCGCTGTTTTGGGTACAGGAGCGATTGAGCGACCTGTTCTGCCTGCTGCACGCGCCAAAATGGCTGCACGACTGTCTGGTGCTGGGCGTTTGGCGGGTGCTGGCGTGGGTCGTTTCGGTCATGCTGCCCCCTATGGCAATCTTCTTTCCTCTGTTTACCCTGCTGGAGGATTTTGGCTACCTTCCGCGCGTTGCCTTCAATCTGGACCACTGTTTCCAAAAAGCCCACACCTGCGGCAAACAGGCGCTGACCATGTGCATGGGCTTTGGCTGCAACGCTGCCGGTGTGGTGGGCTGCCGCATTATCCATTCTCCGCGGGAGCGATTGATTGCGATTTTGACAAACTCCCTGGTTCCCTGCAACGGAAGGTTTCCCACCCTCATCGCGCTGATCTCGATGTTTTTTGTGGTAGGCAGCGGTTTAGGACAGTCGCTGCTGAGTGCTCTGCTGCTGACTCTGGCAATCCTGCTGTCGGTGGCAGTCACCTTTTTCTCCTCCCGTCTGCTCTCCCGGACGGCGCTGCGCGGGGAAAGCTCCTCCTTTGTTCTGGAGCTGCCTCCCTACCGCCGCCCTCAAATCGGAAAAGTCATCCTGCGCTCCATCTTTGACCGCACCTTGTTTGTGCTGGGCAGAGCAGTGGCTGTGGCGGCGCCCGCAGGATTGCTGATTTGGCTGATGGCAAATATCCACATCGGAGATGCGTCGCT
>OGXX01002437.1_pt1 | contig 16922 bp, 9 predicted proteins | sample 1576301 | NCBI WGS metagenome assembly OGXX01 (sample SAMEA3541469, study PRJEB24748) | human gut metagenome | biome: human gut; feature: human-associated habitat; material: faeces | place: China | collected 2012
GGGGGTGGGGACATAGTAGAACCCGCTGGTGGGCAGCTTTTCCATGGCGATCAGGCGCTGCTCAAGCAGCCATGCCTCAATGGCCTTGATGGTCGGGGCCTTCATGCCGGGGCCGCCGGCCTCGGCCAGCGCAGCCTTCAGCTCTGCACCGGTGTAGGCGTCCCCGTAGCGGAACTGCCCGGCGGTCTCCTCGGTCAGGGAAAAAGCTGCCTTGGGGCCCTTGGCGGCCTTGCGGGGTGTCTCGCCCTCGGCGGGGGCAGGCTCCGCAGCGGGGGGATCAAGGCTCAGCACGGCATCAGGATGTGCGGCGCGGTAGGCCTCGATGACGGCAAAAAAGCGCGCTGCGTACTTTTCATACTTGCGCTCGCCCATGCCGTACACGCCGATCATCCCCTCCACACTGCGCGGCGCGCGCAGGCACATATCGGCCAGCGATTTATCACCAAAGACAACATAGGGCGGCAGTCCCTCGCTCTGCGCGATCTCAAGGCGCAGCGTGCGCAGCTCGGCAAAGAGTGCAAGCCCTGCACCGGTCAGGCTGTCCATGATGCTGCGGTTTTGTGGCTTCGGGGCGGTGCGCTCCGGCTCCTGCCGGGGCGGCAGCCGCACAAGGACCTGCGCACCCTCCTTCAGCGGGGTGATGTCACCCAGACGCAGCACAGCGTACTGGTCATCGGTCTGTACAAGGTAGCCGTCCTCCAAAAGCTGGGCCAGCAGCCGGTCCAGCGTATCGCGCGGCAGCGCCTGCAGGGTGCCGTAGCTTTTCAGGCCCGGTGCGCCAAGCTCCCGCAGGCGGGCGCGGTTCGCGCCCTGCAGCGTGCCGAATACGACCGCCTTGCCGAACCGCCCGCGCAGCTCCGCCACGCAGTTGATCATCCGCTTGGCGGCATCGGTCAGGTCGGCCTGCTCATAGACATTGTTGCAGCTGCCGCAGCTGCCGCAGGGCGCGGTGGGATGCTCGCCGAAATAGGTCAGGATCGTGTTGCGCAGGCAGGCGGTGGTGCGGCAGTACTGCTCCATCACCTGCAGCCGCTGCAGATCGCGCTGGTACAGCAGCGCGGCGTCCTCCTCCTCTAAATCAGGGTTCTCCCTGCGCTCAAGCAGGAATTTGTTGATGATGACATCCTGCGCCGAAAAAAGCAGCACACATTGGGCGGGCAGTCCGTCACGCCCGGCGCGGCCGGCCTCCTGATAGTAGTTTTCCATACTGGAGGGCATGTTGTAGTGCAAGACAAACCGCACATTGGATTTGTCAATACCCATGCCAAAGGCGTTTGTGGCTACGATGACCGGCGCCTTGTCGTAGATGAAATCGTTCTGGTTGGTGCGGCGGGCCTCGGCGGTCAGCCCGGCGTGGTATTTGGCGGCGGCAAAGCCGGCCTCGGCCAGCAGCTCCTGCAGCTTATCGACATTTTTGCGGGTGGCGCAGTAGATGATGCCGCTCTCGCCCGGGTGGTCGCGCAGGTATTGCAGCACAAAGTCGTCCTTGCGGCGGGTGGCCTCGACCTGAAAATACAGGTTCGGGCGGTCAAAGCCCGTCACCAGCACCTTGGGGTTCTGCAGCCGCAGCGTGCAGCGTATATCCTCCTGCACTGTCCGGGTCGCTGTGGCCGTAAAGGCCGAGAGGATCGGCCGCCGGGGCAGACTGTCCACAAAGGCAAGGATCTTGAGGTAGCTGGGGCGGAAATCCTGCCCCCACTGGCTGATACAGTGCGCCTCGTCTACTGTGATCATCGAAAGCTCGGCCGCTGCGGCAAAGCTGCGGAAGGCGCTGCTCTCCAGCCGCTCGGGTGCGACATAGAGGAGCTTGTAGCTGCCCTCGGCGGCAAGGGTCAGTGCCTTGTCGATCTGCGCCTCGCTCAGGCTCGAGTTGATGAAAGCGGCGCGGATACCGGCGTTGTTCAGCGCCTTGACCTGATCCTGCATCAGCGAGATCAGCGGCGAGATGACAAGGGTAATGCCCGGCAGCAGCAGGGCAGGGACCTGATAGCAGAGCGACTTGCCTGCGCCGGTGGGCATGACGGCCAGTGCGTCCCGCCCGGCCAGAATGGCGTTGACAATCTCCTCCTGCCCGGGGCGGAAGGAATCGTAGCCGAAATAGCGTTTGAGCGCTTCAAGCGGTGTCATGGTGCGGATGCCTCCGGCCTTACAGGATCGTAAACTGGCAGGCACGCATGGCGTCCAGCGCGGTGCGGTGGGTGCCCGGTGTCACCCCGGCGCAGCAGTCGGAGAGGATCTCGATCTCCGTTTCGGGGAAGGCGGCGCGCAGCACCATCGCGTTGCTGATGACACAGATGTCGGTGCAGTAGCCGTAGATAACGATTTTTTCAAGGTTGGTCACGGCCTTGTTGTGGGCCATCAGCTCGTCCAGAATATCGCTGGGCAGCATATAGCTGCCGAAGGTGGCCTTGTTGATCACGCGGCAGACCGCAGGCTCGGTGCCGGCCATCGCGTTTTCCAGCTCCGGGGCAAGGTTCCAGCCGTCCTCGCCCTCGATGCAGTGCTCCACCGGCAGATGGCGGCCCTCCCGCGTTTCCAGATAGTTGTCGGGGTGGGTGTCGCGGGTAAAGAACATCCAGTGCCCGGCCTCGGCGTGGGCCTTGGCGGTATCGGCCAGATGGGCTACATTGGCCTGCGCAGCGGGGTTTGCCAGCGCACCGGTGATAAAGTCCTTCTGCACATCGACCACAATATCAAGAATGATTTTTTCGCTCTCCATGTTTGCTCTCCTTTTAGGGAAATACCTATACTGTATTCGTATCCAGTATAGCCCCGATGCGCCCTTTTGGCAAGGGCGGCCTTATGCGGCGCGGCGTCTGGCCTTTTTGACCAGCTTTCGGATCAGCAGTACAACCAGCACGATCAGCAGCACCGCCACGGCCAGCAGACCGGCGTAAACGGCGGTGAATTTGTTGGGATTCTTCAGCAGGGCAAGGGGGCTGCGGCTGGTATCGACCAGCTTGCGGCCGTGGGTGGTGCTGTAATACGCCGGCACATTGGCAATGCCGTCGCCGTCCGTGTCGGCAAACGAGGCCATATAGCGCGCGATCGAATCCCATGCCTTCAGCTCCCGGCCGTTTTCCGTGATGATGACATCCTCAAAGTCGGTGATGGGGGTGCCGTCCGCATACTTCGGCACGATGGCGAGGATGCCATAGGACATGTCGGTCACGGCGCTCAGCATCTGGCCGCTGTACAGGTCAGCCACGATGCGGTACAGCTTATCATCCTCCAACGCAACGCGCTGCCCGTCATCCTCAAGGCAGACATCGGTCACCTTGTTCAGCAGCAGCCGGTGCGGGTTGTAGGTGAAGTTCAGCCCGCTGCAATACAGGCGCGCCGTTGTCATAAAATCGGACACGGAGGCATCGATCTCTGCAGCAGTACGGATCTCCCGCCCGGTCAGGTAGACGCTGATGAGCGGATAGCCGGGCACGCCGTCCGCACCGATACCCAGCGAGAAGGAATTGAACACCTGCTCGACCGTAATGTCGCCCCGGGCGTAGGTGTCGCGCACTATGCCGCTCGGCACAACGGCCAGATCCACCGGTACACCGTCATAGTCGGCGGCGTTCTCCACGGCGTAGACATAGGCATCCGCAATGATGTCGCCGAGGTTATGCTCCTCGTGGATGTTTTCAAGATCCTTCTGGGTGGAAAAGACAATGTCGTTCTCTGCAAGGACCTGATCCTTCGTGTAGCCGAACCGGGCAAGATAGTCGGTATCCACGGTGTCCATAAAGCTGTCGATCGTCTGCTGCGTGGCGGCGTGCACCGCAATATCCGATGTGATCGGGATCAGCTCATAGGCAGACATGGCCCACCGGCCGTCCGCCTGCTGTGTCAGCGTAAGCTCGCCAAGGTTCTTGCCGTACTCGCCGCAGGATACCACATAGGTGCTGCCGTGTTGGATCGGCTTCTCGAGCTCGGTGTGGGTATGGCCGCTCAGGATCAGATCAAGGTCGGGCACCGCCTTGGCCAGCAGCTCGTCCTCGGACTTGCTCTCGTCCTCCCATGTGCCGCTGTGGGAAACGCAGACGATCATATCCACATCCTCGTTGGCCTTGATGTCGGCCACGGTCTGTTTGACCGCCTCGATCGGGTCCTCAAATTTCAGCTCGCAGGTCGGGGCGCAGGCAAGCGCGTCCTTGCCGAAAACACCCACCACGGCAATGTCCACATCGCCCTTCTCCAGCACGGTATAATCGCTGACGCCGTATGTGGCAAAGGCGTCCTTCAGGCGCTGCTGCCCCTCGGTCAGGCCCTCTGCCTCCATCGTGTCCCAGTCTACATTGCAGACCACCATGGCCGGGACAGCATCCCCGGACGCCTGTGCGCTGGTCAGCATGTTGGCAAGCCCCTTGGAGCGATAGTCAAACTCATGGTTGCCGAGGGTCGTTACATCGCACCCAAGATGCCCCAGCATGCGCAGCTCGGCCGCCTGCGTTTCAAACACGGTCTGGATCAGTGTTCCCATAGAGAAGTCGCCGCCGTCGATCACCAGCGTATCGGGGTTTTGCGCCCGCTGCGCCTCGATCAGGGTGTTCATGCGTGCAAAGCCGCCCAGCTCTGTTTCCAGCCCGTCCACCACCGTGGTGAAGGTGTTCAGATGAGAGTGGGTGTCGTGGGTAAATACGATGTCTACCGCTGTGCCCGGTGCTGCGTCCTGCGCGCAAACGGGCCATGCGCAGGGCACAGCCGCAAGCAGCAGCACGCCCGCCAGTGCCAGCGCGGTACATTCTTTTCTCATTTCCTATTCTCCTTTACCAATGCCCGCCGAAGTCACAGGGCCGCAAGCTGCCGCCTCCCTCCGGTATATAAGAGCATTACTGCTATATAGTTGTAACCATATTGCTGATATTTTAGCATATATGCACAGCCCGCACAAGCCTTTTCGGCAAGGGTAAAAGAAAGCGGAAGAAATAGGATTTGACAGACATTGGAAGCTCTGGCAATGGCACACAAGGCGCAAATACAGCGCGGCCTCTGGCGAGCAGGGGCCGCGCTGTGATGACGAAGCGATGGAAAACACTTTTTATATCCGCACGACAAGGGTGCTGAAGCTCTCATACTGCTGGTAAGAGAACTCCTTGGCCTGCTGGTGGATGACCTGCATACCCACGGCCTCGATGTCCAATGTGCCTTTTCCGCCAAGGCGGTCGGCCTGTGCGGAGAAGGAGTCGAAAAAGTCGGTGTTGTCCCGGATGTGCAGCTCAAAATCGCCGTCCTCAAGCGCGACAAGCGTGATCTGTATCTCCGCGATATGCCCGGGTGCCTGTTCGAGGAACGCCGAGCAGCTTTCTGCTGCAGCCATCGAAACAAAGTACCGCTGCCGTGGTGCCGCCTGCCACCGGTCGCAAAAGGCTGCAATGCCGCCGGCCATGGCCGTGAACTCCCGGCTGCTGCCGTGCATCGTCAGTGAGTAGACCCGCGCGGCATCAAACAGGCGTTCCCGGCCTGTCAGGCAGCGCCATACAAAAAGCAGCAGCAGAGAAAGCAGCTCGGTCACGGGGTAGAGCCACCAAAACTGCGGCAGGGAAGTGGCAAAAAATACCGTGCAGGGCAGCAGTATTACAAAGTTTCGCAGCAGGGTGATGATAAAGGCGTTTTGCTCCTCATGAATCGAGCGATAATAGGTGTGCAGCACCATGCTGACACCGGCCCCTATACTGCTCAGGGCATACAGCCGCAGCGCCGGTGCGCCAAGGTAGTGCAGTGCCTCCTCGTGCAGACCGAAGGCACTGCAGATAAGGCCCGGAAACAGGAAGATCAGCGCCGCTGCGGTGCTGCCGGCATAGAGGCCCCACCGCAGCGCAAACGCGAGGGCGCGTCGTGCCGCCGGCAGGTTTTTCTCACCGTAAAAGGTTCGGAACAGCGGCTGCGCCGCCTTGGCAGCACCGATGTATATGTACAAAATCAGATACGCGGTGCTTTGCACCACGGCGAAAACCGCCACGCCGTTTTCCCCCTCGAGGCGCAGCAGCAGATGATTGGCAAAGAGGAAAAACACCATCCGGTACAGGTACGGGGCCGCGGCGGGCAGCCCGCTTTTCAGGCAGGAGAGTGTCTCGCGCGGGTTTGGCCGGGCAGCGGCAAGGTGCAGCGTGCGGTCTTTCGCAAAAAGGGCGGGCATATAGCACAGCACCGACACCGAAAGTCCAATCAGGGTAGCACCGGCGGCACCGGCTGTGCCCATCCCCAGACCCGGCACAAGCACAAGATCCAGCGCGATGCGGATGGCGTTGCCATACAGGGAACCACGCGTTGCCAGCCGCCGGTTGTCATCGCTGCGCAAAAAGTCGTTGAGCACATACTTTAAAAGAAAGAGCGGCGCACCGGATGCGATCAGACACAGATAGCCTTTGGCGGCGGTGTACAGTGTGCCGTCAGCGGGTGTGGTGCCCAAAAGCTCCAGAATTGCTTGCGGGAACAGATTGACAAGCGCGGCAAGCAGCACGCTGACGGCAAGCCCCGCCTGCAGGACGCGGTTGAAGCAATCTGTTGCCTGCGCGGGCTTTCCCTCCGCCAGAAGCCGGGCATAGCGCGTGCTGCCGCCCAGCCCCAGACCATGTACAAAGGCAAGGAGCATCGTATGCAGCGGCAGACTGAAGCAGAGCGCCGCCAGGCCGGTGACGCCCATCTGCCAGCCGATTACTATGGCATCTGCCATGGCAGCAAACGCCAGCCCTAAGGAGTACGCCAGTGAGGGGGCGAGCAGGCGGTGGAACATCCGCGGTGTAAAGTGATCCTTATGTTGACTCATAGCAGAGGATAGGCCTCCCGTATTTCATGCTTTGCAGTGCCTTGAAAAGCGGTTTTCTGCAGACTGGGTATCTATACTCTGATTATAATCGGATAATCCGGCTTTACCTCATTTTTGCGTGAAACGCCGGTTATTCTGCGTGAAATACAGCGGCGGCCGCCGCAAAAAAAGCGGAGGCTCACCGGGAGCCTCCGTGATAACTTGTTATGCTTTTGCGCCTGTTGGGGCTGCGGTGTTGCCTTAGCAGTTCAGGACAAGGCTGGCCGTCACGATGCCGTCCTGCAGGTGATAGCGGATGTTGCCGTCGTATTTGTCGACCGCCATCAGGATGCTTTCAATGCCGGTGCCCTTCGGCTCGATCATATCGTCCACGATCACAAGGCCGGGGGCACAGGGGTTGCTGCACACGATCACGAGCTTCCCCTTTTTTATGCGGAGGCTTACCGTGATCTTTCCGTGGGAGCCGCACGCCGTACAGCCGTTGCACGCGTTTTCCAGCAGATTGGAAAGGATCGCCACAAAGTCCATGTCGGCAATCGCCGTATCCTCGGGCACCTCGGCTGTCACCGAAACGGCAATGCCCTCCTTCTGCGTGCGGTTGTAAAAATTGTTCAGAATAGCGTTGACCGTGACATGCGGGCAAAAATCGATCTGGCTTGCGGTGTCCAGACTGTGGATAAATTCCTCAATATAATGCTCTGCCTCCTGCGGCTTTTCCTGCTGGAGCAGCAGCGCAAGATTCTGCATATGATGCCGGAAATCATGGCGCATGGCCTTGGCTGCCATGGCGTTTTCCCGCGCGGTGGCAAGCTGCCCCTGCAGGTATTGCACATTTTGGCTGATCAGCTCCATCCGCGCCTCGGCGCTCATGGATTGGATCGTGCCGAATATGACCCAGAGAACGGCAACGAAAATCACCGTGGTCGTGCCAAACAGCATGGAATACACGGTGTCGCGCGTATTGCGCATGATGAGTGCGACCAGCAGGGAAAACACAAATAAAAACAGCGCCGATACAAGCGAGATGGAATACCATGTCCGTTTTTTGTCCCCCGGTACCGTGCGCATATACGGGCGGGCATGGCGCAGATACAGCAGGATTGCCGGTACAGTCAGCGCTATGCGCACGATGCTGCGCGCGTATATCTGCCCAACGCTCGACAGGCCCGGCAGCAGACTGTCACACAGCAAAACCGAAAGACAGAGTATGATGCAGAAGATGTTTGCATAGGTGAGGATCAGGAACAGCTTTTTGCTGAAGGAGTCGGCCGAGGTGTACAAAAACAGCGCAACGGCCGGTACGATGGTGCCCACAAACGAGAAGGAGATCACATGCGGGGAGGTCTTGCCCAGCAGCATAAACGCCAGCAAGGCCCATACGATAAAGAACAAGGCGTAAAGCCCGTAGAGCAGCAGGGTCTTTTTGACCGAATACTTCCGCTCGGTCATTGCGGCAAAGCAGGCGATATGCGTTGCCACCATAAGCAGGGAGGTCATAACCAGATGATTCATTGCTATGCTACCTTTTCTTCCAAAAATCGGGCGGCGCGGCGAAAGAGTAATTGTCAGCCTAACATCAGGACGCCTGCACAATCAGACATTTGCGTAAAGGAAAGAGCCGGGAAATCTTTTCTTAATTCTTCAACGACAAAGTAGATTTCATCAGGATCCCATGCATCGCCGGCCTTCCATTTGCACTGCTCTAAAGCCTCGCGTGTCTCAAAGGCAACATCACCGATGATGATTTTGCCGTTCTCCTTTAAATAGCTGCGCAGGTCTGACAGAAAGCTTCTCTTTTGCGCATCCGTCAAATGATGCAGAGAGTATGTCGCAACAATATAATCATAGCGGCAGCTTCGCAAAGGCTCAACAAGCCCTTTTGAAAAGTCCCCCTGATATAAATGTGCGTTTGGCATTTTCTCAGATGCCAAAGCAATCATTCTTGACGAAAAATCCTGCCCATAGATGGAGCAACCGTGCTCGTACAGTTTGGTTGTCAATGTGCCTGTTCCGAACCCGATATCCAGCACAACGGCATTTTCTGATTCCATTATGGTCTGAAAAATGAACCCGAGCACCTTTTTATAACCGGCAAAGGGATAGGTATTTCCCTCATCAGAAAGGCCGACCGCTTTGTCATACCCATCAGCCCAAAGGTCAAATTCCTTGCTGTTCAGCATACTTATATCCTCGATGACTTCTGATTTATCTGCTGTTCCCGGCGGGCTTGCAGGGGACGCAGTTTTCCTCACAAAGCAGACCATAAAAAGCAGATCTGCCCCGGCGGCACCGCAAACCATTACACTTTTTTTACAGGATACCGCACCCATGGGTGCTTGTCAAGGCGCGCTTGCTATACCCTGAGTGCCTCGGTTCTGCACAGCGGCTCGCAAAACAGGAAAAAGCCCGTTGTTGGTTGTCACAACAGGTTTTTTCAATGTTTTATAGTGCGACTGCACAGTAGTGGTCAAACGGTGATCAGGAGTCTTCCATACGCAGCACGCGGCATTCCGGAAATATCTTGAAAAAATTGGGCGATTCGCTCGTAAAAGGTTGACGCGTCTGCGTTCGGGGGTATATCATACTTGTATAGATCCTTGCGCGGAGGGAGGGACGCACGGTGATCCGAATCGGCATTGTGGACGATGAAAAACAAGAAAGAGACCAACTGAAACAGGCGCTGGCGCGGTTTAGCGCGGAGAACGGCACAGAACTGAACGTACAGGAGTTCGACTGCGCGGCAGTCTATCTGGCGGCGCAAGACCGTGATTTTGACATTTTATATCTGGACATTGATATGCCGCAGATGTCCGGCATGGAATTGGCCGAAAAAATCCGGGAGACAGATCAAGACGTCATTCTCATTTTCTGCACGAATTTGCAGCAATTCGCGCTGAACGGGTACAGCGTCGGCGCGCTGGGCTTTATTGTAAAGCCGATACAGTGGTACTCCTTCCATATGTATCTGACGCGGGCGCTGAAGGCGCTGCAAAAGCGCGCCGGTCAAAAGGTTACGCCGCCGCACATTGTCGTCAAGGACGGCACCGTGACGCGGCTGCTGGATGCAGCGGAAATCGCCTATGTGGAGGTGCGCCAGCACGACCTTCTGTACAACCTGTGCGGCGGGGACGGTAAGACCGAGATCATCAAAAACCGCGGTTCGATGCAGGAAATCGCGGCGCAGCTGACGTCCTACGGCTTTGTACGATGCAGCGCCAGTTATCTTGTGAACCTGCGCTGTATCACGGCGGTAAGCCGTATGAATGTCTATGTCGGCGGGGCGGCACTGCCCATCGGGCGCACCTACAAGGACGCCTTCACCGAGGCATTCTCCCGATATATGGCAAAAAAGGAGTGGGAAGACCCGTGTCAGTCATAAATTGGATACTGAACCAGCAAATCCAGCTGGGTATGATTCTATGCGCTGGCCTGTTTGTCCCGTGGGGGCAGCGCCGCAGCTGCTTCGTTCCGCGGCTGGCGGCGGGTGTATGGGTCTTTCTCACACTGACGGACACCCTGACATTTCTGCCGCTTTGGGCAAGATTGCTGCTGTATACGACGCTGCTGTTTGGTCTGATATGGTTCAGCTTTGACTGCAGCCCGCTGCACGCCCTGTTTTATACAACCTGTGCCTACGCGGTGCAGCACATTGCCAGTAAGCTGGCCTATATGCCCATTGTTTGGCTGATTCAACGTGGCCGCACAGACAGGCGCGTTGACTTTGTCATTCTACTTTTCAGCAACCTTGTGGTCTGCTTGGTCATCTACCTGCTGTTCACCCTGCGCATCCGGTGCGGGTGCCTGCTGTTTGACAATGTCAAGACCGTGCTTTACTCCAGCTTTTTCCTGATTGCCGCGGTCTACCTGAGTGTTGTGCTGGAGGATGTCCTGGACAGCAGCGCAGAGTCCTATCTGACCGCCTATTTGGCGCTGAATGCGTTCTGCATCCTGTTTGCCATCACGATTCTGGCGCTGGAATTTTCAAATTGCAGCATCAAGAGTCTGGAACACGAGAATGAAATGCTGGCGCAGCTGCTGGAATGTGACAAGCAGCAGTATGAGCAGGCAAAAAAAGACATGGAAAAAATCAACATCCGCTACCATGACCTGAAACAGCAGTATTCCCGCGCCACGGATGAGGAACGCGCCCGTCTGGAAGAAGAGATGGACAGCCTGAACCTGCGCTATCTCACCGGGAATAAGGCGCTGGACATCACACTGACCCAAAAGTCGATGCTTTGCGGGCAGGCAGGGATTCAGCTGGTATGCTCGGCAGACGGCAGCTGTCTGGAGGATATGAAACACTACCACATCTACTCCCTGCTGGGCAATGCGCTGGACAATGCCATTGAGTGTCTGACGCAGGTAAACGATGCGTCTAAGCGGGTCATCACACTGGACATCAGCCGCTGCCGTGACATGGCGGTCATCCGCGTGCAGAACTACACCCCCGCACCGCCGACACTGCGGGACGGCGCTATCATCACAACCAAGCAGGATACCGAGGGGCATGGCTACGGCATAAAAAGCATCAAAAGCATTGCTGAGCTGTACGGCGGCACGGCAGACTGCTTTGTGGAGGACTCGATTTTTTACCTGGTGGTCACCTTCCCCTGCGGGAAAAGCCAAAAAGAAACTGCATAACCCAAAAGCGACTGCCGAAAGGCGGTCGCTTTGCTTTTTTTGCGGCAACACCACACAATTCCCGCCTTACGGCTTAAGCACCGCTTCGACGGCTGCGGCACGGCATCTGCGTTGCCAAAATGCTCGCCAATACACAAAGTATTGTCTGCGCTTTTGGCTTAGCAGCTGCTGCACCTCGCTCGCCGTATCGGCACTTAGAATTATGCGGTGTTGCCTTGTCGTTTGTGCCGTGTTTTTTGACGTTTACGCCAACTGCATTGACCCGGTCAACGCTTCCCTTTATGATAGCTTTGTGAAAAAGATACGAAAAGCTTCTGCAAAAGGGAAGTGCACAGCCCTTGGCAGCAAGCGCATCGGATCATTCATCTGTGACAGTTTAGGAAGGAGAAAAACCTATGGCACAAAAGGAAACCTCAAGCAAGTCCCGCCGTTGGCTGGGCTTGTCCGGCGCGGCTGTGCTGGTGGCCAACCTTGTCCTGACCGGAACGACCATTGCGTTCCAGCAGGAAGGCGAAGTCAACCACGCACTCGGCATCGAAGGCTCTGACGCATCTTACGGCGGCACGGAGTTCTCCGCTGACGGCAGCCTGTCTGACGCAAGCTACGAAAAGTACATCGAAGCCGCTTATCAGTTCTGTGAGCAGGAAGAGGAAGAGGGCAGCGTGCTGCTCTACAACCGCAACAATGCCCTGCCGCTTTCCGAGTCTGAACGCAACGTCACGGTCTTTGGCCGCGGCAGCATCGACCCGGTGTTCCGCAGCACGGCAGGCGGTTCCTCCACAAACCCGGATTACCAGAAAACTCCCGTTGACGCCCTGCAGGATGCCGGCTTCAACGTGAACCAAACCGTGCTGGACGCCTACGCTTCCGCCAACACGCCGAAAGAAAGAAGCGTTTCCAGCGTGGGAGAATATGACCCGGCGCTGTTCACCGGCAGCGTCACCGACTCGTTTGCGTCCTACGGCGACGTCGCGTTTGTTACGCTCTCCCGCTTTGCCACCGAGGGCAACGACCTTGCGATGGTCAACGATGCGGGCAAGCGTATGCTGGAGCTGGACGACAACGAGAAGGCGATCTTCCAGAAAATCAAGGACTCCGGCAAATTCAAGAAAACCGTCGTCCTGCTGAACTCCGTCTTTGCGATGGAGATGGACTGGCTGGACGAGTACGACGTTGACGCTGTGCTGTGGGTCGGCAACCCCGGCTTCTACGGTATGCCCGGCGCCATCCGCGTTGTGACCGGTGAGGTCAACCCCTCCGGTCACACCACCGCCACCTTTGCCGCCAACTCCCTGTCCGCGCCCAGTGCCGAGAACTTCGGTCTGCACGCCTACGACTACGGCAGCAAAACGCCCCGCGCGGCAGGCGACAGCTTTGTCAGCTATAACGAAGGCATCTATGTCGGCTACCGCTACTACGAGACCCGCTACGAGGACACCATCCTCGGTCAGGGCAACGCCGATTCCACGGTTGGCACCAAAGCCTCGACCGATGGCTGGAACTACGCCGAGGAGGTCTGCTTCCCCTTCGGCTACGGTCTGTCCTACACGAACTATGAGTACAGCCTTGACAAACTGGACTACAACAGCGACACCGACACCTTCACGGCGACCGTCACTGTGAGCAATACCGGCGACAGGGACGGCAAGGCTACGGTGGAGCTGTACGGACAGTCCCCCTACACCGACTACGACAAGCAGAACAACGTCGAAAAGTCCTCGATCCAGCTGCTGGGCTATGACAAAATCGACGTGGCCGCAGGTGCATCCGAGACTGTCACGGTCGATGTGCCCGGCTACTTCCTCGCGTCCTATGACGCCAACGGCGCGAAGGGCTACATCCTCGATGCGGGCGATTACTACTTCGCCGTCGGCAACGGCGCACACGAAGCACTGAACAATGTGCTGGCCGCCAAGTGTGGTGACGCCGTTGCGGGCAAGCTGATCGATCAGGACGGCAATGTCGTTACCGGCAACACCGCCGCCGTGGCCACCTGGACTGCCCCCAACACCGAGGTCGATACCGAAAAGTACCGCAACTCCCGTTACAACAGCGATGTGGAAGTCACGAACACCTTCGACGACGCCGATGTGAACTACTGGGCGAACGACGACGAAAAAATCACCTACCTGTCCCGCAGCGCGTGGGATACGACCTACCCCACCACGCTGGAGACCCTGACGGTCAACGATAAGCTGTACAACGGTCTGAATATGCAGACCTACGTCAAGGCAGCCGACGCCAAGAGCGTTTCCGACTTCAACCTCGGCGTGGAGCTGGATGAGAAGATCAACTTCAGCGATATGATCGGCGTTGCCTTCGACGACCCGAAGTGGAACGACTTCCTTTCTCAGCTGACGCTGAGCGATCTGCTCGTCAACATGGGCGACTCCAAGGGCATCAAGGCTGTCAAGGCTGTCAACAAGCCTGGCTGCACCATCGTCGATGGTCCCGAGGGCATGAACGGTCAGTTTAAGTACGGCGACCGCCGCAACTGCACCGGCTGGGCTACGCTGCCCATCGTCGGCGCAACCTGGAACCACGATGTGCAGACCCGCTTTGGCGAGATGTACGGCGAGGATGCGCTGTATGCGTCCATCCCCATCGCCTACGCGCCCGGCGCGGACACCCTGCGTTCTCCCTACTCCGGTCGTACCTCGGAGTATTTCTCCGAGGACGGCGTTCTCAGCTACTATGCTGCCAAGGCCGTTTCCCGCGGTATGCGCAACAAGGGTCTGATCGGCACGGTCAAGCACTTCTTCCTGAACGAGCAGGAAGCCGGTCGTCAGGGCATTTCCACCTTTGCGAACGAGCAGTCCATCCGCGAGATCTATATGCGCGCCTTTGAGGGTTCTCTGGCTGAGGGCGATTCTCTCGGCGTTATGACCGCTTACAACCGTATCGGCGTTATGTACGCTGCCGCCAACCAGGGCATCCAGCACATCCTGCGCGACGAGTGGAACTACGGCGGCTACATCATCGACGATGCGCTGACTGCGTCCGAGTATTCCTCCGCCCCCGAAATGCTGATGGCGGGCAACAACATCTTCTGCCTGGATACCGCCCGCCCGAACGAAATCGAGAAGCTGATCACCAGCACCGATGACGGCGACCTGCTGCAGAAGGTCATTGACTCCAACCATTATCTGTACTACATCATGCTGCAGTCCTCTATGGGCGGCTCCGGCGCGGAGGACATTGTCGTTTCCGACGCAGCCCCGTGGTGGCAGACGACCCTGCGCACTCTCGATGCTGTGTTCTGCGCACTGGCCGTTGCCGCTGTCGTGATGTATGTGCTGCACACCTACACGGACGTTTTCTCCGAGGAAAAGCGGAAGAATCGTGCCGCCAAAAAGAATTGATGGAGGTGGAACCCGATGAATAAAGGCTTGAAAAATAAAGGGCTGGGCAGCTGGTTCTGCCTTGCCGCAGCGCTGGTCGCGCTGATCACCGGCATTGTATTCCTGTCCACACAGGCCACGGCCGCCCCTCTGGGTCACTCCGGCACGATGCCCGGCGTGGTGCTGCTGGTCGGTGCTGCCGCTTCGCTCGTTTTCTTCTTTGTTTCCGTTCCGTTCAGCGCGCTGATTCAGGCGGTCATTTATAACATTGCCCTGTATCTTGTCGTTGTGCAGTTGTATTTCGTCTTTGCCGACGTCATCAACCATGTCACCTTTGCAGGCGGCAACGCCGGTCTGTGCGTGTTTTATATGGTCGGCACGTTCATTGCCTGCCTGCTCAGCGTGATTGCCTGCTTCTGCAAGCAGACGAAAACCGGCGAGGCAAAAGCCACCGGAAAACAGCTTGCTGCCGCCGGTGCGGTGGTCGTGGTCGCTGCGGTCTGCGTGGGCGGTTTCTCCCTGCAGAGCAGCAGCCTGCCCTCGGCCGACAATGACAATGCGGAGGTTGCCCCCGATGCGGCGCAGACCTCTGCCGAGGGTCCCGTTATGAAATACAGCGACAACGAGTTCACCTCCAAGACGCTGGATGACCTTATTGCCATCCCGCAGGAAACCTGGGAAGCCAAGGAGCCGAACGGGGAAGTCGCCTACTTCTTCGAGGGTCAGTACACCGAGGGCTTCAGCACCGTCGTGGATCCGGCCTGTCTGGATATGTACTGCTACACCGACGGTTCGATGTGGGGTTCCTTCAGCGGTCCCAGCACCTCCGTGGGCGGCGACTCTATCTCCCATGTTTACGGCTACTGGTACAACTACGATGAAAACGGCGAGAAAAACTTCGTCATTCATCTGCTGGGCAATCAGGACGCCGACGGCACCGTGCGCCCCACCGATGTGGAGGGCGGCGCAGATGCGGATATCTTCATCTTTGACACCGACCACGGCGCATACACCATGGAAGCCAGCCTGAGCTATGGCGTTTATGGCGGTGCGTTCACCCGCAACATCAACATCTACGGTCAGCCCTATGCCCCTGCCAAGAGCCTGACGATCGATGCCTCCAACCTGCGCACCTTCTACACGGGCGACACCTTCAACCCGGGCGAGCTGGTTGTGACGGCTACCCGCGCCAACGGTGCGGAGGAGTCCATCTGGGGCGGCCGCTTGACCTTCACCGGTTACGACAGCGACACCGTAGGCACCAAGACCGTGACGGCCTCCTTCCTGGGTGCAACCGCTACGTTTGAAGTGCAGGTCGAGGATCTGGTCACCGAGCAGTACACGGGCAGCTATGAGCTGGTGCAGGGCGAAACGCCCACCGCAACGGATGCCGTGCTGCTGGTGGATTACTCCCACAAGGTCTGCACGCTGACTGCCGCCGACGGCTCTGCATCCATCACCGGCACGCTGGTGGATGTGCAGGACGATGCCCTTACCATGACCCTGAACGGCAGCGATGCCCTGACGGTGCCCATCACCGAGGGTGAGGACGGCAGCAAGCAGCTGACCATCCCCGCCCACGACGAAATCGTTTCCGGCTGGGGCAACAGCACCACCTACTCCATCAACGAGGCTGTAGTCACGCTGGCGGCAGAGTAAGCGTCCATTGTCCCTGATAAAACATAACGGTACTTGCTGAATAAAAGCCGCGTCTGATGTCTGCTTGCAGGCGTTGGATGCGGCTTTTCTTATGAGAAGGGAAAAACATATGCAAAATACAGAACTTTTGCTGAAAGAATTGACCTTGGAAGAAAAATGCGCCCTGCTTTCCGGCGCGGAAACCTTCAAAACGCGGGGTATGCCCCAACACGGCATCCCGCAGATCTGGCTGTCGGACGGTCCCCACGGCTTGCGCAAGCAGGCGGGCGAGAGCGACCACTTGGGGCTGAACCCCAGTGTTCCCGCCACCTGCTTCCCCACCGCGTCGGCTGTTGCGAACAGCTGGGATACCGCCTTGGGCGAGGAAATCGGCGCCGCTTTGGGCGAGGAAGCCGCCGCACAGGAAGTGTCGGTGCTGCTGGGACCGGGGCTTAACATGAAGCGCAACCCGCTGTGCGGGCGCAGCTTTGAGTATTTCTCCGAGGACCCGTATCTCGCGGGCAAGCTGGCGGCGG
>OGXX01002447.1_pt1 | contig 16858 bp, 10 predicted proteins | sample 1576301 | NCBI WGS metagenome assembly OGXX01 (sample SAMEA3541469, study PRJEB24748) | human gut metagenome | biome: human gut; feature: human-associated habitat; material: faeces | place: China | collected 2012
GCAGCTGCCGGAGCGGTGCTTAAGCCGCAAGGCGGGAATTGTGCGGTGTTGCCATAAAGGAACAGGAGCAAGACAATTATGAACTATCGTGCCTGGCAGCTGAAAAACGCCGATACCGCAGGGGAAAGTGCGCTCCTGGCCGCCGGTTATGGCCCGCTGCTGGCCAGGGTGCTGGCCTGCCGCGGTATTGCCCAGCCGCAGGCTGCCGCCGCATTGCTGGAAGAGGAACCGCCGCTGAGCGACCCGTTCCTGCTGAAAGATATGGACAAAGCCGTTGCCCGCATCCAGCAGGCTATTGAAAACGGTGAAACCATTGTGATCTTTGGCGATTATGATGTGGACGGCGTTTCCGCTACGGCCATCCTGTATGAATGCCTGACCAACCTTGGCGCGCAGGTGCGCTGCAAACTGCCCACCCGCGAGGGCGGCGGCTACGGCCTGAACCGTGAAACCCTGCAAAAGCTGGCAGATAAAGGCTATAAGCTGATTGTGACAGTGGATAACGGCATTTCCGCCATTGAGGAAGCTGACCTGGCCGCAGAGTTGGGCATTGAGCTGGTGATTACCGACCACCACCTGCCCGCCCAGCAGCTGCCCAAAGCCGTTGCCGTTGTGGACCCCAAGCGGGAGGACGACACAAGCCCCTTCAAGGATCTGTGCGGTGCTGGTGTGGCGTTCAAGCTGTGCGCTGCGCTGGAAGGCTGTGAGGACCCCGCTGAACTGCTGGAACCCTTTGGCGAACTTGCCGCCCTTGGCACCATTGCGGACGTAATGCCGCTGGTGGGGGAGAACCGCACCATTGTAAAAGAGGGCCTTGCCACCTTGCAGGATACCCTGCGCCCCGGTTTGCAGGCCCTGCTGGAAAACGCAGGCTATGCAGGCCGCCCTGTCACGGCGGAAACCGTCAGCTATGGGCTGGCACCCCGCCTGAACGCCGCGGGCCGCATGGATACCGCCGCTGTTGCCCTGAAGCTGCTGCTGTGCGAAAACGAGGAGCAGGCCGCAGGCATTGCGGCGCGCCTTTCGGAGATCAACACCAGCCGTCAGCAGGCGGAACAGCAGATCGCTGCCGCTGCACTGGAAAAACTGAGCGCAGACCCTGCCCGTGTTCTGGACCGTGTAATCGTGGTATCAGGCGAAGGCTGGCACCCCGGTGTAATCGGCATTGTGGCAACCCGCCTGATGGAAAAGTACGGCCGCCCCTCCATTGTTATTTCGACTGAAAACGGCGAGGGCCGCGGCAGTGGGCGCCCACCAGCTTTAACCTGCACGCCGCTTTGTGCGCTTGCGCACCGCTGCTGCTGCGCTTTGGCGGGCATTCCGCTGCGGCGGGCCTGACCATTGAAGAAGAAAAGATCGGCGCGTTCCGCAAAGCCATCAACGATTGGGCCGCTAAAGAATACCCGGTGCCCAAGCCGCTGCCGCTCAAGTTGGATGCCGTGGCTGATATTGCGGAATTGACGGTGCCTACCGTACAGGAACTCAGCCGCCTGGCTCCCTTTGGCAGCGGCAACCCGGTTCCGGTGTTTCTGCTGCAAAACGCCGCGGTGGATGGCATCTGGCCCCTGGGCAGTGAGGGGCGGCATTGCCGCATTCGCCTGCGCCAGGGCGGGGCAGCCTGCTTTGTCTCACTGTTCGGCACCGCCCCGGACGACCTGCCCTACCGCATGGGTACAGCTGTGGATGCCGCGGTGGAAGTCAGCATCTTCCAGGGGCGCGGCGGGCCGATGGTGTCCTGCCATTGCTGCGCCATGCGCCCGGCCGGTTTGGGCAATGCCCCGGCGGAGCAGGCCGCACGGTTTGATGCTTTCCTGAGCGGAACGGCCCTGCCAGATGACGAGCGGTTGGCCTGCCTGCCCACCCGTGCCGATACCGCTGCCGTGTATCGCATGGTGCGCACCGGCAATGTGTTTGCGGATGATCTGCAGCCGCTGTTTGCAACCGCAGGGCCGGAAAACACCGGCAAGACCCTGGCCAGCCTGACGGCGCTGGAACAGCTTGGTTTGATCGAGCGCCGCGGCAGCCGCTACCAGCCGGTGGAAGTGACCGGCAAAAAAGACCTCTCCTCCGCGCCGGTCCTGCGCAGACTGGCGGAAGGGGAAGGATAAGGCAAAATGAAAAATGCCTCCGCGGCAGGAGGGAACTGCCGCAGAAACGGGACTTTTTTATGATTGTGCGATACTTGAAATGGGGATGATAGAATGCCAGAAGAAGCCAAAAAGAATGCTGCAGAACAGGCAGCTCAGGCGCAAAAGCAGCCGGTGCCCATGCCCACTACTTATGAAGCACTGCGCCATGATCTGATCGCCAGCGGCCGTGCCTATGATTTTGACATGATTGACCGTGCTTATCAGCTGGCCAGCGCGGCGCATGCCACCCAGTTCCGCCGCAGCGGCGAACCGTATATCTGCCACCCAATCAGCGTGGCACAGCTGCTGGTGGAACTTGGCATGGATAGCGAAAGCGTTGCCGCAGCCCTGATGCACGATGTGGCCGAGGATACCCCCGTGACCATTGACGAGATCCGCCAGAAGTTTGGCAGCGAGGTTGCCCTGCTGGTGGATGGTGTTACCAAGCTGACCCAGATCAAGTTCTCGAATGTCGAGGACCGCAAAGCGGAAAACCTGCGCAAAATGCTGCTTGCCATGAGCCAGGATGTCCGCGTGATGATCATAAAGCTGTGTGACCGCCTGCACAATATGCGTACCCTTGGTTCCATGTTGCCCAACAAGCAATACAAGATAGCCGGCGAAACTCTTTATATCTACGCTCCCCTTGCCAACCGTCTGGGGCTTTATAAAATAAAGACCGAACTCGAAAATCTAAGTTTCAAATACGAACATCCCGAAGAATATGCCGAGATAGAAGAAAAGTTGAATGCGACAGCAGCCGAACGCGACAAGGTATTCAACGATTTCACAGCTCCTATCCGTACACAACTCGATAAAATGGGATTGAAATACCGGATTCTCGCCCGCGTAAAATCAATCTACTCAATCTGGAACAAGATGCAGACCAAGCACGTTCCTTTCGAAGAAATCTACGACTTACTGGCCGTCCGTATTATTTTTGAGCCTCGCAACATAGAGGAGGAACTCAACGACTGTTTCGATATCTACGTCTCTATCTCCAAAATATACAAGCCTCATCCTGACCGCCTCCGTGACTGGGTAAGTCATCCGAAGGCAAATGGTTATCAGGCGTTGCACGTTACCCTGATGGGGAACAACGGGCAATGGATTGAAGTTCAGATTCGCAGCGAACGAATGAACGACGTTGCCGAACAAGGCTTCGCAGCTCACTGGAAATATAAAGAGGGAGGCGGCAGTGAGGACGAAGGCGAATTAGAGAAATGGCTGAAAACGATCAAGGAAATACTGGATGATCCGCAACCGGACGCTATCGACTTTCTGGATACAATAAAACTGAACCTCTTTGCTTCCGAAATATTTGTGTTTACACCGAAAGGGGAGTTAAAGACAATGCCGCAAAATTCAACAGCACTGGACTTTGCTTTCTCACTGCACACTGATATCGGCAGCCATTGTATCGGCGCCAAAGTCAATCATAAACTCGTACCACTAAGTCACAAGTTACAAAGTGGCGACCAGGTGGAGATTCTGACATCTAAATCGCAACGTGTACAACCGCAATGGGAGGTGTTTGCAACAACCGCCCGTGCCCGTGCCAAAATAGCCGCTATTCTGCGCAAAGAACGCAAAGTAAACCAAAAGCTTGGTGAAGAAATCCTTAGCGAATTTCTCAAAAAAGAGGAAATCCGTCCGGAAGATTCCGTGATTGAAAAATTGCGTAAATTGCATAATGCCAAAAACGAAGAGGAACTGCTGGCAGCTATCGGCAGCAAGGTTATCATTTTGGGAGAAGTGGACAAGAACGAACTGAAAGAAAAACAAACCAGCAACTGGAAGAAATACCTCACTTTCTCTTTCGGCAATACCAATAAAGAAAAGCCGGAAGAAAAAGAGCAACCTCAAGAGAAAGAAAAAATTAACCCGAAACAAATACTCAAACTGACGGAAGAAAGCCTTCAAAAGAAGTATATCATGGCAGAATGTTGTCATCCCATTCCGGGTGATGATGTTTTGGGATATGTCGATGAGAACGACCGGATTATTATCCACAAACGCCAATGTCCGGTTGCAGCCAAGCTGAAAAGCAGTTACGGTAACCGTATTCTGGCTACCGAATGGGATACCCACAAAGAACTCTCCTTCCTCGTCTATATATATATAAAAGGAATAGACAGTATGGGGCTTTTAAATGAAGTAACCCAAGTTATCTCCCGGCAACTGAATGTCAACATCCGCAAATTGACAATCGAAACCAACGATGGCATCTTCGAAGGAAAGATACAATTGTGGGTACATGATGTGGAAGACGTAAAGACAATCTGTAACAACCTGAAGAAGATTCAGAATATCAAGCAGGTAAACCGCGTAGAAGAATAGTCATCGAATTAAAATGTTTGCAAGTAGGGGCGAGAAAATTTACTCCCGCCCGTCGAGTTCCCGTTTGATTGCCAGCAACTCATCCTTTATCGCTTTGAGTCTGTTCACAATCTCATAATTGCGGACAGTAGCTTCTTTATTATCTTTCAACCGCTGTCTGGCACCCGGAAGGGTCATTCCTTTTTCCTTAACCAAATGATAAATTAGTCCGATCGTCTCCACATCTTCTTTGCGATACTGGCGTATCCCTCTTCCCGTTGTTTTGGGAGAGATCTGTGGAAACTCCTTTTCCCAGAAACGGAGCAAAGACTGATTGACACCAAACATATCGGCCACTTCACCTATTGAATAATACAGCTTTAATTCCTTATCCGTATTGAGCATAGCATTCTTTTGTTTCTTTAAAATTTAATCGAACACCTTACCATGGTTGGCAGCTAACTGTATCATCTTCTCATAATCTTCTGCACTCAGATCCATGAAATAATAGTTTACAGGATTCACCACCTGACCTTTCACGTGCACTTCATAATGAAGATGCGGTCCGGTACTCTTTCCCGTACTCCCCACCTTTCCGATAACTTCACCACGTACAACCCTCTTACCCACTTTCGTATTGAAACCTTGCAAGTGAGCATAGCGCGTCATATATCCAAAGCCATGATCTATCTCAATCGTATTACCGTATCCGGTTTCCCATCCCACTTTCACGACAGTTCCATCTCCGGTAGCATATACATCTGTCCCCGGATGAGCCGAAAAGTCCATACCGGAATGAAACTTCGTCGTTCCATAAATCGGATCGATACGCGTTCCATAACCGGAAGCGGTCTGACGAAGGTCTTTATTGGAAATAGGCTGAATGGCCGGAATACATTTCAACATCTCGTCATGGTTCTTGCACATATCCACCACATCATCAAAAGATTTGGATTGAATATACAGTCGTTTGGACAATACATCCAACTTTTGAGTGGTATTTACGACAAGCTTGGCATTGGCCAAGTCCATAAGTTCTTCATAACGGTTCGTACCTCCGTATCCTGCCTGACGAATAGCCGGAGAAACCGGGTCAGCTTGCAGAATCACGCGGTACAAGTTATCATCACGCTGCTGAATATCCTGAAGTACCCCCATGGCGTCATCCAAACGGCGGGAAAGTACATTATATTGCGCCTGTAAACGACTGTTTTCTATTCGCAATTCCTTTTCTGACGGTGAACCGAAGATAAAGAGCAACACGATGAAACAGCCTGCTCCCAGCCCCATACCGTAAAAGAGTCTGCGCAGGATACTGAGCGCACGCTGCCGTACAGTAGGATAAATTCGGTCATAAGTCTGGGTCTGTGGATTATAGATATAGTATACTTTGCGCATCTTTTTGGAAATATTTCGCTTGTTAATACGGCAAAAGTAATAAAAACAAGCTATCTTTGCACAGTTTTTTGAGAATATTAACCTCAACGATAGATATATAGAAGATATGTTGACTGCAAAAGAAATCAGAGATTCATTCAAGAATTTCTTTGAGTCGAAAGGACACCACATCGTTCCGTCGGCTCCCATGGTGATAAAAGACGACCCTACCCTGATGTTTACCAACGCGGGTATGAACCAGTTTAAAGATATTATTTTGGGTAACCACCCGGCGAAATACCAAAGAGTCGCGGACTCTCAGAAATGTCTGCGCGTAAGCGGAAAGCACAATGACCTGGAAGAAGTCGGACACGATACGTACCACCACACCATGTTTGAAATGCTCGGCAACTGGTCCTTCGGTGATTACTTCAAAAAAGAAGCAATCAACTGGGCATGGGAATACCTGGTAGAAGTACTGAAACTGAATCCGGAACATCTCTATGCCACTGTATTTGAAGGAAGCCCCGAAGAAGGACTGAGCCGTGACGACGAAGCCGCTTCTTACTGGGAGCAATTCCTACCGAAAGATCATATCATCAATGGCAACAAACACGATAACTTCTGGGAAATGGGTGATACAGGACCTTGCGGACCCTGTTCCGAAATTCATATCGACCTCCGTCCTGCTGAAGAACGTGCAAAAATCTCCGGTCGTGATCTAGTCAACCACGATCACCCGCAGGTAATTGAAATCTGGAACCTTGTATTTATGCAATATAACCGCAAAGCAGACAGTAGCCTCGAACCGCTTCCGGCAAAAGTAATTGACACCGGTATGGGATTTGAGCGTCTCTGTATGGCACTGCAAGGCAAAACGTCCAACTATGATACGGACGTATTCCAACCGATGCTGAAAGCGATTGCTGTCATGTCAGGCACAGAATACGGAAAAGACAAACAGCAGGACATCGCTATGCGCGTGATCGCCGACCATATCCGCACCATCGCTTTCTCTATCACAGACGGTCAATTGCCCTCTAACGCAAAAGCGGGTTATGTAATTCGCCGTATCCTCCGCCGTGCTGTTCGTTACGGATATACTTTCCTCGGACAAAAACAAGCATTCATGTACAAGTTGCTTCCGGTATTGATTGATAACATGGGAGACGCTTATCCTGAATTGATAGCACAGAAAACCCTGATCGAGAAAGTTATCAAAGAAGAAGAAGAAGCATTCCTCCGCACACTGGAAACCGGAATCCGTCTGTTGGACAAGACAATGGAAGATACCAAGGCTGCCGGAAAAATAGAAATCAGCGGCAAAGATGCCTTCACCTTATATGATACATTCGGTTTCCCGCTCGACCTGACAGAGCTGATTCTCCGCGAAAACGGAATGACTGTAAACCTCGAAGAATTCAACGCGGAAATGCAACAGCAGAAACAGCGTGCACGTAACGCTGCCGCTATCGAGACAGGCGACTGGATTACACTGAAAGAAGGAACAACGGAATTTGTAGGTTACGATTATACCGAATATGAAGCCTCTATCCTCCGTTATCGCCAGATCAAACAAAAGAACCAGACTTTGTATCAAATCGTATTGGACTACACTCCGTTCTATGCAGAAAGTGGTGGCCAGGTAGGTGACACGGGTGTATTGGTCAGCGAATTTGAAACAATTGAAGTAATCGACACCAAGAAAGAAAACAATCTTCCGATACATATTACCAAAAAGTTACCGGAACACCCGGAAGCTCCGTTCATGGCTTGTGTAAATACCGACAAACGCGCTGCCTGTGCAGCCAACCACTCGGCCACTCACTTGCTAGACGCTGCTCTCCGCGAAGTATTGGGCGAACACATCGAACAAAAGGGTTCATTGGTCACTCCGGACTCACTGCGTTTCGACTTCTCTCACTTCCAGAAGGTGACAGACGAAGAAATCCGCCAGGTGGAACACATCGTTAATGCAAGAATCCGTGCCAATATTCCTTTGAAGGAATATCGTAACATTCCTATCGAAGAAGCAAAAGAGCTGGGTGCTATCGCTCTTTTCGGCGAAAAATACGGTGACAGAGTACGTGTGATTCAATTCGGTTCTTCTATTGAGTTTTGTGGAGGTACACACGTAGCCGCAACAGGAAACATCGGCATGGTGAAGATTGTCTCAGAAAGTTCCGTTGCTGCCGGTGTCCGTCGTATCGAAGCTTACACAGGTGCACGTGTAGAAGAAATGTTGGATACTATCCAGGATACGCTCAGCGATCTGAAGGCACTCTTCAACAACACTCCTGACTTGGGAATTGCTATCCGCAAATATCTTGAAGAGAATGCCGGTTTGAAGAAACAAGTGGAAGATTTCATGAAAGAAAAAGAAGCGGCCTTGAAAGAAAGACTGTTGAAGAATATACAGGAAATTCATGGCATCAAAGTAATCAAGTTCTGTGCTCCTCTACCCGCAGAAGTGGTGAAGAATATTGCTTTCCAGCTTCGTGGCGAAATTACAGAAAACTTATTCTTCGTAGCCGGAAGTACGGATGCAGGCAAACCGATGTTGACAGTTATGATTAGCGATAACCTCGTAGCCGGTGGTCTGAAAGCAGGTAATCTGGTGAAAGAAGCTGCCAAACTGATTCAAGGTGGCGGCGGCGGCCAGCCTCACTTTGCAACAGCCGGAGGCAAAAACGCTGACGGGTTACCGACAGCAGTTGAAAAAGTACTCGAACTTGCAGGAATCTAAGAGTAAGTAAATAAATAAAATAAATAGAGTGTGTCTTAAGGTAGGAATTACTGTGAGACACACTCTATTTTTTATATCCAAATCCGGACGCAGAGAAGGTTTGAATCAAGATACCAAGGGCTCGGTCTCCGACACCAGTGAGGGACATCTCCGATATCGGGAAGCACAAACACAATTATAAAGTCTATCTTCCTCACTTTAAAAATATTGCGTATATAATATAGGGTTGTCACAGTTTTTTTCTACCTTTGCACGCAGATTAATTATTTTTCTTATCCTTCAAATAAATAAAATAAATAATCACTAATACCCAAAGAACGATGAGAACACCCACTTGTCTATGCCTGCTGTTAATCTGCATGCTGATTTCTTGTACCCCTACACAAGAGAAACATGAAATAGATTACACATCTTATGTAAATCCATTTATAGGAACAGACTTCACCGGAAACACTTATCCGGGCACACAAGCGCCATTTGGAATGGTACAACTTAGTCCGGATAACGGACTCCCCGGCTGGGACCGCATCTCCGGATATTTTTACCCGGACAGTACGATTGCCGGATTCAGCCACACGCACCTCTCCGGTACCGGAGCTGGAGATCTGTATGATATCTCTTTTATGCCTGTCACGCTGCCTTACAAAGAAGCAGAAGCTCCACTGGGCATTCACTCCAAGTTCTCCCACGATGACGAAAGCGCCTATGCAGGCTATTATCAGGTACGCCTGACCGATTATAATATCAACGTCGAATTGACGGCAACCGAACGCTGCGGTATCCAACGGTATACCTTTCCCGAAGCTCAATCCGCTATCTTCCTGAACTTGAAGAAAGCGATGAATTGGGACTTTACCAACGACTCTCACATTGAGGTGATAGACTCCGTCACCATCCAAGGTTACCGTTTCTCTGACGGCTGGGCACGAGATCAGCACATCTACTTCCGTACCCGCTTCTCCAAGCCTTTCGAGAAAATAGAACTGGATACAATGGCTATTGTCAAAGAGAACAAACGTATCGGCACAGCTACTATCGCACGCTTCGACTTCAACACTCAAGAAGGCGAGCATATACTTGTCAGCACAGCCATTTCCGGTGTCAGCATGGAAGGAGCTGCCAAGAACCTGCAAGCTGAAGTCCCCGAAAACAACTTCGACAAATATCTGGCTGCAACCAAAGCTAACTGGAACCGCCAACTCGGAAAGATTGAAGTAAAAAGTGACAACGAAGATGATAAAGTGAACTTCTACACAGCTATCTATCATTCAATGATCGCCCCGACAATTTATAGTGATGTGGACGGAGCTTATTACGGTCCCGACAAGAAAGTACACCAAGCCGACGGTTGGGTAAATTACAGCACTTTCTCCTTATGGGACACGTACCGTGCCGCTCACCCGCTTTTTACCTACACCGAACCGGAGCGTGTCAACGATATGGTAAAATCCTTCATCGCTTTCTACGAACAGAACGGACGTCTGCCGGTATGGAACTTCTACGGCAGCGAAACGGACATGATGATCGGTTACCACGCTGTTCCGGTGATTGCAGACGCTTATCTGAAAGGAATCGGAGACTTTGATGCGGAAAAGGCACTGGCTGCCTGCGTAGCAACTGCCAACCTGGACAATTACCGGGGCATCGGGCTCTACAAAAAATTAGGATATATACCTTATAACGTGACGGATAGCTATAACGCAGAAAACTGGTCGTTATCCAAAACACTGGAATATGCTTTCGATGACTACTGCATCGCCGAAATGGCACAGAAAATGGGCAAGAAAGATATTGCAGACGAATTCTATAAACGTTCGCAAAACTACAAGAATGTCTATAACCCGGCCACTTCATTCATGCAACCGCGTGATGACAAAGGCGTCTTTATCAAAGATTTCAAAGCAGACGACTATACTCCGCATATTTGCGAAAGCAACGGATGGCAATATTTCTGGTCTGTACAGCATGATGTTGACGGACTGGTCAATCTCGTAGGAGGCAAAAACCGGTTTGCGGAAAAGCTGGATAGTATGTTTACCTATCATCCGTCCGAAGATGACGAGCTCCCACTTTTCAGCACAGGAATGATCGGTCAATACGCGCACGGCAACGAACCGAGCCACCACGTTATCTACCTGTTCAATTCGATAGGATTCAATGACCGGACTCAATATTACGTGGCAAAAGTAATGAATGAGCTCTACAAGAACGAACCGGCCGGCCTTTGCGGCAACGAAGACTGCGGACAGATGTCGGCATGGTACGTATTCAGTGCTATGGGATTCTATCCTGTAAATCCGGTCAGCGGAAGATATGAAATAGGCACTCCCCTATTTCCGGAAATCAAGCTGCATCTCGCCAATGGCAAGACTTTTACAGTACTCGCTCCGAACGTAAACAAAGAAAATATCTATATCCAGTCAATCAAAGTGGACGGCCAACCTTACGATAAGACTTATCTCACCCATGAACAGATCATGAGCGGAGCTACTGTGGAATTCGAAATGAGTAACACCCCTAAAGCAATAGGCGTCATATTCGAAGAAAAGAATCCATAAATAAAACCAAACTTAACTGACCGAGAGCATGAACGAAAACTTCGATATTACTTATAAAGCACTGTTCCGCAGATACTATCCCAACCTGATTTTCTACGCCACCCGTCTGGTAGGTGAGGAAGAAGCGGAGGACGTAGTGCAGGATGTATTTGTAGAATTATGGAAGCGGAAAGACACCATAGAGATAGGAGATCAGATCCAAGCCTTTCTCTATCGTGCCGTTTACACCCGTGCTCTCAACGTCCTGAAACATCGCAATGTGGAAGACGGCTACTGCGCCGCCATGGAAGAAATCAACCAAAGGCGTGCCGAATTCTATCAACCGGACAACAACGAAGTGATCCGGAGGATTGAAGACCGGGAACTACGGAAAGAAATCTACGATGCAATCAACGAACTTCCGGACAAGTGCAAAGAAGTTTTCAAACTCAGCTATCTGCATGATATGAAAAACAAAGAGATAGCCGATGTCCTCGGGGTTTCACTACGCACGGTAGAAGCACATATGTACAAGGCACTGAAGTACTTACGCAGTCGTCTAGATCCTCTTTGGATCATTATAGTCTTATTTTTGTGCAAGTAAGCTAAGTGTTTTTAGGTTCTGAATTGTATTATTTATATGAAGGAAAAGAAAATGAGAAATCTAAGTGAAGACATAATGAATAAATATTTGACTGGGCAATGCTCGGAAGAAGAAATCATCGAAGTAAATGCTTGGATGAAAGAATCGGAAGAAAATGCCCGTCAACTCTTTCGCATGGAAGAAATTTATCATTTGGGTAAATTCGACCGATATGCCGACGAACAACGGATAGCTCATGCTGAAAAGCTGTTATACAAAAAGTTGGATGAAGCAAAAGGGAAACAGGCCAAACTGCTGCGTATGCATCGTTGGATGAGATATGCTGCCGTTATTGCCGTCATTCTTCTTATGGGAGGCGGAACCGGGTACTGGTTCTATCATAACGGGGCAGACCAGCAATTAATGGTCGCCGTTGCCAACGAAGGTATCGTAAAGGAAGTGGTTCTACCGGACGGTACCAGAGTCTGGCTGAACAACCTTGCGACCTTAAAGTATCCACGCGAGTTTTCTGAAAAAGAACGTAATGTCTATCTGGAAGGAGAAGCCTATTTTGAGGTAACAAAGAACCGTCATAAACCATTTACCGTACAAAGCGACGCTATGCGTGTACGTGTATTGGGAACCACATTCAACTTTAAATCCGATAAGAATTGCCGGGTAGCGGAAGCAACACTGATTGAAGGTGAAATTGAAGTGAAAGGCAATAAGGAGGAAGGGCAGATTATTCTCGCCCCCGGCCAACGTGCCGAGTTAAACAAAAAAAGTGGACGGTTGACTGTGAAACAGGTGGATGCTAAGTTGGACGCCGTATGGCACGACAACCTGATTCCATTCCAAAAGGCCGATATCTTTACCATTACGAAAGCACTGGAACGTTTTTATGACGTGAAGATTATCCTGTCACCGGACATCCGGGCGGATAAGACTTACTCCGGTGTACTGAGAAGAAAGTCGACGATCGATTCTGTGCTAACGTCATTACAAAACTCTATACCTATTGATTATAAAATTGTAGGAAGCAATATCTTTATTTCCCCGAAATAAAGGGATTGCTTTCGGCAAAACTAAAAGCTATTACTACCATGAAACTAAAAACATTCCTGATAGTAGGATGTTTAGGAGGATTCTTCGCACTCAACTCCTGTACAGCTCCCACTAATGAGAAAGATTATAGCGTTTTTGTCAATCCCTTTATCGGTACCGGCGGACACGGGCATACGTTTCCCGGAGCAGTAGTTCCGCACGGAATGATCCAGCCAAGCCCGGATACCCGGATTGATGGCTGGGACGCCTGTTCAGGCTATTATTATGAAGACTCTACCATTAACGGATTCTCACACACGCACGTCAGTGGCACAGGATGTTGTGACTACGGCGACGTACTACTCATGCCGACTGTCGGCGAACAGCGATATCAGACCACTGATCCGCAAAGTCAGCAATTAGCATATTCCTCCGCCTTCTCGCACGAGAATGAAACGGCAGAACCGGGATATTATTCCGTTTTTCTGGACACTTATCAGGTAAAAGCCGAGATATCGGCTACCAAACGTGGCGCTATCCATCGCTACACCTTCCCCGAAAGTTCCGAAGCCGGATTTATTCTTGACTTGGATTACAGCCTGCAACGGCAGACTAATTCCGACATGGGGATCGAGGTTATCAGCGACACGGAAATCTGCGGACATAAGAAAACAACTTATTGGGCTTTCGACCAATATATTAATTTCTATGCCAAGTTCTCCAAGCCGTTCTCTTATACGTTGGTGACCGATTCTATCACTATGGATAACGGCAAGCGGCTTCCTGTCTGCAAAGTTTTATTACACTTTAATACCACCAAAGATGAACAAGTACTGGTTAAAGTAGGTGTATCTGCCGTCGACATAGCCGGTGCACGCAAGAATGTAGAATCGGAGATACCCGGCTGGGATTTCGATAAAGTGCGCAAGAATGCACGCTCCGCTTGGAATCAGTATCTGTCAAAGATAGATATTACGACTCCCGACAAGGACGACAAAACGATCTTCTACACCGCTCTATATCATACGGCTATCAGTCCGAACCTGTTCACGGACGCAGATGGACGTTACCTGGGAATGGATCTCGAAGTACATCAGGGAGATACAATCAATCCCCTGTATACTGTATTCTCTTTATGGGACACCTTCCGTGCACTGCATCCGTTAATGACAATTATCGACCCGGATCTGAACAATCAGTTTATCAATTCGCTCATCAAAAAACATCAGGAAGGCGGAATATACCCGATGTGGGATCTGGGCTCCAACTATACCGGTACTATGATTGGTTATCATGCCGTTCCGGTCATCGTGGATGCATATATGAAAGGTTACCGTAATTTTGATGCCAAAGAAGCATACAAAGCATCTCTGCGCGCTGCGGAATATGACACTACCGGTATTAAATGCCCGGCCCTGGTGTTACCCCACCTTATGCCGAAAGCCAAATATTACAAGAACGCAATCGGCTACATTCCTTGCGACCGTGAAAATGAATCGGTAGCCAAAGCGTTGGAATATGCATACGACGACTGGTGTATTTCTATCTTCGCTGAAGCAATGAGCGACTTTGAAACAAAAGCCAAATACGAACGTTTTGCCAAAGCCTACGAGTTTTATTTCGACAAATCTACCCGCTTCATGCGCGGACTGGATTCAAAAGGTGAATGGCGTACCCCGTTCAACCCACGTGCCTCTACTCACCGCAGCGATGATTATTGCGAAGGAACAGCTTGGCAATGGACTTGGTTTGTACCTCACGATGTAGATGGATTGGTTAATCTAATGGGAGGTGAAGACGCTTTTGTACAAAAACTCGACTCACTGTTTACGGCAGATTCATCACTCGAAGGAGAAATGATTTCGTCAGACATCAGCGGCCTTATCGGACAATATGCGCACGGCAATGAACCGAGTCATCACGTCATTCACCTGTACAACTACGTCAACCGCCCGTGGAGAACACAGGAACTGGTAGACAGTGTTTATCAAAGCCAATATGCCAACAGTACAGACGGACTGTCAGGTAATGAAGACTGCGGACAAATGTCTGCCTGGTATATACTCAATTCTATGGGATTCTATCAGGTATGTCCCGGCAAACCGATATATTCTATCGGACGTCCCGCCTTCGACAAGGCAGTTATTAATCTGCCCGAAGAAAAGACATTCAGTATCGTAGTAAAAAACAACGAAAAGAAGAACAAATACATTGAAAGCGTAACACTGAACGGCCAACCGTTGAATACCCCATTCTTCCATCATCAGGATATTGCAAACGGAGGAACAATGGAAATCAAAATGACCGCCCAACCCACGAAATGGGGAGTGAGATAATACGTTTGATTGCTTACTATTAAAACATATACGCCATGAAAAGACTATTAATAATAATTTGTGTACTTGCTTACACATTCTTTGCCAAAGCCAAAGACCGGACACAGTATGTCAACCCGCTAATGGGTTCCCAGTCTACTTTCGAATTATCAACAGGTAATACTTATCCGGCCATTGCCCGTCCCTGGGGGATGAACTTCTGGACTCCGCAGACAGGAAAAATGGGTGACGGCTGGCAATACACTTATACCGCTAACAAGATTCGCGGTTTCAAGCAGACGCATCAACCCAGTCCGTGGATTAACGACTACGGACAGTTCTCTATCATGCCCGTAGTAGGCAAACCGGAGTTTAACGAAGAAAAGCGCGCAAGCTGGTTTGCCCACAAAGGGGAGATCGCCACTCCTTATTATTATAAAGTATATCTCGCCGAACATGATGTCGTGACGGAAATGGCCCCGACGGAACGCGCTGTCCTTTTCCGCTTCACTTTCCCGGAAAATGAACATTCTTATATCGTAGTGGACGCTTTCGACAAAGGCTCGTATGTCAAAGTGATTCCGGAGGAAAACAAGATTATCGGCTATACCACCCGCAATAGCGGAGGAGTTCCCGAAAACTTCAAGAATTACTTTATCATCGAGTTCGACAAGCCTTTCACATACAAAGCAACAGTAGCCAATGGCAATCTTCAAGAAAACGTTACCGAACAAACAACTGACCACGCCGGAGCTATTATCGGTTTCCGGACACATAAGGGCGAACAGGTGCACGCAAGGATTGCTTCTTCTTTTATCAGCTTCGAACAGGCGGCTGTCAACATGAAAGAACTGGGCAAGGACAATATCGAGCAAGTAGCCAAGAAAGGAAAAGAAGCATGGAACCAGGTATTAGGAAAAATTGAAGTGGAAGGCGGCAATCTGGATCAATATCGTACATTCTATTCCTGTTTATACCGTTCACTCCTGTTCCCGCGCAAGTTCTACGAACTGGACGCGAACGGCCGGCCGATTCATTACAGTCCATATAACGGACAAGTATTGCCGGGATATATGTATACCGACACAGGCTTTTGGGACGACAGACGGTTCTGCTGACAGTAGTGGCAGCAGTGATGGCAGTCAGACACAGAAGGCTGTCCAGAAACATGCAGTGAGAGCCTGCGGCGTGATAGCAGGAGATCCGGAGAACTATAAAACAGGTTATCAGAATATTTATTGTGATCTGGATACCTTGAAACAGGTACTGAAAAAAGAATTTAACGGTCGTGCGATTCCTGGTCAGCCAACGACGAAAAATGGGAAACCTTATAAAGATTTCTGCTACAGTTCGGCGAAAGTTAAGGTTGCTGATCAGGATAAGCTTGATGAGGTTGTGTCCGGCATCCGGTCAATGGGATATAATGCAAGTACCAATGCAGAGTATATGGAGAGTGCCAAGAAGCAGATGGGCATGATCCAGGCTGTGCTTGGCGGCATCGGCGCAGTATCACTGTTAGTGGCTGCTATCGGTATTGCCAACACTATGATGATGTCCATTTACGAACGTACCAAAGAAATCGGAATCATCAAGGTACTGGGATGCAGTCTGAAAAATATCCGGGAAATGTTTCTGATGGAAGCTGCTTCTATCGGACTGATCGGTGGGGTGGCAGGTATGGTGCTGAGTTATATTCTGTCAGCGATCATTAACTTTCTGACAGGTCATGGAGCGGCCATGGGAATAGAAGGCAATCTGTCGTATATTCCAATATGGCTGGTGCTGGTAGCGATTGCATTTGCTACATT
>OGXX01002450.1_pt1 | contig 16851 bp, 7 predicted proteins | sample 1576301 | NCBI WGS metagenome assembly OGXX01 (sample SAMEA3541469, study PRJEB24748) | human gut metagenome | biome: human gut; feature: human-associated habitat; material: faeces | place: China | collected 2012
GTGACGCTCCCGACCATTTTGCAGGACATTCCGCTCGGCCGTCTCTTTGCGATCATTCTCTATGTCGCCATGATCTTCGCGGGCGTCAGCTCGCTGCAGAACATGTTTGAAGCGGTGGCGGAATCGCTGCTGCACAAATTCCCGAAGCTCAGGCGCAAGGCGGTGCTCGTGCTGCTCGGCGTCATTTGCCTTGGCTGCGGCATCGGCATGGAGACGATCTCCAAATGGGGCCCGTGGATGGATCTCGTGTCCATTTACATCATCCCCATCGGCGCGACGCTTGGCGCTGTCTCGTGGTTTTATGTGATGAAAAAGGACGAGCTTCTCTCCGCCATCAACACCGGAGCGGGCCGCGAGCGCGGCGCGGTCTGGTACGCCGTCGGGCGGTACGTGTATGTTCCCCTTGCCGTGATTCTCTGCTGCGTGGCGCTCTTCCGCCATGTGGCGTTCTGATGCGGCCTTTTTTGTAAATAAATGGGGACTTTCCTGTAAATTTTGGTGTATTTCTCAAAAACACTTGCGCGTAACAAGTATATAGATTATACTAAACTCAAAAGAGAAGAACTCTGCACGGCGACTTACGCCGAAAAAACAATTGAAAATGTCGGCAAATGGCAAATGTTATATTTTTTATATATAATAATTTACGGAATAGGGTGCGATTCCCTGCGAGTCGGTCACTGTGATGCCGTCCGAAGTACCGGAACGGATAAGTCAGATACGCAAAGCCCGTTTGCCGAGACACCTGCCTGTACCGGGTCTGTCTCACACATCACAGAGGGATTTCTCTATATATGTCTGTTTTGCGTCTGTACGGCTTCGGCGGTACGGACGCTTTTGTTTTATTCGGCAGTGCCGGCTGCGCGAAAAAAATAAAAAGGAGAAATGAGAATGAAGAAAAAAACACAGCTCCTCAGCCTGCTTCTGGTTTTGACAATGCTTCTGACATTCGTTCCGGCCAGCGCGCAGGCGGTGGATGAGACGCCGTATGATCTCCGTGTTCTGACCTTTGAGGACGCGGATTATAAGGGCGGCACAAACTTTGCCGGCGGCAGCGACTGGACTTCGCTGATCGACGATCCGCAGTACGGCGGCCCGCTGCTTTACGGTAGTAACGGCGCGGGTGTTACCACGGAAAACGAAGCATATAAGTGGACCGATGAAAATAACACTATGCTTTCACACGTTTTTCCGTATAACTATAATGCATACTGCTATTGGGGCGGTGGACATGCCATTTCCAACTATGGCACCGGAGACATTGCCGATTACGGCGGTTTTGAAACGCAGCTTACCGTATATAAAAAGGGCGTTTCGGGACTGACGCGCACCGGCGCCGGACATAACGGCTCGGATAACTTTGCCGTGCATTATGGCTATATCGATGGCAGCCAATATAATAAAACCGAAGTTCTGCCAGCTTTTTCCTTTACCGACGGCGTTGAGCGTGTGGTTGACCACATGTATATCACCAATACGACGTACGCGCTCAATTGCTACATCGACGGTAATGGCCTCACCGCAAAGATCGGAGACGATGACTGGGTCAAGGTCGTTGCAATCGGCTACGACGCCAACGGCAAAAAGACCGGCGAAACGGACATCTACCTCTGCAACGGGTCGGACAATATCGTAATGGACTGGACAAAGTGGGATCTCTCCGTACTCGGAAAAGTTCACAAGGTCGCGTTCAACGTTACCGGTTCGAGTGACAACGGCTACGGTTTCTCCCAGCCGGCGTATTTTGCCTATGACGACGTGGCGGTGCGCTTTGAAAAGCCGGTTTCTGCGACCGGCATCAAAATAAGCTCGTCGAAGCTGGAGCTTTCTGTCGGAGAGACCGCTTCGCTGACCGCGACGCTGACACCGGCGAATACGACAGAAGCTGTTGTGTGGACAAGCTCAAACGATGATGTTGCTGCGGTTGAGAACGGGACTGTCACGGCGAAGAAAGCCGGCTCGGCAACTATCCGGGCGACTTGCGGCAGTGTGAAAGCGGAATGCGCCGTTACAGTAACGGCATTGCCGATCGCTGTTTCGACAGGAGACACTGCTGCGGTAGTGTCAAAGCTCGGTAAGATGCAATATTATGCTGCACTGCCTTACGGCAGCACAGCGACGATCGAGGTGGCCGATGCTGCGTTTTTGTTGGTATCGGATGCCGGTTCTAATTATATCAACGAGGAAGGAGCTAACCCCTTTACTCTGACGGCGGCACAGCTGGAAAATCTTTTTTTGACGGATGTGAGTTCGGTGCCGTTTGCTCCGGCAAAATACAGTAAAATCGCCTATATGTCCATTATGAACGCAGCAGAGGGGAGTACCTATGATCTCTATCTGGAAATGACGCGCGAAGCTGTTGCAGCCACGGAAGTGATGCTCGACAAGAATGTTTTGACGCTGAAGCCGAATGAAACGGCAAAGCTGACCGCGTCGGTTTTGCCGGAGAATACGACCGACTCTCTGGAGTGGACAACCTCCGATGCGAGTATTGCGACAGTGAAGGACGGCGCGGTTACAGCATTAAAAACCGGCACCGCTACCATTACGGCAGTTTGCGGCAGTGCCAAAGCGGAATGTGTTGTTACGGTGGAAGCACCCACGCCGGTCGATGGCGTAGAACTCAGCAAAAATACCATAACGCTGTTTCCGGACGAGACAGCAGAGCTTACAGCGAGCGTAAGTCCTGCAAACGCAACCGATAAGAGCATAACATGGGAATCCGAAAACGCGGATGTCGCGTCGGTGAAGAATGGTATCATTACGGCTCGAAAGGCCGGCGAAACGATCATTACCGTAAAGACAACGGATGGCGGCTTTACGGCGAAATGCAGGGTGACCGTAAAGACCGCGGTTGAACCGAAGCTGGAGAGCGGAATTTACCAAATCGGCACGGCCGAAGAGCTTGTGTGGTTCGCGAAGAAGGTCAATGGCGGGGAAAACGCTCTCTCTGCGGTACTGACGTCGGATATAGATCTTTCCGAAATCAACTGGACGCCGATTGGCGGAAATACGGTCAAATTCGGGGGAACCTTTGATGGCGCGGGACATGTCATTCGAAATCTTTCGGTGGATTACGCAACCAAGGCATCCGGCGAGCGTGTGTATCTTGGGCTCTTCGGCTGCGTTGAGGGCACAAAAGATGCGCATGCCGTCATCAAGAACTTTACCGTTTCCGGCAGTGTGACGGCCAAGAGCGATTATTCCGTCTACAGCGGGAACATCGCTGGCGTTGTTGCCGACGGAAAACATCTTGATCTCTCCGGTGTTGTTTCCCGCGTTGCGGTGAACGCGGATGAGAACACCGGCAAGGCCTGCGGCGTCGGCGGGTTTGCCGGCGTGATGGTGGACTGCACCGTGACCGACTGCGGCAATGAGGGAAATGTTTCCGGTGTGAAGGATATCGGCGGCTTCTGCTATGAGCTGTATGCCGGCACTATGACCGGGTGCTACAATACCGGCAGCGTGACGGCAGCTGGCACGTACGTTGGCGGCATTATGGGCTACGCCAAGAACGCAACGATCCAAAACGTATACAATCGCGGCGCGGTATCCACCACGAGAAATATGGTCGGCGGTCTCGTCGGCGTTATGGATGCCTCCACGGTGACGAATGCCTACACTGCAGGGACCGTTGCGGTCGTGGAGACCGGCGGTACGGCTGTAGGTGCGGCCATTGGCTGGGCGGGGAAAGTTTCGAACGTCTACTATCTGGAGGAAACCGCAGAAAAGGGCATCGGCCGTGCGGACGACATGTCGGCTGCGACGGCGGAAGCAAAAACAGCGGATCAGATGCAGGCTCTTCAGGGAGTACTGGGCGGATATTTCAAAGCGGACACCAACGCCGTCAACGGCGGCTATCCGGTGCTGCAATGGCAGCCGGGCGACGTCGTGGAGGCGACTTTGACCGGCATCCAAATTGCCAAAGCCCCCACCAGAACGGAGTACACAGAAGGCGAGAGCTTTGACGCTGCCGGCATGGTTGTCATGGCGGTCTACAGCGACGGGAACGAAAAGGAAATCAGCGATTACACGATTGAAAACGGCGAAGCTCTGACGGCCGGTATGACAAGCGTGACGGTGAAATACGGGGACTTTACGGCAGAACAGCCTGTGACCGTGACAAAGAAAGACGTCAAGGCGGAATACACGCTGACGATGCCGGCGGACAAGACCGTGAACGCGGGCGAGGCCGTGGCCGTCCCCGTGACGCTGAGCCACACGGGAGACGAGACCACGTTCCACGCGGCGGACATGGTTTTCACCTACGATACCGATAAGCTGACCTACGTTTCCGTCGATGTCCCGGACAGCAACTGCTCCGTAGACGCGGCCACGGCCGGCACGATCCATGTGCAGGCCTACGGCGAGGCGAAGAACCTCGGCGAGGCGTTCACGCTGAACTTCACGGTCAAGACCACGGCGACGGGCGCCGCGACCGTGACGGCGACGAGCGCGAAGATCGACAAGTCGGCGAACGCCGTTGCGAAGGACGCGCCGGAAGCGCAGCTTCTGGATGCGGAAACGGTGCTCACGATCAAGGCGGTGCACAACGTCACGCTCGACCCCATCTTCACGGGCGATTTGACCGTAGAGGACGGCGCGGACTACACCTTCACCGAGAAGGACAGCGAGCACTACGATTACTCCGACGTCAAGGCGATGGTGGACGGCAAGGATGTTGAAGTTGTCGATAACGGCGACGGCACCTATACCGTCAAGAACGTCACCGGCGATCTTACCGTGACCGGTAAGAGAACGCCGAAGACCTATTCCGTAAAGGTGGAAGGCACCGGCGCAGAGGATGTGACGGCGGCGTCGAGCGCGATCTACGGCGAGGACTTCAAGTTCACCCTCGACAGGAAGGACGGCTTCCGGTACACGGTCGCCGTGAAGGTCGGCGACAAGAGTGTTACGCCCGATACGACGGATAACCTCTCCTACACCATCCCCGGCGCGGACGTGACCGGCGACATCGTCATCAACAGCAACAAGGTTGCCAAGCCTGTGCAGACTTATAACGTCACCTTTACGGGCACCGGCGCGGGCGACGCCACCGGTGCATCCTCCGTCAAGGAGAACGCGACCTACACCTTCACCGTAAATGAGCAGGACGGCTTCGAGTACACCATCACCGCGACTATGGGCGGCAAGGCTGTCACCGTTACGGGTTCAAACGGCAGCTACTCCATCGCCAACGTGACCGGCGATCTGGTCATTACCATCGCCAAGAAGTCTACCACGACCACTATGGACGTCGCCGTTTCCAAGTTTGTGGAGATGAACAACAAGACCGTGTTCCTGGTGACTGTGACTGGCACCCCCGAAGAGGGCAAGGCCTTTGCCTACGGCGAGAACGTCATGTACAAGACCACCGCTTACGGCGAGAATGTGTACAGCTGGCTGGTGATCGTGGACGGTACCGCTGATCTTACCGCGGCGGACGCCGAAGCCAAGATCACCCAGGCTGCGGCCACAGCCGAAGAGGTTGCCGCCGGCTATGATGTCAACGAGACGAACGTTGTGGACATCAACGACGCGCAACTGACCTACGATATCTACACCGGCAAGTACACCGACTTCGAGAAGGTCTCCGTGCGGAAGTTCCTGCGTGCGGATACGAACGCCGATAAGGTCGTCAATTCCGCGGACGCCGTTGTGGTCGTAGCAAGTTCCAAGTAAATCCGGGCGAATCAGCTGCTTCCCCTCCCTAACGGGAGGGGAGGCAATTCGCCGTATTTTGGGGCTTTACCATTATCCCCCGCCGCGGGGGACAGTGGTAAGGATCCAAACTGTTTTTTGGGGGATATCCATATGAAAAAACGCAGCGGCCTGCTCAGCGCCGTGAGTATTCTGCTGGTCATCGCGCTGGTCGCGGGGATCGGCGGCTCACTGATCGCCTCCGGGCGGACAAGGCCGGACAACCCAATCGACGCCCAGCCGGAGCAGCTCCGGGCGGAATCCCTGCAAGGCTCCGGCAATACCGGCGGACAGGGTTCCGGAAAGGGGAACGCCCAGTCCGCGGAATCCGCCGAAGGAACAGAAAATACCGACCCGACCCAGGAGCCGACGGAGCCTCCCACGGAACCGGAGAGGCAGGATCAGACGGAGCCGCCAACGGAACCGACCCGGGGCGAGGAGGATACGGATCCCACAGCGCCTACGGACAAGCCCGTGGAGAATCCCGATGATAATCAGGGCGGCAATAAGCCAGACGACACCAAGGGCGGCCCGGAGGATTCCGGCGACCACGGCGACGGTACCGGCGGCGACGACGGGGATGACGGCGGAACAGGCGGCGATCACGGCAGCGGGGGCGAGGAAGACGATACGCCCCGTATTTACACGACCCTGAAGACCCAGCAGCTCACCAAGACAGAGCTTCCGGACGGAAGGTTGACCTTCATTGCCTACCCCATCGGCAAGGGCGACCTGCACATTCGTGTCCGGCTGAAAAACGAGACCAATTCCGGCAACGGACTGCTGCTGACCTCCCCGGACAACCGGAACTATGAGGCGCAGCTGGATTTCAACGCGGAAAACCTGTTCGTCCTGTCCCTCTACGATGGGGAGACCTTCCTTGGCCTGGTTCAGTACCGGGTGGGCTATTACGCCGACCTTGCCGATGACGACAATCCGGAGTCCGGTGACTATCCGCCTACCATTTTCACGAGCTTGGACGAGGACAGTCCGGATATAACCTCTCAGTCTTACAACATGTGGGTGACCGCCAGAACAAATGACAAGCTGGGGGGAGACTACATCTTCTCAAATCAGATTCAAGTTACACTGGACGGGAAAGTTGTTCAAAAGAGTTATGGTGACAACCATCCTACCTATGAGCTGCATTTCGATGCGCCCCAGATCGGCGACGAGGAATCCCACATCGTCCGGGTGCTGGCCTGGGACGGAAACGGAAATTCCGCCATGAAGGTCTACACCGTCACCTACCACCAGATCAGCGAGGGCGACGCGGCAGGCTCGGTGAACGTGGTGCTGGACGCGACCACCATCGGTCTGGGAATCCTGGACAGCGGAACGCTGGACATCGTAGAGGGCGAAACGGCGGCATCTGTCGTGCTGCGTTTCTTGCAGGAGCGGGGCTATGAACCGGATTATCAGGGCAGCGCCACCATGAATTTCTATCTGCGCCGGATCTACCGGGGCGACATCGCCTACCGCGCCGACGTTCCGGAGCATCTCTGGGAGTTGATCCTGCGGGACGGCATCACCACCAACGACAACTACGACCGGGACAGCATCGGCGAGTTTGACTACACCCAGGGTTCCGGCTGGATGTACTCCATCAACGGAACACTGTATGAGGGAACCGGTATGAGCGGCTATAAGGTCCGCAACGGAATTACCATCTATCTGCGCTTTACTCTGTCCTACGGCAAGGACATCGGCGGTTACGATGCCACCGGAGGCGGCTACGGCGCGCTGAGCAGCTACTGCGGCCTGTGGATCAACGGCGGCTATCAGGCTCTGGATCACGACTTTGAGGAAGTGGAACGGGTGGAACCCACCGAAACGGAGGACGGGTACATTCTGTATCGCTGCACCAGGTGCCACGAGGAGGAAACAGATGTTCTCCCGGCTACCGGCGGCGAGACGGAACCGACAGATCCCGATCCCACCGATCCCGACCCGACGGATCCGACGCCTACCGATCCCACCGAGCCGACGCCCACGGATCCCACCCAACCGGAGCCGACGGAACCGACGCCTACAGACCCCAGCGAACCGACACCCACGGAACCGACACCCACAGAGCCAAGCGAACCGGAGCCGACCGACCCCGGCGAGCCGGATCCTGCGGAACAGGCATCCATACAGGCCATGGGGCGGGAGACGCGGGGATACTGGGGCGATAAGCTCGTCTACTGCCAGAGACTGATAAAACGAATTTTGGAGGCAGCTGCATGAAAAACGGAACGAAACTGATAGCGGTGCTGCTCTGCGTACTGCTTCTGATCCCCACAATGGCTTTCGCGGAAACCCAGTCGTCTTTGGATGTGGAAATCGCCCAAAGCGCGGAGGGAATGTCCGCCCTGGGCGGGAAGAAGGGAGAGCTTCTGAAGGATCAGGAGCAGTTCCCCGCAGGCACTTCCGTCTGCGACTGGCTTGCTATGGCCATGGCACTGTCCGGCGCGGAGGAAAGCTACGCCGACTATTTGCAGGCGCTGAGAACTTATGTAGAAAACGCCTACGCGAAAAATGGCTGCCTGGATAAGAACAAGGCTACGGAGTACCACCGGATCGCCCTGACGGTAATGGCGCTGGGCGGCGACCCCACCGACTTTGGAACGAAGCCAGACGGCTCGGCCATTGACCTGATTGCGGAGGGAACCTACAACTATGCCCGTGATCCGGGCGCGCAGGGCTTGAACGGCTGGATCTGGGCGCTGATTGCCCTGGATGCGCAGGATACGGAGGTTCCGGCAGATGCCCAGTATTCCAGAGAGGATATGGTCAGCGCCATCGTGATCGCTCAGGAGCCGGACGGCGGCTTCGGTCTGATCCCCGGAAAATCGGATGTGGACATCACAGCCATGGCGGTACAGGCGCTGGCTCCCTACCGGGACCGGCTGGAGACCGAGATCGACGCGGCGCTGGAGTACCTTTCCGGTCAGCTGACGGATACCTGCGGGTACATCGCCTACGGGGATGAAAACGCGGAGAGTACGGCGCAGGTCATTCTGGCTCTGTGCGCACTGGGCATTGATCCGGATACGGATACCCGCTTTGTGAAAGACGGGCATACCCTGCTGACCCAGCTTGCCGGATTCCGTCAGGCGGACGGCACCTACAGCCACACGCTGGAGGGGGCAGGTGACGGCATGGCAACGGAGCAATCCGTCCTTGCGCTGGTGGCTGTACAGCGTGTCCGCGCGGGGCAGCCGTGGGTGCTGCATTTTGACGGCACGTATACCGCCCCAGACGTTCCGGTCAGCCCGGACACCCAGACGGCACAGACGAAGGCGGGTGCCGACAGAACCATTCTCTACGTTGGAATCGGCGCGGCAGTCGTGATCGCGGCCGGCGCGATATGCATCATTGTCAGAAAGAGGAGAAAGGCATGAACAAGCTGACAGAACAAATTCAAGCGGAAGTCAACAAGGTCGTTTTGGGCAAGGAGGACATCGTCCGCAAGGTGCTGCTGGCCATTCTGGCACAGGGTCATGTGCTGCTGGAAGATGTACCCGGTGTGGGCAAGACGACGCTGGCCAAGGCATTTTCCAAGACGCTGGGTCTGGATTCCAGACGCGTCCAGTTCACCTCTGATACGCTGCCCTCTGATATTATCGGCTTTTCCGTATTTGACAAGGCGGACGGCAAGCTGAAATACCAGCCCGGTGCCATTATGACGAACCTGCTGCTGGCGGACGAGATCAACCGTACCTCCAGCAAGACCCAATCCGCCCTGCTGGAAGCCATGGAGGAATTGCAGGTCACGGTGGACGGCGTGACCCGGCCGCTGCCCAAGCCCTTCGTCGTTCTTGCAACGGAGAACCCGGTGGGGTCCGCGGGCACCCAGATGCTGCCCGCCTCTCAGCTGGATCGTTTCCTGATCCGACTGAGTATGGGCTATCCCAATCGGGCAAGCACGGCGGCGCTGCTGAAGGATCGCCATCATGTGGATCCCCTTTCCGCCTGCCAGACGGTGACGACGCCGGATGAGCTGGAAAAGCTCATTGCGGACGTTGCCGATATCCACGTGGCAGACCGAATCTATGACTATATCGCGGAGCTGGTGGACGTGACCCGCTCCAATGCCTATGTTACCTTGGGCGTCAGTCCCCGCGGCGCTCTGGCTGTGACCCGTGCGGCCAAGGCCAACGCCTATCTGGAGGGGCGGAATTATGTGATTCCCGACGATGTGTGCGCCGTGTTCCCGGATGTATGCGTCCATCGTCTGATCCTCAACGCCAAGGCACGTCTTCAGGAATACACCGCGGCGCAGATCCTTCAGAACATCCTCACCTCGGTTCAGAAGCCAGATATCCGGGAATTTTCCGACAAATGAAGAAAAAGATTTTAGGCAGCGCCGTGTGTTACCTGCTTCTGCTGCTGGCTCTGGCGGCGCTGCTCATTACAAGCGGTTCCTTTTGGGTGCTTGCCGGACTCTGCCTGCTGCTCCTGCTGCCACTGGCTTCCTGGGCGGTCAACGCATACGTCCGAAGGCATTTACAGGCGGATATTCTGATACCGGCGACGGCTGCCAAACGCACCGCGGCCGGTTGCCGGGTGCGCATCCGCAATTCGGCGCTGCTGCCCGTAATGCGTTATGGCTGTCGTGTCTCTATCCGCAATGATCTGACCGAGGAAGAGCAGTCGGTGGCGTTGACCGGCGGCATCGGTGCCAGAGGCGAAAGCAGCCAGAATATCCTGCTGCAAAGTCGCTATTGCGGCCGGCTGCGTGTGCGCATCAGCAGGTTTACTTTGCTGGACTATCTGGGGATGCTCCCCATGCAGGCCCCTGCCAATGCGGAGGCCCGACTGACCATTCTTCCGAACCTCTTTCCTATGGACGCGGACATGACCGCCAGACCGGCCTATGCGGACGACGGAGCTTCCGACCGCCGGGGAGAAGATCGCAGCGAGGTGTACCAGCTCCGGGAGTACCGCCCCGGGGACGACATCCGTCAGATCCATTGGAAGCTGTCCTCCAAGCTGGACGAGCTGATCCTGAAGGAGGCCAGCCAGCCGGAGAGCCGCTCCCTCCTGGTGTTCTGGGATAAGCGTACCGGCACGCCGCAGCAGATGGATGCTTTGGCTGAGGTCGTTTCCTCCACGGGTGCAGCACTGCTGCAAGGCGGTGTGCAGTATACCCTGAGCTGGACGGAGGGGGACGACCTGCAAGCCCAGGATATTCTGGACGAGAACCAGCTTTTGCAGGCAATCCCGGAATTGGTAAAGACCAGAGGCAGCGCGGATTGCCGCCTGCCGGAAATGGGCGATTACAGCCGTATCCTGTATTTCGGCGTGAAGCCGGATGAGCGGATGATGACGGACGAGCGGGTGCATTTTGTCCTCTGCACGGAGGAGCCGTTCCCCAATGCCACCACCTTTACCCCTCAGAATTATTCGGAGACGATGCAGCGACTGGAGGTTTAGCCGATCATGCAAAAAAGTGAAAACGGACTCCAATGCATTGTCACCGGGGCGGCGCAAAAAGGAATGTATTTCCCTTGGGACTCCGGAACGGTCTGCGCCGTACTGACGGCGGGCTTTTGCTTGCTGTTGGCGGAGGCGTTTCCTTCCGTATCTTATCCCTGGTGGGGCATGGCGGCAGCCGCGCTTCTGGTGCAGGCGGTGCTGTTTGTCGCTTACCAGAGCGATATCGGGAACTGGGTCGTTCCTGTAGGGATCGGACTGCTGCTTCTGCTGAGCCTGGCGCTGAACAGATGGATACTGCCCGGCTTCGGCACTATGGCAAATGATTTTCTGACCCTGCTGACGGAAAAGAACGGAAAGATATACCTGGATTTTGCGGCGGCGGATGCCCGCTGTCTGCCCTTAGCGGCGGCGGTCTCGCTGCTGCTGGTATCGCTGCTTTTCAGCCGCAGCGCATGGAGCGGGCGTCTGGTACTGGCATTGCCGGTCTTGCTGCCCTGCTATGGGGCAATGCTGCTGGGCCTGGTTCCTGTAGGAATCGGCGGCGGACTGCTGATTGCCGGCGCTGTGCTGCTGATGGTGCGGCGCACGGCGGCGGGAGAGTCCTTGACAGGCGTTCCGACACAGCTGATTCTGCCGGTTCTGTGCGCGGCGCTGTGCTTGCTGGTCGGGCTGCCCTTTCGGAACAGTCTGGACACCGACCTGATGGATACGATCCAGACACGGATACACCATCAGCGCTATGACAGCGATACCAATTCCATGCCGGAGGGAAATCTCAAAAACCTACCGGCATGGAATAAAAACGATACACCGGCGCTGGAAGTTACAATGGAGCAGCCGGAAAAGGTATATCTGCGCGGGCAGGTTTATGATACCTATACCGGCACCGGCTGGAAAACGGCGGATACGAAGGATACCGCCCAGTATGAAGACCTTTTTTACTGGCTCCATGAGGCTGATTTTTACGGTCAGAGCCAGATCGGATTGGCAGAGAGCTATACGGATACGGCGGTTCCGCTGTCCATGACCGTAAAGAATCTCTCTGCTTGTTCCGCCCATGGCTATTACCCCTATGCCGTCTATGGCAGCGAAACGCTGGAAACGGATCGCATCGGAGATACGACGCTTCCGCCGGCAGAGAGCCTGTCCTATCTGAAGGGCAGCGTGCCGGAGTGGTACCAGATCCAGCGGAACCTTTCATCAGCGCAGGGACGGGAGAACATCAAGAACTACCTTTCCAAAGAGCAGGCGTATTCCGACTATCTGCAAACCGTGGATCTGCAAATGACCCAGGACAGCTGGTCGGTTCTCCAGCGACAGCTGAAGCTGGACAGTCAGGCTCGGACCATCGGCGACATCCGCACCATTATCTTTGATTACCTCCGGGAGAACATGACCTACGATGAAAGCGTCCGGACCATGAACGGCAGCGGAGATTTCCTGCAATATACCCTGGAGCGCAGCGGGCATGGCTACAGCGTCCATTATGCCACGGCGGCAGTGCTGATGCTCCGCTATATGGGCGTTCCGGCACGCTATGTGGAGGGCTATTTCCTCTCGGCGGAGGATGCGGCCCGTTACAAGGCAGGTGAGGCCATTACCCTGACGGAAGAAAATGCCCACGCCTGGGCGGAATACTATGTCAGCGGCGTCGGGTTTGTGCCGTTTGAGGTAACCCCCGGATACATTGACGACGAGGAGTTGTCCCTCGGCGGCGACAGTCCGGACGAAAACACCTACCGGAATAACACGCGGCAATTTGTAGAGGTCGAAAAGCCGGAGGAAATCACCGAACATAAACAGGATCGATTCACTTTCTCGCTGGATACCCACTATCTGCTGCTTCTTCCGCTGCTGTTGATCCTTCTGCTGGCCGGATATGTTTTCCATCGCCGCAGGGTATTCCGGAAAAAGCTGGCAGCCATTGATGCCGCGGACGATCGGGAAGCCATTGCCATGCGTTACGGCTATGCGGTCTGTCTACTGCGCCACAGTACGGCCAATCCCCCGGAGGGCGCTTCGGAGGCCGCGGAGCTGAACCAAAAGGCGCTGTTCAGCACCCAGGAAATGACTCCGGAGCAGCGCAAGGACGTGGACGCGTATGCCATGCGTGTGCTGGATGCCTGCAAGGGCAGCTGGACGATTTGGGAGAAAATACGGTATCGGCTGTGGAACTGCCTGTACTGAGAATAGGGAGGAGAACGAAAAATGCGCAAAAGAGTAATGGCGCTGCTGCTTGGCCTGGTACTTCTGGCCGCTGCCATCATTCCCGTCACGGCAATGGCCGCGGAGGGAGAGGGCGGCAGCTTCGTGTTCGTTGCCATGAACGCCAACAGTACCATCGTGGAACCAACCAGAATCCACTATAAGACCGGCCAGACCATTCAGGAAGCGCTGTCCGCTTCGGACATTGAATTCGTTGGCCTGGAGCAAGGCTTCATTTATGAGGTCAACGGCGTCTCTGCCAACTATATGCTCTACTACGACAAGGGCGGCTACAAGCTGGATACACAGGCCTCCTCCATCAAGGCCATCTGCATCCATGTGTCTTCGACGTATTCGGACGCGGCCATCCAGCTGATCCTCCAAATGGCAGATTATCTGGACATGACCAACCATGTGCAGAATTATCCTGCGGCAGCGAGTGCCTATGCCGCGGCGCTGAAGGGGCTGCGGACTGCAAATGCCGGCACGGCGGGGACGCTCCTGCAAAATCTGAAGGATGCCATTGCGGAATACGCTGCGCTCCTGGACGGGACTCAGTATACCGTTTCCGCGGCGGCCACGCAGAACGGAAGTGCCCTGACGGAACCGGTCATCACCCTGACAGATGCCTACGGCAACATCACCACCGGCACCGGCAGCGCCAAGGTCATTGCGGGCGACTACAAATTCAGCGTTTCCGACGGCGGATATAACCGCACGGACGGAACGCTGACGGTTTCCGCCGATACTCAGGTCTCTGTGACCCTGCCCTACGGCGAGTGGTTCGGCAATATCCGGCTTTTGGATGCCGATAAGGAGCCTTACAGAGCTGTACAGAATCGGGCAGACCACACGGCGGAGTATTGGATCGAGGATACTGCCAGCACTTTGAGCAGTGTATACCTGAATGCGGTAATAGGGGATGTCCCGAGTGCCAATGCCACCAAGCTCCGCACCATCTATACCGGCACCAACGGCAAGGACATGTCTGACATGCCCCGCAGCTGGAACAGTACGGCCACATCGCTTACATACCTGCTTTCCTCCGGCATGGAAAATCGGACATTTGCGTTGGAGGCTCAGTACACCGGCTCGGACGGCTATACCCAGATTCAGTCCTATGCCGTTACCGTGACCCGTGTACCAACCTTGAAGTCGCTGACTGTCACGGCGGAAGGGACGAAGCTTCCCCTGAATTTTGAACCGACTGCGCGGGAGTACAGTCTGACGACCGTTTCCTCTACGCTGGACATTGCCGCCGATCCTTTTGATGAGAGCTACACTGTCACCGGAAACGGAACTGTGACGTTGAGCGGGAATAGTCTGAACCACACGATCCAGGTCACGGCTCCCAATGGGGAACAGAACAGCTACACGCTTCACATTCAGAAGGTATCCTCCGTGCCGGTGACGCTGAGCATTCCCTCCGGAACGACGGTGCAGGTGTTCAACGGCGCGGGTTCTGAAATTGCGCCGGTGGATGGCACCTATCACCTGGTTCCCGGAGAGAGCTATACCTGCATTGCCACGAAGAATACCTGGTATCATACCCAGATCACCTTCACGGCCTCCAACGGGCTGAACGTGTCTGTTCCGGAGCCTGTCGCCACAGACTGGCTGACCAATCTGGCGTTCTATAACGGCACATATGCCTCCAGCCGAATTGCCTACGCCGCCGATAAGACGTTCTCGGCGGCGGAGCATACCTACAACTACACGGTGTCCGACTGCAACAGCTCCGTCGCCATGCAGGCTACGGCGGACGGAACCGTGACGGCCATGTATCAGACCCAGAGTACCGTCCCGGAGGCCCACGGCCTTGCACAGACGGTGACGGTTCCCAACCCGGTCAGTCAGACAGGGCTTGCCCAGAATCTGACATACGCGGTGGCCAAATCCGGTTACGGTCAGACGGTGACGGTCCGCATTTCGAAGGAAGAGGATGGTACATCCTATTACCAGGACTACACTGTCCGGCTGCTCCGGCAGCTGCACCTGTCCGGTCTTTCCATTGCTACCAAGGATGAGACGCTGCCCTTTATGACCACCAGCGGCGGGACAGCGCGCTTTGACCGGGATACCACGGACTACTATGTGCGGGTTGACCGGGAGACCACAGCCCTCTATATTTCCGGAACCTATCCCAACAGCAGCGCGGACACCGCCTGCTGCGGCGGGTACTATGCTAAGGTCAACGGCGTGCGCTATGATACGCCGGCGGGTGCGGAAGCGACCTTGAACACAGATCTTTGTAACGAGGACATATTGGTTCAGGTCTGCCATGCGGATACCGGCAGTATTGAACTGACCTATACCGTCCACGTCCAGAAGAGCGACCCCATTCAGCTGACGATCCAGACGACTCCGGCGGAGGCTATCATATTCCTGACCAATGATCTGAACGGTAAGCGTATTGTGGAGAAGAACGGTACCTACAGCCTGACCCCTGGTGCCAGTTATTCCTACACCACTACCTGCACCGGGTATATCGGACAGAAGGTAGAGCATTACACCGCTCCCGACAAGGACGGAACGCTGACCATTACGTTGGAAAAGGCTCCGGCCAACGGTACGCTTATCAACTTTGACTCTGCCTGGCCGCATCTGCGTCAGAACAATGAGAACAACGGCGTGGTGGATTACAGAACGCCGGTCTACGCAAAGGATGCCGAGCTGTACTGGGCTACCTCCATTGGCTCCGGGTACGACGTGAATGCCTGCGGCTGCCCGATTCTGGTGGACGGCGCGATTTACACCTACTCCGGTTCCCGGATTTATAAGGTGGACGCCATATCCGGTGAAATCCTCATCGATAAGCCTATGGATCACAATTCCAGCTTCGCCATCAACCCGCCCACCTATGCCAACGGCATGATCTTCGTGGGTCTGTCCGACGGTACCATTCAGGCGTTTGATGCCAATACCTTGAACTCCCTGTGGATCTACCGGGATTCCATCGGCGGGCAGCCTAACAGCTCCATCGTTTACCACGACGGATATATCTACACCGGCTTCTGGGTAGGGGAGATCAACGAGGCGCACTATGTCTGCCTGAGCGCAACCGATGAAGATCCGACGCAGTCGATGGAAGAAAAGCTCCCCACCTGGTATTACACCAGCAAGGGCGGCTTCTACTGGGCAGGCGCTTATGTGTGCGACGACTTCCTGCTGATCGGCACGGACGACGGTGCTTCCGGCTACACTACCGGAAGGCCCAGCCTGCTTTCCTTTAACCCCAAGACCGGTGAGCTGTTGTCCAGCTACAAGATGAATGTGACCGGCGACATCCGCAGCTCCATTACCCATTACAACGGCAAGTATTACTTTACGAGCAAGGGCGGATATTTCTTTGAGGCATCTGTGGACGCAGAGGGCAATATCGAGGATGTCCGAACGCTAAAGCTTTACGGCAATACCGCACAGAAAGAAGTGCCAAATACCGCCGAGTGTGATATAATAAACTTATGGATAAACAGATGACAATTTCCGCATTCAGCGATGAACTGGCGCAGGTGCGGACGA
>OGXX01002468.1_pt1 | contig 16749 bp, 11 predicted proteins | sample 1576301 | NCBI WGS metagenome assembly OGXX01 (sample SAMEA3541469, study PRJEB24748) | human gut metagenome | biome: human gut; feature: human-associated habitat; material: faeces | place: China | collected 2012
CTCACGCACTGCTCGGGGCGCGGCCCAAGCGTTCGCGACCGTCCCGCAAGATGGCCGGCAACGATGATGGCGACGAACGCCGCCACCTTCAACATGACTTCTTCCATGCTTTTGAGTCACTGTCCTTCCAAAAGCAAGCAGGGGCGAACCGGTGAGAGGTTCGCCCCTGTCGTGGGGTGGTGCCTTGTGTTTTGCGAGCGGGGTGCGAACCCCACCTGAGCTGCGCTTACAGGTGCGCCTGGATAAGGCGCGGGCGGAAGCCCTTTGCCTCGAGCGCCTCGACGATTTGCTGCTTGTGCGCGGTGCCGAACGCCTCGATGGTCACGCGCAGCTCCACGGCGGCGTTGCGGTTGGTCGTGACGAACTGGTTGTGATCGAGCCGAACGACGTTGCCCTTGCTCTCGGCGATGACCTGGGCAACGTTGACGAGCTCGCCGGGGCGGTCGGGCAGGAGCACGCTGACCGTGAAGATGCGGTCGCGCTGGATTAGGCCGTGCTGCACGACCGACGACATGGTGATGACGTCCATGTTGCCGCCCGAGAGGATCGACACGACCTTCTTTCCCGTGAAATCGAGGTGGCGCAGGGCGACGGTGAGAAGCCCCGAGTTCTCCACGATCATCTTGTGATTCCCCACCATGTCGAGGAACGCCACGATGAGCTCCTCGTCCTCGACCGTGATGATCCCGTCAAGGTTTTGCTGAAGATAGGGGAAGATCTTGTCGCCCGGCTCCTGCACGGCGGTGCCGTCGGCGATGGTGCTCACATGCGGAAGCTTCACGACATGCCCCGCCTCGAGCGACGCCTTCATGCATGCCGCCCCCGCAGGTTCCACGCCGATCACCTTGATGTGCGGGTTCAAGAGCTTGGCCAGGGTCGATACGCCCGTGGCAAGCCCGCCGCCTCCGATGGGGACCAGGATGTAGTCGACAAGCGGCAGCTCCTGCACGATTTCCATCGCAATGGTGCCTTGCCCAGTTGCGACGCCCAGGTCGTTGAAGGGATGAACGAAGGTGAGGCCGCGCTCCTCGGCCAGCTCGAGCGCGCGGGCGTAGGCCTCGTCGTACACGTCGCCTGCGAGCACGACCTCGGCGCCGAGCGCTTTGGTGCGCTCCACCTTGATATAGGGGGTTGTTGCGGGCATGACGATGGTGGCGGGCACGCCGTAGCGCTGTGCCGCGTAGGCCACTCCCTGCGCGTGGTTGCCGGCCGACGCGGTGATGAGACCGCGCTTGCGCTCGTCGTCTGAGAGCGTGCTGATCTTGTAGTATGCGCCACGCACTTTGTATGCGCCGGTACGCTGCATGTTCTCCGGTTTCAGGAAAACCTTGTTTCCTGTCAGTTCTGAAAAATATGCACTCTTGATCAGCTTTGTTTCCTGTGTGACCTGTTTTACGATCTCTGATGCCTGTTCAAAACTCTCTAAAGTAAGCATTGTTTTTTCCTCCATTTTGTCCTAAATGTACTCCTGGAATCTTTTTGTACTTGATTTGACTCCGAAAGTACATCCTAATCTTGAGCGTCCGGGTTTTCTTTATGGTCTACATCAAACAACGCATTTACAAATGCATCTGCATCGAATTTCTGAAGATCGTCAATACTTTCTCCTACGCCAATGTACTTCACCGGAATATCCAGTTCAGACTGGATGGCAACTGCAATACCTCCCTTGGCAGTTCCGTCCAGCTTGGTAAGGATAATACCGCTGACATTTGCGACCTCCGCAAATTGTCTCGCCTGTGCAAGGGCATTCTGTCCGGTGGTACCATCCAGCACTACCAGTGTCTCCAGATATGCATCCGGATACTCCCTCTCCAGGATCCTGTAAATCTTGCGGAGTTCTTCCATAAGGTTCTTTTTATTATGAAGACGTCCTGCTGTATCGCAGAGAAGTACGTCTGCATTTCTTGCTTTGGCTGCAGCCACCGCATCATAGATAACAGATGCAGGATCTGCTCCCGCCTGTCCGCCGATGATCTCCACACCTGCACGGTTCGCCCACTCAGTAAGCTGCTCTCCTGCTGCTGCGCGGAAAGTATCGGCTGCTGCAAGGATAACCTTCTTGCCCTGGTCTTTTAATTTTCCTGCAAGCTTTCCTACTGAAGTGGTTTTTCCGACACCATTGACACCGATCACCAAAACTACGGATCTGCGGTTCTCAAATTCATACTCTGTGCTGTCCACACGCATCTGATCCTTAATCTCATTGATCAGAAGCTGTTTACATTCCATCGGTTCCTTAATATGACGTTCGGAAACCTCTTTCTTTAAATTCTCAATAATAGAAGTGGTCGCATTGATCCCGATATCACCCATGATCAGAATCTCTTCCAGCTCTTCATAAAAATCTTCATCAATACTGGAAAAACCACTGAAAATACTGTCAAATCCGGCTACGATATTGTCTCTGGTCTTTGCCAGTCCACTGACTAATCGTTTAAAAAAACCTTTCTTTTCTTCTGCCATGTGAAACTCCTCCTGTTACTGGGTAAGCTGATTCTCCACCAGATCGACGGAAACCAGTGTGGATACCCCTTTTTCCTGCATGGTAATACCATAAAGCCGGTCTGCGGCGTTCATAGTTCCACGTCTATGGGTTATTATAATAAATTGTGTGTTTTTCGTCAACTTCTGTAAATATCCGGCAAATCGCCCAACATTGGAATCGTCCAGCGCTGCCTCGATCTCATCCAGCAGACAGAACGGTGACGGCTTCAGATTCTGGATTGCGAAAAGAAGCGCGATAGCTGTCAGAGCTTTTTCCCCGCCGGAAAGCTGCATCATATTCTGCAGTTTCTTTCCCGGCGGCTGGGAAATGATCTTAATTCCTGCCTCCAGGATATCTGCCTCTTCATCCAGCTCCAGAGTTCCTTTTCCGCCTCCGAACAATTCCTTAAATGCCTTGTCAAATTCCTTCTGGATCTCGCCGAATTTCTCAGAAAACTGTTTCCGCATTCCCTCATCCAGCTCCTGAATGATCTGTTCCAGAGTTTTCTCCGCTGTGACCAGATCCTCATACTGGCCGGACAGAAAGGTGTGTCTTTCCAGAAGTTCCTTATAATCCTCAATAGCATTTACATTTACAGGTCCCAGCTTTCTGATATCATCTTTAATCTGAGCTGCCTGTCGCTTCATCTGCGAAAGATCAGTAAGTTCCTCTTTTCTGTAGGAAACAGCATTATTGGGAGTAATCTCATACTCGGACCACATATAGGCAATCCGCTCTTCCCTGTTCTCCTCCAGCTTGTCCATCTGTCCCTGCAGACGGTAACATTCCTTATCCAGAAGTCCGATCTGACCGGACAGATAATCTCTTTTCTCAAAAAAATCTTTATGCTGAGAAGTTCTGCTCTCTTTCTCCTTCTGCAGATTTTTCAGCTGCATCTGTGCCTGTTCTTCATGAAGGACAGACTCTTCCGACTCTTTTTTCAGCTGGGTGATCATCTCCTGCTTCTTTTCCATCTCTTCACTGCTGTGAGCAAGAGACTGATAAATATCCTCTTTCTCAGTCATAAAAGCTGTGATTTCTGCTTTCAGACGGCTCAGGTTTTCCTGGTCAAATTTCTCTTTCTGTTCAAGAGCGGATGACTGAAGACGGATTTCTTCTAACTCCCGGGTGATTTTCTTCTCTTCTTCTTTCCATTCATCCAGTTCTGACTGCTTTGCCTCAATAAAACTCTCCAGTTCTTTCTCATCCTGCTTTGAATTCTCCAGTTCCCTAGCAATCCGGTCATGATCCTGCCGGATTTCCATGACCTGGCGTTTGATCTCTGCCTGATCTCTGTTGATCTGCGCATATCCGCTTCGGATCTCCTCAGCTTTCTTTTCCTGCTGTTTGATATTCATTCTGGCAGTATTCTGTTCTATATATTTCTGACGGAGTTTTTCCTGAAATCCTGCAATGGCATCACGAAGCCTGTTTCTCTGATTTTTATTTTCCTCAACAGCATTCTGCATTTCGGTCAGATTCTGCTTCAGCTGATTTACTTTTGTTTCCAGTTCCTCTATTTCACGCCGTCTTCCAAGCAGATTGCTGTTGTTTCTGAAGGCACCGCCGGTCATGGAACCTCCCGGGCTTAAGGATTCACCCTCTGTTGTGACCATTCTCAGACTGTGTCTGTATTTTTTTCCTATTGCAATGGCATGATCAATGTTATCAACTACCAGCACTCTTCCAAGAAGGAATTTCGTGATCTGCTGATACTGAGAAGCTACGGACACCAGTTCGCTGGCAATCCCCACAACGCCCGGCTCTTTCAGTGCTTCTTTCGGTGTAAACTCACCTCTGGGACTTATGCTGCTCATGGGAAGAAAGGTCGCACGTCCATAACGATTCTTTTTCAGAAATTCGATCATGGTTTTGGCAGTCTGCTCATTATCTGTAACAATATTCTGAATGCTCCCACCAAGAGCTGTCTCGATAGCGATCTCATAATCTTTGTTTACCTGGATCAGATCTGCGACAACACCCTGGATTCCCGGAACACGTTCTTTTTGTTCCATAACTCTCCGGATACTGTTTCCGTATCCATCATAGCGCTCCGCGATATTTCTGAGAGAATCCAGCCGGGATGCCTCTCTGTGATAGGCTGTCTGTTCTGCTTCCAGCTTTGTGTTCTGTTCCTTCAGCTTTTCCTGAATCTTCATCACACTCAGATTCAGATGTTCACATTCCTCATTGGCATTTTCAATCTGGGATGTAATCTCATCATACTGTTTCCGGGCTGTAGTCAGAATGGTCTGCTGCTCTTCCTCTTCACTCTTCAGTCTGAGAATACGCTGGCTGATCTCTGCCTTACGGATTTCTGCCTGTTCCATCATTGCATCAAATCTCTGGGCTTTACCCTTGACATTGGCGCGGCTGTTCAGAATTTCAATGATCTCATTTTTGCCATTCTCCACTTCGAGAGTACAGGCTTCCATATTCTCCTGCGCTGTCCTTAATTTCTCTTCTTCCTCAGAAAGTTTCTTACGGACAGCCTTTAACTGTGCATAAATATCCGTTTTTTCTTCTTCAAGTTTCTTCTTTGAATCTGTTCTTACTGAAAGTTCAGCCTCAATAGTCTGGATACGTCCCTTATAATGCTCTTCATTCTGTGCCCCTGCCAGTATCTGCTCATTTAATACATTGATCTGGCCTTCCAGCTGTTGTTTACGGATTGCCTGCTCCTGACCGGAAATGCGAAGTGCATCCATTTTGGAATTTAAATCTTCCAGTTCCTGTTCCAGACGTTCATATTCCACCTTGGTCCGGTCATAGGAACTCTGGGTATCCTTCAGCTGATTCTGCGCAATTATGTTCTTCTCTTCCAGTTCCTTGAGTTCTTTGGCTGCAGCAGCATACTCCATCAGGAACATATTCACATCCAGTTCCTTAAGAGTCTCTCTTTTGGAAAGATAAACTCTTGCTGTCTCTGACTGTTTCTCCAGTGGTTCCAGCTGTCTGGTAAGCTCCGAGAGGATATCTGTCACTCTGACCAGGTTCTGGCGTTCTTCCTCCAGTTTTTTGATCGTGGTATTCTTTCTTCTCTTAAATTTAACAATACCTGCTGCCTCATCAAAAAGCTCTCTTCTCTCTTCCGGTTTACCGCTTAGGATCCTGTCGATCTGTCCCTGTCCGATAATGGAATATCCTTCTTTACCGATACCTGTATCATAAAACATCTCATTGATATCTTTCAGTCTGCAGGCACTTCCGTTGATCTTATATTCACTCTCTCCTGAACGGTAAAGCCTTCTGGTAACCGTAACCTCGTTAAAATCAACCGGAAGCTTATGGTCTGAATTATCCAGTGTGATCGCCACCGATGCATAACCCAGGGGTTTTCTTGTCTCTGTACCGGAGAAAATAACATCCTGCATATTTCCTCCTCGCAGAGACCTGGCACTCTGTTCACCCAGCACCCATCTCACCGCATCACCGACATTGCTCTTTCCACTTCCGTTCGGACCTACAATACCGGTGATCCCGTTATGAAATTCAAAATTGATCTTCTGGGCGAAAGACTTAAATCCCTGTACCTCTATATTCTTTAAATACATAATTCTCCTGTTTATTTTCTGAGTACACGAATCGCCTGGTATGCTGCGGCCTGTTCTGCTGCTTTCTTTGTATGACCGCTTCCCTGTCCCATCACTTTTCCGTTTACTCTTGCCTCCACAGTAAAGTTTTTGTTATGATCCGGGCCTTCTTCTTTTGTCAGAATATATTCCACCGGCTGTGTTCCGTTTTCCTGCACGATTTCCTGCAGGATGGTCTTGCTATCATAAAAGAGCTGTTTGTGTTCAATATCATTCAGGATAAAATTCAGCACAAACTCCTTTGCATTAGCAAAACCACCATCCAGATAGATAGCTCCCAGTAAAGCCTCTGTTGCATCAGAGACGATAGAATCCCTGTTTCTTCCGCCTGTCATATCCTCGCCCTTTCCAAGCAACAGAAACTGCGGCAGTCCGAATTCTCTTGCACAATAGGCAAGGCTTGGCTCACACACCAGGCTGGCTCTCTTCTTTGTCAGCTCTCCCTCCGGTATCTGGGTAAATCTTGCATACAGATAATCACTGCTGATCAGCTCCAGCACAGCATCTCCCAGAAACTCCAGTCTCTCATTGCTGCCCAGCTTCCCCAGCTTCTTCTCATTTGCATAGGAACTGTGAGTCAGTGCCTGTGTAAGATAATGTTTATTTTTAAAATGATATCCTATGATTTCTTCTAATTCTTCTGTCTTTCTATTCATTCCTCTAACCCTCTCCATATGCACAGGGCTGTCATCTGACAACCCTGCGGCATCATTTTTTGCAACTGCTCAGTCCGCCTGTATTATGCTCCTGTCAAATTTCAGACTGCCGGACAGTTACATTTTTATTTAATTGTCCGAATTGCTTCAACAGCATCACCGACTGTCTGAATCTGTTCGACAGATTCATTATCCAGTTCAATGTCATACTCCTCTTCAATCCCCATAATAATCTGAAAAATATCAAGAGAGTCTGCACCAAGATCATCTACAAATGTAGTGTCTTCTGTGATCGAATCTGCATCAATATTCAGAACCTCTGCTATGATAGCTTTTATTTTCTCCAGTTCCATCTTCAACCCTCCTTCCTGTTTCTGTTCCTGTCCTGCTCTATTCTGCTCCGGACTTCAGTACTTCCTGATCCTCCAGGATACGCTCTGCGATCTTCTCGTTGATCTTCTCCTGTTTAAACTGTACACACTGGAAAATACCATGTTTGATCTCAATGGCTTTGGCACTTCCATGCGTCTTTACCACAAGTCCTTTAAGCCCCAGAAGCGGTGCTCCGCCATATTCCGTTGCATCAAAGGATTTCAGAGTTTCTTTCAGTGCAGGCTTTACCAGAAGTGCACCGATCTTACTTCTTGTGCTGGTCATCATTCCTTCTTTGATCTTCTGGACCAGGGCAGAACCAACTCCCTCATATAATTTAAGGATCACATTTCCCACAAATGCTTCGCATACGACCACATCCGCATATCCTGCCGGGATATCTCTGGCTTCTATACTTCCGATGAAATTAATGCTTTTGCATTCTTTCAGAAGGGGGAAAGTTTCTTTTACAAGTGCATTTCCCTTCTCCTCTTCCGCCCCGTTATTTACAATGGCAACTTTTGGATTTTTAATACCGACTACGTTCTCCATATAAATAGAGCCCATCTTCGCAAACTGCACCAGATGCGATGGACGTGCATCCACATTGGCACCACAGTCGATCAGAAGGGAAACACCCTTCGTGGTAGGGATCAACGGTGCAAGAGGCGGCCTCTCCACACCTTTACTTCTGCCTACCAGTACCTGTCCGCCAACAAGAACAGCTCCTGTACTTCCTGATGAAACAAAGGCATCTGCCTCCTGTTTCTTAACCATATTCAAACCTACTACGATTGATGAATCTTTTTTCTTACGGATCGCAAAAACAGGGGGTTCTGCTGTCTCGATCACCTGGGATGCATTGACAACCCGGATCTGGTTCTTCGGATATCCGGAATATTTCGCCAGTTCCTTATCTATCACTTCCTGTTTTCCTGTAAGAATTACTTTTATGTCCTGTCTCTCTGTTACAGCTTCCACTGCAGCTCTGACAGGTTCTGCCGGGGCATTATCCCCGCCCATTGCGTCCACTACAACTCTGACCTGTTCTGCCATATTTTTATATCTCCTGTTCACTTACTGTTCACTTACAGATGTCAGAATCAAAAGATATTTTCTGTTACTGACCCGGCATCCGCAAATTGCCCCGCTGCAAAGCAGCTCCTGCAATCTTCCATAATCTGTATCATACTAAAGAACCCTCTGCAAAGTCAATAGCATCTGAAAAAAATCACTTTTCACTTTTTTGTGCCTCGATTCGCTCCGCCAGATCATTCAGATAAACCCACCTGTCCATCTTCTCATCCAGATCTGCCTGTGCCTTCTCCTTCTGCTCCATGATCTCACGAAGCTTCACAGAATTGGTGGCATTGGCCTCCATATCCTTATCCAGCTTCTCCAGCAGTTCCTCCAGCGCTGCAATATCATCATCGATAGTTTCAAATTCCCTCTGCTCTTTATAGGTAAATTTCAGCTTCTGGGGACGATTCTGCTTCCAGTCTGCCTGAGCCGACTTCTTCTTTTCCGCACCAACTGCAGTGCTCTGTCCTTCAGATACTGCCCCGCCTTTTCTCGCCAGCGCCTCTGTATAATCCGTATATCCGCCCTCATACTGGGTCAGATGTCCATTCCCCTCAAAAGCAAAAATCCTGTCCACAATATTATCCAGAAAATACCTGTCATGAGACACTGCGATCACAATCCCTGCAAAAGAATCCAGATAATCCTCCAGAATGGTCAGTGTAGGAATATCCAGATCATTACTTGGCTCATCCAGAAGAAGCACATTCGGCGCCTCCATCAGGACCTTCAGCAGATACAGACGCCTCTTCTCACCACCTGACAATTTGGCAATGGGTGCATACTGCATGGCAGAATCAAAGAGAAACCTCTCCAGCATCATTGTTGCGGAAATCTTCCCGTCTCTGGTCGGAATATACTCTGCCACGTCGCGGATATAATCGATCACACGCTGATTGGTATCCATATCCGGCACTTCCTGTGCAAAATACCCTATGCGAATGGTTTCTCCAATTTCCACTTCTCCTGCATCCGGCTGTATCATCCCATCAATAATCTTGATGAGTGTTGACTTTCCGCACCCATTAGGACCAATAATCCCAAGACGCTGATTGCGCAGCACAATATAATTAAAATCATCCAGGATCTTCTTCTCACCAAAACTCTTGCTGATATGGTGAAGTTCGATTGTCTTCTTTCCCATACGTGTCTCAACAGAATCCAGCTCCACATTCGCATCCCGCACCGGAGCCTTTCCGTTCTTCAGTGCCTCCAGGCGTTCCAGACGTGCCCGCTGCTTGGTACTTCTGGCTCTGCATCCACGCTTTGCCCACTCCAGTTCCATGCGGAGTACGCTCTGTCTCTTCCTCTCACTGGCAAGCTCCATCTCCTCACGCTCTGCCTTCAGTTCCAGAAACTTCGAGTAATTAGCCTCATAAGCATAAAGGCCGCCATGGGAAATCTCCAGAATCTTATTAGTAACCCTGTCGAGAAAATATCTGTCATGAGTAACCATAATCACAACGCCCTTAAAACTTCTCAGAAAGTCCTCCAGCCAGGTCACCATCTCATTATCCAGATGGTTGGTGGGCTCATCCAGAAGCAGCACATCACAGGGATTCACCAGAGTCCTTGCCAGTGCCACCCTTTTCTTCTGTCCCCCGGATAAATGATCGATCTTCTCCTCATGGTCTGTAATTCCCAGCTTATTCAGAACATTCCTTGCCTCGCTCTCAGTACTCCAGTCCTTCTGCCACTTTCCTTCTGCCACATAATCCAGGACAGAAGCTCCCCGCGGAAACTCCGGCATCTGCGGAAGATACGTGATTCTCAGGCCATTTTGAGTGATCACCTGCCCCTCATCCGGCTCCTCCAGACCGCCGATGATCTTCAGAATCGTAGACTTCCCGGTCCCATTAATCCCGATGATCCCAATCTTATCTCCCTGATGCACCCCGTAGGAAACATCATCCAGCACCACCTTCTCACCAAACACCTTGGAAACATGCTCTATATTCAAAATATTCATAAATTCAAACCTCTCTCGTAATTTTCGCTTCCTGTCTGTTTCTGCTCATCTGTAACACTTCCACAAAAACTATAGAATTCGCTCCTCATTATACCATCTTCCCAGCCATTCTAAAACCCCCGGCACAGAAAAAACACTCCCCTCCGAATAAATCTATCCGAAGAGGAGTATCCTCAAAATCACATATTTTTGTTCCTGAAAAAGAATTGCTTAGTTCATCTCAGTTCCATTCTCAACTGCATACTTCAGTCCCTGCACAGCAACCGCCAGCGTAGCTTCCTCTACAGTAGCGCTTCCAAGATCACCCATATCCAGTGTCAGTGTATCATCATCATTCAATGTCACGCCAAAAGTAAGTGACATCTCAGAAACTTCATCAGTAATCGTCACAGTACCGTTCTCTTCATCAAAAGTACCTTCGCCAACAAAGCTTACATAGTTATCATCCTGATCGATCACAAGTACTGAGCAGAAAGTTCCATCCTCATTAGCTGCATAAATAAAAGTCTCACCTGCTTCTGTCTCACCGGAATAACACTCTGTCAGAATATCACCCATATCCTGATAAGTCTGATTATAATCCGCCTCATCTCCGTCTGCCTGGTAAGGCTCCAGAGTTGCAGTCAGTTCCAGATTCTCCTCATCATAAAGCTCCAGAAGATTCTCTTCCTCATTTACCTGTACCAGATAAGCTACCATATTTTCATCATCATACGTGCCGTCATCATTTGCAAACTGCATTGCCAGAGCTGTATACTCTCCATCTGAGCTCAGAGCATATACGCCTAAAACATCCTGTTCTTCATCCTTCCACTGACCAAAAAACGAATTATCTTTGTAGAATCCGTAAATATCTCCTGCGCTGTCCTTCCAGAGTCCCAACATCGCCTCAGACACATCTGCAACATCTCCGTCTGCATCTTCTTCCGCTGCTGCATCATCTGTTGCCCATACCGGAACAACCATAGAGCTTACCATTGCAGCAGCACAAAGACCTGCCATTATTTTTTTCCAGTTTTTCATATTTTTTTACCATCCTTTCTTAAAATGTGTGTACATATTTCTAAACTGAATTTCTATGTTCTTACTATAAAAAATTTCAGTCTTATTTTCAAGATACATGGGATTAAATGACATTTTTCATGAAATATGGAAAAATGAATAAATACTTATGGTATTACTTGCTTTCAGTAAGGAATCCGTACTTGAATAACTCATGAAAATACGCTAAAATACAAATTATGTTTAAGTTAATTTAGGAGGTACTCCTTTTGAATATTGCAATCCTTGACGATTCAAAGGAAGATCTGCGTCAGGTAAAATCTGTCATTTCTTCTTATTATGAATCCCAGAATACATCCGCAGACATCCATTTGTATTCCAGCGCAGAAGCTTTTTTTACTAAATACATACCCGGATTTTACGACCTGATCATTATGGATATTTATATGGGCAGTATGACCGGTATGGATGCAGCCAGAAAGCTCCGCGAAGCCAGGGATACAACTGCTCTGATTTTTATTTCAAGCAGTGATTCCTTTGCTGTGGAAAGCTATGATGTACAGGCATCCTACTATCTGCTGAAGCCCTTTGACCCGGAGAAGCTTTGCCGGATTCTCTCAACAATCCAGTTCAGACAGTCACAGAACTCCAGATATATAGAACTGATCTCTGACCGTACCCCTGTAAAGATCCCTGTCAGGAGCATCCTGTACGTGGATACCTACCGCAATGCAGTTCAGGTACATACCACAGATGCAGGCATTATACGCTCCTACATAACCTTCCAGAAATTCGAAGAGCTTCTGGAGGGAATGAAATGTTTTCTCTCCTGTTACAGAGGCTGTATCGTAAATATGGATCACATCGAGAAATCCACAGACGAAGGCTTTGTTATGGACAATCAGGAGCTTGTTACTGTACGCAAGCGTGGCTCCAACGCAATAAAAAAAGCATATCTGGAATACTTATTCTCTTCAGACTCTGATAAATAAGTATTTCCGATATGCCTCTTCCCCTCCGGGCAGTAACTATTTATTTACTGTACTGTTTTCACCGGCAGAAAGATATTTACTTTAAAAATACCCTCTTCTGTATTAAAAACTACATATCCGCCCATTCGTTGTACCACTTCTGCTACAGACGCTGTTCCGATTCCAAAGCCTTCATGCTTTGTTGAATAAAAAACTTTTTCTCTTCGCTGGATTTCATTGGAATATGGATTTGAAATCTCTATCAGAAGCTTCTTGTTCTTAACCTTTGTAAGCATCTTTACATAAGGCTTATTTTCCGGCAACAGATCTTTTACTGCATCTACGGCATTTTCCAGAAGATTTCCATATATTTTGCACAGATCTGTATCTGAAATGCCAATATTCTGCGGCAGCATCATATCACATTCAAAAGGAATCCCTTTCTCTCTCAGTTCTCCTGCATAAAAATGGATCACTGCATCTACGGCCATGTTTCTGCAATAACAGATTCGCTTTTCCTCTTCTGTTATAACGGATGCATACTCCTGCAGGTATTCCATCATCTCCTGATATTTTCCCTGCTGGGTGTAAGACATGATGGTGCGCAGATGGTGTCTCATATCATGGCGCATCCTGCTGATCTCATCCACCTTTTCTGTAAGTTCCTCATAATTCTGTTTCTGTATCTGCAGTTTCTGTTCCATCTGACGGCTGTATTCTCTATAGGTAAGCTGAAATCTGTAAGCATTGGCAATCTCCATCCACAGAGTCAGTCCCACACTGGCTACAAGCACTACTGCACCAATTTCCGTAAACCACCCGCCAATGATCGGCTCATATAATCTCCATATCCGGTCTGCTGCCAGAGACGCTGCATAAACAACAATTCCCACTAAAAGTACATTACTGTACTTCTGTTTTATCTCCTTTACACTTCTGAAAAGCAGATAACCGGCTGCTGCCCACTTCAAAATCTCTGTAAGCTTAGAGATCAGATACAGCCCTGTTGCAGACTGGGCTCTGCTGCACAGCATTTCTGCCACAAAAACCATCACTCCGGCTGCTACGGCCACACCTGCAAGAATTTCCGGAATCCTTTCCTCACCTCCCAGGATCTTCTGTTGTACCAGCATAACACCGGCAAACATCAGATAATAGAACAATGCCTCCATTCCATAACAAGGCTGTACTTTTACTGCAACAAAGGAATGCAGGATCGGATAAGAACCATATCCCAATACACAGATACAAAGCAGGGCAAAAAAACAGAGCTCCGCCTTTTTTGTACGCACAAACATATAAACTGCAAAAAGGAAAACACAAAATGTAAATGCCAGATACACTGCATCACCGACAATCGACAGACCTCTGATCAGATTCACCTGTAAAGGCAGGCCAAATACCGGCACAAACTGAATACCCGATGATACTGAATGCCGGTCTGTCACAGCAATCATAATCTCCGTATTTCCTTTTCCTTCAAATGTAAAGACTCTGTTCTGAATCTGTTCTTTATAATTTTCCGGATCCGGATTTCCAACCTGTCCGACCAGATTTCCATTTACGTACAGATTATAGGAGGAAAATACTTCCACAAGACCTATGGCATATCTCTTTTCCTTCTCAGGAAGCACCAGTGTCATCCGATATGTCCCGCTTCCAAAAGGAGATTTATCTTTATCGCCCAGATCCATACCACCGTATTCACCTATAGAAATATATCTGCTGTAGTACTCTCCTTTATGTTTTTCAAGTTCCCCGGGGGTCAACAGCAGATCCGGATAATATTCCCACTCTCCGGTAAGATAATGCAGAGGATCATCCTCGCGTACATAAAGAATACCCTGTATTGCCTGGTCCCCCCTGGCCGTATACTTATTATCAACGTAATAAAGCAAAAAGAACACACCCATGGACAGGACAAACACAACTATTACAAGTATCAATGAATATTTCCGTTTTTTCTTCATTGCTGCCACCTCCTTTTGTCCACAGGTGTATTCTTATTCTATCTGTTTCTTCTGTTATTTCGCTTTCTTCTCAATATCAGGAACAAGATCACTCCAACTGCCGCAATGCTTAACAATCCACAGATTTCACCTGTAAAATCAATTCTTTTTATTAATTTTACAGCTTCCTTTTTCTGCTTTTCTGGCAGTCCTTCTGTAGTCACCTCTTCTGTTATAACGCCATCCAAGATCGCTTCTGTGTCTTCATCGGCATCTGATACCGAAGATTCTGTCAGATTTGTCTCTGTTTTATCTGTCTGTCCACCGGCAGGATCATCTGAAAGAAAATAATCTCCTGTCTTTTCTATCTCAACCCGCAAAATCTTCTGTTTGTCCTGCCAGGTTACCGCACACAAATTTCCCTGTGCATCCACAACTGTCACAGTCTCCGGAGATGAAATTTCTCCAAATACAGAAGTCTGAAATTCCACTGTACTTCCCGGAATCTCCGTTACTTCCTCTCCTCTTACAAAAATTCTCAGGGAAAAAGCAGATTCTGCAGTTTTCTCTATCCTCATTTGGATTTCATCATTCGCTGCCACTTTCCAGGTATTTATCGTCTCAGGCAGGATCGTCACAGAAATTCCCTGCTTTTCAAATCTGACGCTGCCATTTTGCTGTAACATCAGAAGCAGTCTCTGACCGCTGACTGCTGTGACAGTATCCGTACTCAGCTCAGTTACCGTATTATCTGCAGCATCAAAATCCGATACTGTTGCGGAACCGGTCGCTTTTGTCTCTCCTGCTGAAGCTTTCTGCCCGGAGTTTCTGCTATTATCCGAAGTTTCGCCGGAACTTTCTTCATAATAATTCTCTTTAGTATCCGGAGATTCCATTCCTTCTATGGAAGGCACCGGCGTAACCGTCTGTCCCGGAGCCTTCTGCACAATAGCCGGAAGATTCTTCTCATCCCTGTCCGAAAAGTTTCTCTCATGCCAGTACTCATTTACAATAAATTCATCATTATATGAAAAAGAATAAATCCCTGTACTCCCTGTTTCATAAACAGCACAGATATCGTAATTATTTCCTTTTTTCAATATTTCCCGGCAGTAAAGCTGTATCCCTTTGGATGTTACTTCCGCCAGTTCTCTGTCCAGCTTCTGATAACTCCCTTTATTCTTACGTATATAAACCTGTACATTCTGAAGTTCTTCTGCTGAAAAGCCTGCCATAAGCATCGGAAACTCTACCAGATCCACTACAGGCATACTGTAAGTATTAATCTGCGGATACCCCCTTTCCTGTACGGAAAGATAGGCATATGCCTTTGGCAGTGCCAGATTCTCAGATAACTGATATCCTTCCGGCACCACAAATGTACCGGTAAGTTTATAGACGCCCTGTTTCGTAAGATCTACCTGACTCATATCCCAGGAAGACTCCAGAATAATCTCAGGATTTTCTGCTGTATTTTCGAATTTCTCAGCAGTGCTGACGCGAAGCCTGACACTTTCTTTCAGATCTTCTTCTATTTTTCTCAGACTGCTTCCGATTTCTACTGCATAAGCAGCACATCTGCTCAGATATTTCTCATCTTTTGCATTATAAGAACGAATACGTTTTGCAGGGATTCCCGTATTTCCAAGCTGACTGTACTGATAACTGTATACTTTAAGACTGCCATCTTTTTGATACCGAAAGCGCAGAGTACCGGTCTGTCTCTGTCCATCGCCATAAACTACCATCAACGAATACGTATTTCCCACAACCATACTCTGATTGGAGACATACAGACCATCCCCGCTGCAAAGGGCAAATCCTTCCTCTATAAGATTCATCCAATGCCCGTTATCCTTTTTCAGATAAGCCTCCATAGAATCTGTATCTTCTCTCTCCAGCCATGGAAAAATATACAGGCCGGCCGCTGTCAGTCTGTAATAAGTATTGATTTCCGGTTTTTCCGGATACTGGACTGAAACTGTGGTCTGTACCTGTGGACTGTTGATTTTCCCGAGATCATATTCCGGAGGCAGTTTCAATATTCCCTTTACAGTATAAACACCCGAAAGCTTCATATTGACAGTAGAAACATTCCACTGAACCGGAATATGCAGGGTATCTGAATCTGTATAAACAGTATAGGTTATCTCTGACAGCTTATCACAAATGACTTCACTGCTTTTATTTATCTCCACTGCCACAGCAGGAATATCTTTGGGCGCAGTCACATGGCTGACCGTATTTTCCTGCCCTCTGATGACCGTCGTTTTTTTTATGATAAGCATCCCGGACAGACAGATACCTATCATCAAAATCAAAAATATACGCTTTTCTTTTCTCATAGTATTCTCCATCACTATGACACCAGGAATCGTCACCTGTCTGTCACCTGTCTTTAGCTTACCTTATTTTCCTGATTTCATCAACAGACATAGGATAAACTGCATTTTTTCATGAAAAATGGCGTTACTGTTTCTGTCTCCGGAAGTGCTCTGCCTTTTCCTTTCCGGGGAATTTCATGAAATAGTATACAACAAACAGCACCGCCGTAATACTCCATGAAACCGGATAACTGAGCATGATCGTATTGATTCCCGGATACATCTGTCCTGCTGTAAAAAGCCACAGGATTCTCAAAGAACACACACCGCCGCAGGTAAGAAGCA
>OGXX01002473.1_pt1 | contig 16732 bp, 21 predicted proteins | sample 1576301 | NCBI WGS metagenome assembly OGXX01 (sample SAMEA3541469, study PRJEB24748) | human gut metagenome | biome: human gut; feature: human-associated habitat; material: faeces | place: China | collected 2012
GACTTTAAAAAGCGGCATCGCCGCGCCTCGGAGTCCTGTCAATAACTGTGGAAAGTTCACCGGCGGTGACGTTCCGGTTATGCACCCTACACCGTCTGAGCATGCCGCAGCGGTGTTAAATCTGGTTGATAGTGGTGTTATCGGATGGGATGACCCGGAAGTTGTGACGGTGCTCAGGAGTGCATTAAAACATGGTGCACCGAGACCGAATTGGCAACAAAGAAACTGCGAACCATTAAAACCGTACCAGATAGCGCCATCAGGGCGGATGACAAAGGCTGAACGTTCGCAGATTCCACGCATCCATTTCGAGCTGGCACTAATTGGTAAAACCTATCAATAGTGATTTAATGAAATTTCGGAGTCATAAATATTGTGTATTTAACTAGATGATTGCAATATAAGTGCTTATTATTTATGCGATTATAGCCATAACGGAGCTGAGTATGAGTGTTGCAAGGCATCATCATTTTTTATCCCAATGTTATTTGAAAGGGTTTACAAGTAATGGGGGGAAAAAATCAAAATTAACTGTAATAGATTTAAAGGAGCGCAAAACCTTTGAGAGTAATACTCGCAATGTCGGGGGGGTTAGAGATTTCAACCGATTAGAATTGGATGGAGTTGACCCAAACTATCTCGAGAGTTCTCTTGCAGAGTTTGAAGGCAGTGTCGCTACTCATTTAAGAAAACTTGAGGAGGGGGGCGAGTTTTCAGGCGAAACCAAAGATGTTATTCTGGAGTTTATTTCCTTATTGGCAATACGTACGCCTGCTCAGCGAGAACATTTATCATCTCCATTGAAACAAATAGCAAAGTTTATCATGAAATCCTCAGTTAGTTCGGCTGAGCGTTGGGACGATTGCAAATTAGCTTATGAGAAAGAAATGGGTGAGTCTTTGCCATATGATCTCGCTTACGAAAAAATTAAAAATTTTGTGGATGGGGATAATTTCGAAATCAATGTAATCAGAGAGTTCATGATAGATATGGAAATGAAATGTGTACCTGTTATCACCAAGTTGTTGCATCAACGCAACTGGTCACTTATGACCATATCTGATGGGCAAGGGTCATTTATAACTTCAGATAACCCAGTTTGCTTAATGTGGACTAATCCTGAATTAGCACGAGGCCCTTATTCCCCCGGGTTTGGTGTAAAAGACACTTTAGTTTTGTTCCCAGTATCAAAAAACCTTCTTTTGGCGGGCGAGTTTGATGGTCATGAGGGTGTATTCAGTTGTAATGAGGAGCAGGCTGCGGTCTTCAATACTTCAGTCATTCGGCATACCGCAGAAAGAATATTTTCATCTAATGATAATTTCAAATTTTTAGACTCATCTAAAAAAATGAAGCAAGGCAAAAGCCTGGTTTGATAGCGGTTTTTCTATGATTTTACTAGGAGAATTCTACCCTTAATCAGTGTGTTTAAAATGATTAATTGTCATAACATTTTTTCATTTTTAGGTGTGCCTAGAAATGCATTCAATTGCATGCGTTTTCCTCCCCTGTTGCGTCTGAGCGCCACCAGTGCCGGCGCGCCTCCGGTGTATTCGTGCACCTGCATTAAAACCGACCCATAAAGCGGGCAGGCGAGGCGGGGATAGCACTGCGCGCTGGCGGTGGTGCTGATTTTATTTTTTCAGCGTCTGAGCGCGTCGTGAAGGCGCTTAGTCTGCCCGTTGAGGCGTTGGTGTGTCTGCGGGGTGTTTTGTGCGGTGGTGAGCGTGTGAGGGCGTGATGACGGGGTGTAAAAAAGCCGCCCGCAGGCGGCGATGTTCAGCCGTTGTCAGTGTCCAGTGAGTAGTTTTTAAAGCGGATGACCTCCTGACCGAGCCAGCCGTTTATCTCGCGGATCCTGTCCTGTAACGGGATAAGCTCATTGCGGACAAAGACCTTTGCCACTTTCTCAATATCACCCAGCGACCCGACGTTCTCCGGCTTGCCGCCCATCAACTGAAAGGGGATGCGGTGCGCGTCCAGCAGGTCAGCGGCGCTGGCTTTTTTGATATTAAAAAAATCGTCCTTCGTTGCCACTTCACTGAGCGGGATAATTTTAATGCCGTCGGCTTTCCCCTGTGGGGCATAGAGAAACAGATTTTTAAAGTTATTGCGGCCTTTCGACTTAACCATGTTTTCGCGAAGCATTTCGATATCGTTGCGATCCTGCACGGCATCGGTGACGTACATGATATATCCGGCATGAGCGCCGTTTTCGTAATACTTGCGGCGGAACAGCGTGGCCGACTCATTCAGCCAGGCAGAGTTAAGGGCGCTGAGATATTCCGGCAGGCCGTACAGCTCCTGATTAATATCCGGCTCCAGCAGATGAAACACGGAGCCGGGCGCGAAGGCTGTCGGCTCGTTGAAGGACGGCACCCACCAGTAAACATCCTCCTCCACGCCACGGCGGGTATATTTTGCCGGTGAGGTTTCCAGTCTGATGACCTTACCGGTGGTGCTGTAACGCTTTTCCAGAAACGCATTACCGAACACCAGAAAATCCAGCACAAAGCGGCTGAAATCCTGCTGGGAAAGCCACGGATGCGGGATAAATGTCGAGGCCAGAATATTGCGTTTGACGTAAATCGGGGAGCTGTGATGCACGGCAGCACGCAGACTTTTTGCCAGGCCGGTAAAGCTGACCGGTGGCTCATACCATCTGCCGTTACTGATGCACTCGACGTAATCCAGAATGTCACGGCGGTCGAGTACCGGCACCGGCTCACCAAAGGTGAATGCCTCCATTTTCGGGGCGCTGGCGGTCATTTTTTTTGCCGCAGGTTGCGGTGTTTTCCCTTTTTTCTTGCTCATCAGTAAAACTCCAGAATGGTGGATGTCAGCGGGGTGCTGATACCGGCGGTGAGTGGCTCATTTAACAGGGCGTGCATGGTCGCCCAGGCGAGGTCGGCGTGGCTGGCTTCCTCGCTGCGGCTGGCCTCATAGGTGGCGCTGCGTCCGCTGCTGGTCATGGTCTTGCGGATAGCCATAAACGAGCTGGTGATGTCGGTGGCGCTGACGTCATATTCCAGACAGCCACGGCGGATGACGTCTTTTGCCTTGAGCACCATTGCGGTTTTCATTTCCGGCGTGTAGCGGATATCGCGCGCGGCGGGATAGAACGAGCGAACGAGCTGGAACACGCCGACACCGAGGCCGGTGGCATCAATTCCGATGTATTCGACGTTGTATTTTTCGGTGAGTTTGCGGATGGATTCAGCCTGGGTGGCAAAGTCCATGCCTTTCCACTGGTGACGCTCAAGTATTCTGAATTTGCCTCCGGCCACCACCGGCGGTGCCAGTACCACGCATCCGGCACTGTCGCCACGGTGTGACGGGTCGTAACCAATCCATACCGGGCGGGAGCCGAACGGATTTGCGGCAAACGGCGCATAGTCTTCCCATTCTTCCAGCGTGTCGACCATGCAGCGTTGCAGCTCCTCGAACGGGAACACCGACGCCTTGTCGTCAACAAATTCACACATGAACAGGTTTTTAAAATCGTCGGCGCTGTTTTCGCGTTTGAGCTGCTCAATGTCGAACAGCGTGCAGCCACCTTTCAGGGCGTCCTCAATGGTGACAATCTGTCGCCACTGGCCGTCCGCACAGAGAAGCCCACCGGCAAGGGCGTTATGACTGACGTCGATTTCCACGCGTTCGGCGGCGCTGGCGCGTCCCCGGTTGAACAGTTCACCCGACCAGAACGGGTAGGCGTCGTGCGCCAGCGTGGACGGGGTGGAGAAATAGGTCGAGCGCAGGTGACTCTGTGAGGCCATACCTGATGCCACCTTACGCAGTACCTGAAAATTCGGGATCCAGAAAATCTCGTCGACGTACAGGTCGCCGTTATGGCTCTGCGCGGTGTTGGAGTTGGTGCCGAGAAAAATCAGTTTTGCGCCGTTATTGCCCAGGACAATCGGGTCACCGGTCAGGTCAACGTCAACCAGCCGGGCAAAGGCGATGATGTATTCGCGGAACACATACGCCTGCGTTTTACTGGCCGACAGAAAAATCTGGTTATGACCGGTTTTCAGGGCGCGCAGCAGCGCCTCGCGGGAAAAATAAAACGTCGCGCCAATCTGGCGGGATTTCAGGATATCGCGGATGCGGTGCTCAAGCCCGGCGCGATACCAGTGCAACTGATATTCGAAAGACTGCTCAAAGAAAATCTGCTCCAGCTTTTCGATAGCCTCGTCACTGAAAAAATTCTTTTTCGGTTTGCGCCGCCCGCCTTTGTTGCGGTTAGCGATGTTCGGATTAAGGTCTGCCTCGTTGCCGGTCTGGCTGTAGCGGTTTACCCGTGCCAGTCGTTCAATCTGGCGTCCCAGCAGGTCAATTTCCTTGAAGTCACCGCCGGTTTTCTGCGGTTTGATGATGAGCTGGGTCAGCCGCGCTTCCAGACTCATTTCGACACGGCTGATGGGGGCAACGCTGTCCCAGCCGTCGCGCTGTTTCCAGCTCTGCACCGTCGGGCGTTTCATCTGCAACATGGCGGCAATCTGCGGCACGGAAAACCCCTGCCAGTACAGCAGCGCCGCCTGACGACGCGGGTCGTGTAAAAGAGTGGTGTCTGTGGTGATGGTCATGAATACCTCGCCGTGATGAATACACGGCAAGGCTACTGAGTCGCGCCCCGCGATTCGCTAAGGTGCTGTTGTGTCAGTGATAAGCCATCCGGGACTGATGGCGGAGGATGCGCATCGTCGGGAAACTGATGCCGACATGTGACTCCTCTAATCACTATTCAGGACTCCTGACAATGGCAAAAAAAGTCTCAAAATTCTTTCGTATCGGCGTTGAGGGTGACACCTGTGACGGGCGTGTCATCAGTGCGCAGGATATTCAGGAAATGGCCGAAACCTTTGACCCGCGTGTCTATGGTTGCCGTATTAACCTGGAACATCTGCGCGGCATCCTGCCTGACGGTATTTTTAAACGTTATGGTGATGTGGCCGAACTGAAGGCCGAAAAGATTGACGATGATTCGGCGCTGAAAGGCAAATGGGCGCTGTTTGCGAAAATCACCCCGACCGATGACCTTATCGCGATGAACAAGGCCGCGCAGAAGGTCTACACCTCAATGGAAATTCAGCCGAACTTTGCCAACACCGGCAAATGTTATCTGGTGGGTCTGGCCGTCACCGATGACCCGGCAAGCCTCGGCACGGAATACCTGGAATTCTGCCGCACGGCAAAACACAACCCCCTGAACCGCTTCAAATTAAGCCCTGAAAACCTGATTTCAGTGGCAACGCCCGTTGAGCTGGAATTTGAAGACCTGCCTGAAACCGTGTTCACCGCCCTGACCGAAAAGGTGAAATCCATTTTTGGCCGCAAACAGGCCAGCGATGACGCCCGTCTGAATGACGTGCATGAAGCGGTGACCGCTGTTGCTGAACATGTGCAGGAAAAACTGAGCGCCACTGAGCAGCGCCTTGCTGAGATGGAAACCGCCTTTTCCGCACTTAAGCAGGATGTGACTGACAGGGCGGATGAAACCAGTCAGGCATTCACCCGCCTGAAAAACAGTCTCGACCACACCGAAAGTCTGACCCAGCAGCGCCGCAGCAAGGCCACCGGCGGTGGCGGTGACGCCCTGATGACGAACTGCTGACCGGCGTCAGTCAGTCCGGGAAAACCTTCACGATTAACCCTTAATTTCAGGAAAAACTATGCGCCAGGAAACCCGCTTTAAATTTAATGCCTACCTGTCCCGTGTTGCCGAACTGAACGGCATCGACGCCGGTGATGTGTCGAAAAAATTCACCGTTGAACCGTCGGTCACCCAGACCCTGATGAACACCATGCAGGAGTCCTCTGACTTTCTGACCCGCATCAACATTGTGCCGGTCAGCGAAATGAAAGGGGAAAAAATTGGCATCGGTGTCACCGGCTCCATCGCCAGCACCACCGACACCGCCGGTGGCACCGAGCGTCAGCCGAAGGACTTCTCGAAGCTGGCGTCAAACAAGTACGAATGCGACCAGATTAACTTCGATTTTTATATCCGCTACAAAACGCTTGACCTGTGGGCGCGTTATCAGGATTTCCAGCTCCGTGTCCGTAACGCCATTATCAAACGCCAGTCCCTTGATTTAATCATGGCCGGTTTTAACGGCGTGAGGCGTGCCGAAACCTCTGACCGCAGCAGTAACCAGATGCTGCAGGATGTGGCGGTCGGCTGGCTGCAGAAATACCGCAATGAAGCCACGGCGCGCGTGATGAGCAAGGTTACTGACGAGGAAGGTCACACGACCTCTGAGGTCATCCGCGTGGGTAAGGGCGGTGATTATGCCAGCCTCGATGCACTGGTGATGGATGCGACCAACAACCTGATTGAGCCGTGGTATCAGGAAGACCCTGACCTTGTGGTGATTGTGGGGCGTCAGCTACTGGCGGACAAGTATTTCCCCATCGTCAACAAGGAGCAGGACAACAGCGAGATGCTGGCCGCTGACGTCATCATCAGCCAGAAACGCATCGGTAACCTGCCGGCGGTACGCGTCCCGTACTTCCCGGCGGATGCGATGCTCATCACGAAGCTGGAAAACCTGTCCATCTACTACATGGATGACAGCCATCGCCGCGTGATTGAGGAAAACCCGAAACTCGACCGCGTGGAGAACTACGAGTCAATGAACATTGATTACGTGGTGGAAGACTACGCCGCCGGTTGTCTGGTGGAAAAAATTAAGGTCGGTGACTTCTCCACACCGACTAAAGTGACCGCAGAGCCGGGAGCGTAACCGATGACGAGTCCCGCACAGCGCCACATGATGCGGGTCTCGGCAGCGATGACCGCGCAGCGGGAAGCCGCCCCGCTGCGACATGCAACTGTCTATGAGCAGATGCTGGTCAAGCTGGCCGCAGACCAGCGCACACTGAAAGCGATTTATTCAAAAGAGCTGAAGGCCGCGAAAAAACGCGAACTGCTGCCGTTCTGGTTGCCGTGGGTGAACGGCGTGCTGGAGCAGGGCAAAGGTGCACAGGATGACATTCTGATGACGGTCATGCTGTGGCGTCTGGATACCGGCGATATTGCCGGTGCGCTGGAGATTGCCCGTTATGCCCTGAAGTACGGTCTGACCATGCCGGGTAAACACCGCCGCACCCCGCCGTACATGTTCACCGAGGAGGTGGCGCTCGCGGCCATGCGCGCCCACGCTGCCGGTGAGTCTGTGGATACCCGCCTGCTGACGGAGACCCTTGAACTGACCGCCACGGCAGACATGCCTGATGAAGTGCGCGCAAAGCTGCACAAAATCACCGGTCTGTTTCTGCGTGACGGTGGTGATGCCGCCGGTGCGCTGGCTCACCTGCAACGTGCGACACAGCTCGACTGTCAGGCAGGCGTCAAAAAAGAGATTGAACGACTGGAGCGGGAGCTGAAACCGAAGCCGGAGCCGCAGCCCAAAGCGGCCACCCGCGCCCCGCGTAAGACCCGGAGCGTGACACCGGCAAAACGTGGACGCCCGAAAAAGAAAGCCAGTTAACAACCGAATGCGCCCCGCGCCAGGGCGGCACGCCGGTCAGTGAGGGTGAATCACCTGACACTGCACCGGCGTCCACCGCCCGACTTTTCAGAGGTAGTCATGATGACGCTGATTATTCCGCGAAAGGAGGCTCCCGTGTCCGGTGAGGGTACGGTGGTCATCCCGCAACCGGCAGGCGACGAGCCGGTGATTAAAAACACGTTCTTTTTTCCCGATATCGACCCGAAGCGCGTCCGGGAACGTATGCGCCTTGAGCAGACCGTCGCCCCCGCCCGTCTGCGTGAGGCCATCAAGTCAGGCATGGCGGAGACGAATGCGGAGCTGTACGAGTACCGCGAACAGAAAATTGCCGCCGGTTTTACGCGTCTGGCGGAAGTCCCGGCGGACGACATCGACGGTGAAAGCATCAAAGTTTTTTACTACGAGCGCGCCGTGTGTGCGATGGCGACCGCGTCGCTTTATGAGCGTTATCGCGGCGTGGATGCCAGTGCGAAAGGCGACAAGAAGGCTGACAGCATTGACAGCACCATTGATGAGCTGTGGCGGGATATGCGCTGGGCGGTGGCGCGCATCCAGGGCAAGCCGCGCTGCATCGTGAGTCAAATCTGATGAAGACCTTTGCGCTACAGGGCGACACGCTCGACGCCATCTGTGTCCGGTATTACGGGCGCACTGAGGGCGTGGTCGAGGCCGTGCTCGCCGCAAATCCGGGACTGGCTGAACTGGGTGCGGTGCTGCCGCACGGCACCGCCGTCGAACTGCCCGACGTTCAGACCGCGCCCGTGGCTGAAACTGTCAATCTGTGGGAGTAACGCATGACAGCAGAAGAAAAAAGCGTCCTGTCGCTTTTCATGATTGGGGTGCTGATTGTTGTCGGCAAGGTGCTTGCCGGTGGTGAACCCATCACCCCGCGTCTGTTTATCGGGCGCATGTTGCTCGGTGGTTTTGTCTCGATGGTTGCCGGTGTTGTTCTGGTGCAGTTTCCTGACCTGTCACTGCCTGCGGTGTGCGGTATCGGCTCCATGCTGGGTATCGCCGGTTATCAGGTGATTGAGATTGCCATTCAGCGCCGTTTTAAGGGCAGGGGGAAACAGTAATGCCGGTAATTAACACGCATCAGAATATCGCGGCCTTTCTCGACATGCTGGCCGTGTCCGAAGGGACGGCGAATCATCCGCTGACGAAAAACCGGGGCTATGACGTGATAGTCACCGGACTGGACGGGAAGCCGGAAATTTTCACTGACTACAGTGACCACCCGTTCGCGCATGGCCGACCGGCGAAGGTGTTTAACCGTCGCGGTGAAAAATCCACGGCCTCCGGTCGCTATCAGCAGCTTTACCTGTTCTGGCCGCACTACCGCAAACAGCTTGCCCTGCCGGATTTCAGTCCGTTGTCACAGGACAGGCTCGCCATTCAGTTGATCCGCGAACGCGGTGCACTGGATGACATCCGGGCGGGACGCATTGAGCGCGCCATTTCACGCTGTCGCAATATCTGGGCGTCCCTGCCGGGTGCCGGTTACGGTCAGCGTGAGCATTCACTGGAAAAACTGGTCACCGTCTGGCGTACCGCTGGCGGCGTACCGGCTTAAACGGAGTAAACACCATGAAGAAATTATCCCTTTCACTGATGCTGAACGTGTCGCTGGCGCTGATGCTGGCACTGTCCCTGATTTACCCGCAGAGCGTGGCCGTCAGTTTTGTCGCTGCCTGGGCGATTCTGGCGACGGTTATCTGTGTGGTTGCCGGTGGTGTCGGCGTGTATGCCACAGAGTATGTACTGGAACGCTACGGGCGGGAGCTGCCGCCGGAATCGCTGGCCGTGAAGATTGTCACGGCGCTGTTTTTGCAGCCGGTGCCGTGGCGCAGACGGGCGGCGGCTCTGGTGGTGATGGTGGCGACGTTTATCTCGCTGGTTGCCGCCGGGTGGATTTTTACCGCGCTGATTTATCTCGTGGCATCGGTGTTCTTCCGGCTGATACGTACGGCCTGCCGTCAGCGTTTTGAGGGGCGGGAACCATGTCAAGGCTGATGATTGTGCTGGTCGTGTTGTTATCGCTGGCGGTGGCGGGGCTGTTTCTGGTGAAGCATGAAAACGCCAGACTGCGCGACTCGCTGGACAGGGCGAACAGCGTCGCCAGCGGGCAGCAGACGACCATCACCATGCTGAAAAATCAGCTTCATGTTGCGCTCACCAGGGCAGACAAAAACGAGCTGGCGCAGGTGGCACTGCGTCAGGAACTGGAGAACGCCGCGAAGCGTGAAGCACAGCGCGAGAAAACCATCACGAGGTTACTGAATGAAAACGAAGATTTTCGCCGCTGGTACGGTGCTGACCTGCCTGATGCTGTGCGCCGGTTGCACCAGCGCCCCGCCTGCACCGACGCCAGTGATTGTCCACAACGCCTGCCCGAAAGTGAGTCTTTGCCCGATGCCGGGCAGTGACCCGGAGACGAACGGCGATTTAAGTGCCGATATCCGGCAGCTTGAGAACGCGCTGGCACGCTGTGCCAGCCAGGTAAAAATGATTAAACACTGTCAGGACGAAAACGATGCTCAAACCCGACAGCCTGCGCAGGGCGCTGACTGATGCCGTCACGGTGCTGAAAACTAACCCCGATATGCTTCGGATATTCGTGGATAACGGGAGTATTGCCTCCACACTGGCGACGTCGCTGTCATTCGAAAAGCGTTACACGCTCAATGTCATTGTGACCGACTTTACCGGTGATTTTGACCTGCTCATCGTGCCGGTGCTGGCGTGGCTGCGGGAAAATCAGCCCGACATCATGACCACCGACGCAGGCCAGAAAAAGGGCTTCACGTTTTATGCAGACATCAACAATGACAGCAGCTTTGATATCAGCATCAGCCTGATGCTGACCGAGCGCACGCTGGTCAGTGAGGTGGACGGCGCACTGCATGTGAAGAATATCCCGGAACCCCCGCCGCCGGAGCCGGTCACCCGCCCGATGGAGCTTTATATCAATGGCGAACTGGTGAGCAAGTGGGATGAATGAGTTTAAGCGTTTTGAAGACCGGCTGACCGGACTGATTGAGTCGCTGTCACCGTCAGGGCGTCGGCGACTGGCGGTAGATATTGCGAAGAAACTGCGCCAGCGCCAGCAGCAGCGAATTAAATTACAAAAAGGCCCGGATGGTACGCCGTATGTACCGAGAAAAAACCAACCAGTGCGAAATAAGAAAGGCCGGATAAAGCGGGAAATGTTTGTGAAATTACGCACTAACCGGTTTATGAAAGCAACAGCTAGCGAGAGTGCGGCGGTGGTGGAGTTTACTGGTAAGGTTGAGTGTATTGCGAGAGTACATCAATTTGGGTTGGCTGATAAGCCTAGTTACAACAGTAAGGCTGTGGTTTATCCTGTTCGTATACTTATGGGAATCTCAGAGCGTGATACGAAATTTGTTGAAGAAGTTATTATTCGCTACCTATCTCATTAGGGACGATGAAAATATAGTTTCATCAGCTATATTCTAGTATATAAAATACTAAGGCTACACTAGCCGTGTAGCCTTAGTATATGTTTGGGATATTATATAACTAAATCCAGCGAAGGTAGAATAGTAAGTAAGGATCTCTGATGTCTAATACATCGCTTTCTTGATCCCACTCGATAATACTGCTATTTGCAGCATCGTTGGCAATAGCAGTTGAGTGCTGACATGCACTGGTTATACTAGAACCGCTTGGGCTATCGCCATGACATAACGAGGTCACTCGAGATACTAAGTCAGAATAACGAAATGTCAGCGTCGGAGGATTAGAAGCAATGGCTTTTAATAAAAAGACATAAACATCGCCTTGCCAGCCATCTTTTGATATATATGATTTTCTATCAGAACCACGCACTTTAGGTCCTTCGCGCATTTTATCCACAATCGTGCTGTAATCTGCTGACTGAAGTGTACGTTTGCACACTCTTTGCAATGTGGCAATATCTTTTTGATATTTTATTGAAGTATCAGAAGTCTCTCTGACATTCATTTCAAAACAAGAGTTTAAGCATAAATATTGCATTAGTTGTGGTGAGCCTGCGGACTCTTTTACTAACTCACTTATAACTTCATCAGAGGCATCTATATTGAGTAGTTTGAATCCTTTCTGAGCAATAATTTTTAAGGTTGATTCATCCCAATAATCAAAATCAATATTAAATATCCGACCTCGTAAGTCAGAGTTACCCCGAAGAACATCATCAGAATGATATGGCACTGATGCACAAATAAATTTGCAGCCATTAGCTATGGCATCTTTTATTTGTCGTGATAGTTCGGCTTGAGCTTCTTTAGCAATATAGTGAAAATCATCGATAAAGATAACATAATCTGTGTTTGCGATTTCTCGCTTCATTAGTTGAAAGAGATCTATCGCAAATGATTCTGAGGTTTGATCTGCTGTACTATAACCAGCGGATGCAGACCCTTTAAGACTACCTTTTGCTAAAATTACACCAGCTTGGGCAGATAATTCTCCTGTACTTGAAAATGATGAGGTGCCAGTTTTACTTTGAACTTGGGTTACTGGTACACCAAGTATGTCGAAAACGCGCTTCCATAAATCATTAGCAGATTGAACCCCTGCTCCAGTTACTTCGATTAGCCTCTGGGTTCCAAGTACTTTCTTAACAAAGACAGTTTTTCCTGATTTTGATGGGCCAGAGATAGAAATCAGCATGGTGCCCATCTCAAGTGTATCGATTAACTGTTGCTGTTTAGATACTAGGTGATCCTCAACCAGTGTGTGGTTGGGATAACCGCCTGGGATAAAAACCTCTGTCGCCTTCATATATCAACGCCAACATTATTAATGGTATGCCAATTTTACGTTGTAAGAGGATCAATACAAGTTCCATTTATTGCCTGTGAGTGCTGAAAAATTCAATATTTGAAAAATGAATATAAATCACTCATTACAAGAGCTTGCGCGTGCACTGCGCAACATGATCCGCACCGGTATTATCGTCGAAACCGACCTTAACGCCGGTCGCTGCCGTGTGCAGACCGGCGGCATGTGCACCGACTGGCTTCAGTGGCTGACCCATCGTGCCGGACGTTCGCGCACATGGTGGGCACCTTCCGTGGGGGAACAGGTGCTGATTCTGGCTGTGGGCGGTGAACTCGACACGGCGTTCGTTCTGCCGGGGATTTATTCCGGCGATAACCCCGCGCCGTCTGCGTCGGCGGATGCCCTGCATATCCGTTTCCCTGACGGGGCGGTGATTGAGTATGAACCTGAAACCAGTGCACTGACGGTAAGCGGAATTAAAACGGCCAGCGTGACGGCTTCTGATTCTGTTACTGCCACGGTGCCGGTGGTCATGGTGAAAGCATCAACCCGCGTCACCCTGGACACACCGGAGGTGGTCTGCACCAACAGGCTGATTACCGGCACGCTGGAAGTGCAGAAGGGCGGGACGATGCGCGGCAACATTGAACACACCGGCGGTGAACTCTCATCAAACGGTAAGGTACTGCATACCCATAAACACCCCGGCGACAGTGGCGGCACAACAGGGGGACCTCTATGACTGCGCGTTATCTCGGAATGAATCGCAGTGATGGCCTGACGGTCACTGACCTTGAGCATATCAGCCAGAGTATCGGCGATATCCTGCGCACACCGGTCGGCTCACGGGTGATGCGTCGTGATTACGGCTCGTTGCTGGCGTCAATGATTGACCAGCCGCAGACCCCGGCGCTTGAGTTGCAGATTAAGGTCGCCTGTTACATGGCGGTGCTGAAATGGGAACCCCGCGTCACCCTGTCATCCGTCACCACGGCGCGCAGTTTTGACGGGCGAATGACAGTTACGTTAACCGGCCAGCACAACGACACCGGCCAGCCACTTTCGTTAACCATCCCTGTGAGTTGAAACCATGCCGATTATCGACCTGAACCAGCTACCCGCACCGGATGTGGTCGAGGAGCTGGACTTTGAAACCATTCTTGCCGAACGCAAGGCGACACTGATTTCCCTTTACCCGGAAGACCAGCAGGAGGCGGTCGCCCGTACCCTGACGCTGGAATCCGAGCCTCTCGTCAAACTGCTGGAGGAAAATGCTTATCGTGAGCTTATCTGGCGTCAGCGTGTGAATGAGGCCGCACGGGCGGTGATGCTGGCCTGTGCTGCCGGTAATGACCTTGATGTGATTGGTGCCAATTACAACACCACACGCCTGATTATCACCCCGGCAGATGATTCAACCATCCCGCCGACACCGGCCGTGATGGAATCTGACACCGATTATCGTCTGCGTATTCAGCAGGCGTTTGAAGGTTTAAGCGTCGCCGGGTCGGTGGGTGCCTATCAGTATCATGGCCGCAGTGCCGACGGGCGTGTCGCGGATATCTCTGTCACCAGTCCGTCTCCGGCCTGCGTCACCATCTCTGTGCTGTCACGTGAAAATAACGGTGTCGCATCCGAAGACCTGCTGGCGGTGGTGCGTAACGCCCTTAATGGCGAGGACGTCAGGCCGGTGGCCGACCGCGTGACCGTGCAGTCTGCCGCCATCGTTGAATACCAGATAAACGCCACGCTTTACCTTTACCCTGGTCCCGAAAGCGAACCCATACGCGCTGCCGCCGTGAAAAAACTGGAAGCGTACATCACGGCACAGCACCGGCTGGGGCGCGACATCCGTCTGTCTGCCATTTATGCCGCTTTGCATGTGGAAGGCGTGCAGCGTGTCGAACTGGCTGCACCACTGGCCGACATCGTGCTCAACAATACGCAGGCGTCTTTCTGTACCGAATACAGCGTCGTGACCGGAGGCTCGGATGAGTGATTCGCGACTGCTGCCGACCGGCTCATCACCGCTTGAAGTCGCTGCCGCGAAAGCCTGTGCGGAAATTGAAAAAACGCCGGTCAGTATTCGTGAGTTGTGGAACCCGGACACCTGCCCGGCAAATCTGCTGCCGTGGCTGGCGTGGGCGTTTTCGGTCGACAGGTGGGATGAAAAGTGGCCGGAAGCGACAAAACGCGCCGTTATCCGCGATGCCTATTTCATCCACTGTCATAAAGGCACTATAGGCGCAATCCGACGCGTGGTGGAGCCGCTCGGCTATCTCATCAACGTGACGGAGTGGTGGGAAAACAGTGACCCGCCCGGCACCTTCCGGCTTGATATTGGTGTACTGGAAAGCGGTATCACAGAGGCAATGTATCAGGAAATGGAACGGCTGATTGCTGATGCCAAACCTGCAAGCCGCCACCTTATCGGCCTGAACATTACCCGGGACATTCCCGGCTACCTGTTCGCCGGTGGTGTGGCTTACGACGGCGATGTAATTACGGTTTACCCCGGATAAGTGAGGTATAATGAGCACAAAATTCAAAACCGTTATCACCACTGCCGGTGCAGCAAAGCTGGCAGCGGCAACCGCGCCGGGAGGGCGGAAGGTCAACATTACCACGATGGCCGTCGGGGATGGCGGTGGTAAATTGCCTGTCCCGGATGCCGGACAGACCGGACTTATCCATGAAGTCTGGCGACATGCGCTGAACAAAATCAGCCAGGACAAACGAAACAGTAATTATATTATCGCAGAGCTGGTTATTCCGCCGGAGGTGGGCGGTTTCTGGATGCGTGAGCTTGGCCTGTACGATGATGCGGGAACATTAATTGCCGTGGCGAACATGGCCGAAAGTTATAAGCCTGCCCTTGCCGAAGGCTCAGGGCGTTCGCAGACCTGCCGCATGGTCATCATCGTCAGCAGTGTGGCCTCAGTGGCGCTGACCATTGACACCACAACGGTGATGGCGACGCAGGATTACGTTGATGACAAAATTGCAGAGCACGAACAGTCACGACGTCACCCGGACGCCTCGCTGACCGCAAAAGGTTTTACTCAGTTAAGCAGTGCGACCAACAGCACGTCTGAAACACTGGCCGCAACGCCGAAAGCGGTAAAGGCCGCTTATGATCTTGCTAACGGGAAATATACCGCGCAGGATGCCACCACAGCGCGAAAAGGCCTTGTCCAGCTCAGTAGCGCCACCAACAGTGATTCTGAAACGCAGGCCGCAACACCAAAAGCGGTGAAGTCTGCCTATGACAATGCTGAAAAACGTCTTCAGAAAGATCAGAACGGTGCGGATATTCCTGATAAAGGACGCTTCCTGAGTAACATTAATGTTTACAGCAAAGGTGAAGTGGATAAGAAAAAGGGAATGCGAAAGTATTCGTTTGCAGCCCCTGCAAATGTCGTTGCCGGGAAGTGGTATCCCGTTATCTTTCGCCGTGCTGCCAGCCTTTCAGGAGAAATGGCATCCCGCGTCGTTATTTCCACTGGTTGTTATAACAGCGATTATGTAATGAATAACTGCGAGTTTAATGGCATGGTTATGCCCGGAGGCTGGACTGATCGTGGTTCATATGCGGCAGGTTATTTCTGGACGTATCAGACTAATGAGCGTTCAATCCATTCCATTGTTACAAGCCTGAAAGATGATGATGTATGTAGTGTTTTTTATGTTGAAGCCAGAGCTTTCCCTGTGCAAATTCTTGCAGAGGAAGGGCTAACGGTTATTGTTCCGACAGAGGATTATGTCGTCGGTCAAACGACATATAAGTGGGGGGCAACTAATCCTGCTACAGAAAGCACGAACGCACAGGCTATTCTGGATTTTAAAAATGGGCGCGGTTATTACTGCTCACATCCATTTATTTCCAGCCTTTCGGGAAATGCTGCAACAGCAACGAAGTTAGCGAACGCAAGAAATATTAATGGTGTCAGATTTGATGGCTCTGCTGATATAAATATTAATACACTGGTATCCAGAAACCGTGTTACTGCATTAGGTGGGAGCGTAAAGGGGACACCAGGTATTCAGATGTATGAGGCATACAACAATGGCTACCCAACAGCCTATGGTAATGTGCTTCATCTCACTGGCGTAACCGCAGTAGGAGAGGGTGAGTTACTTATTGGCTGGAGTGGAACCAGCGGTGCTCATGCTCCGGCATATATTCGCTCCCGACGAGATACCACAGATGCTAACTGGTCTGGATGGGCGCAACTATATACAACTGCTCATAAACCCTCAGCGGGAGATGTTGGTGCATACACCAAAGCTGAATCAGATTCACGTTATGTGAGAGACATGCGGCTGGGCGGTGCATCTACATATAAACCAGCAAATAATGGTACTACATGGACGCGGTGATGCTGCCAACTTACTGATTTAGTGTATGATGGTGTTTTTGAGGTGCTCCA
>OGXX01002478.1_pt1 | contig 16700 bp, 10 predicted proteins | sample 1576301 | NCBI WGS metagenome assembly OGXX01 (sample SAMEA3541469, study PRJEB24748) | human gut metagenome | biome: human gut; feature: human-associated habitat; material: faeces | place: China | collected 2012
TGCCAGGATGGGCAGCACGGCGCCGTTCATGGTCATCGACACCGACATCTTGTCGAGCGGAATGCCGTTGAACAGTACCTTCATGTCCTCGACCGAGCAGATCGACACGCCGGCTTTGCCCACGTCGCCCACCACGCGCGGGTGGTCGGCGTCGTAGCCGCGGTGCGTAGCAAGGTCGAATGCCACCGACAGACCCTTCTGCCCGGCGGCCAGGTTGCGGCGGTAGAATGCGTTGGACTCCTCGGCGGTCGAGAAACCCGCATACTGGCGGATCGTCCACGGGCGCATCACGTACATCGTTGAGTAGGGGCCGCGCAGGAACGGGGCGATACCTGCCGCATAGTTCAGGTGCTCCATGCCTTCGAGGTCTTGGGCCGTATAGGCGCCCTTGACGGGAATACCCTCGGCCGTCAGCCACGGCTCGACCTGTCCGCAGCCTTTCGAGGCGCAGCAACTTTTCTGCTGGCCTGCGTCGTATGTCAGTTCTGAAAATTTAGCTCTCATGATTAGATTCCCATCTCTTTAAGGTAGAACTTAAGTGTTTCCAAGACGTTGGACTTCACGTTTATAAAGTTCGTGATGCCCTGCGCTTCCAGTTCGGGTGCGCAGGCCGGTGCCCCGGCAACCACCAGGATCGCCTTGCCGCCGAGCAGCTCCTTGACTTTCGGGGCTGCCTCCGCATAGTCGTCGTCGCTTGCGCAGACCACGACGATCTGCGCCTTGGATTCGAGTGCGGCCTTCGCGCCCTCTTCGATCGACTTGAAATAAGTGTTGTCGATCACCTTGATGCCGGCGCATGCGAAGAAATTGCACGAGAACTGCGAGCGGGCGCGGGCCATGCCCAGGTTGCCGCACGTCAGCATGAATGCCTTGGGCTCCTTGCCGCTGCGATCCACCTGCAGGCGCATCTCTTCGAACGCCATGGCGCCGCGGTAGGGGACGAGTACATTGCCCTCGGCCTGCTTGCGCGTAACGGACTCGGCGGTGATCTCCTTGCCGGCGACCTCCGTAAAGTTGGGGTATTGGTTGGCGCCCAGCAGGATTTCGCGGCGCGTTGCGATGTTCTTGTCCTTGGCTGCGGCCGATGCCTTGACGCGCTCTACGATGAAGCCGCTTTCATAGGCTGCGGTGTAGCCGCCCTTCTCCTCGATTTCGCGGAAGAGTTTCCACGCCTCGTTGGCGATCGAGTCGGTGAGGTTTTCGATGTAGTACGAACCGCCGGCCGGATCGACGACCTGATCGAAGTGCGACTCGTGTTTGAGCAGCAGTTCGACGTTGCGGGCGATGCGCATCGAAAATTCGTTGGGATCTTCGTATGCCTTGTTGAAGGGAGTCACCTCGAGCGAGTGTACGCCGGCGATCGATGCCGACATCGCTTCGGTCGTGCCGCGCAGCATATTGACGTAGGGGTCGTATGCCGTCTGGTTCCACGTCGAGGTCACGGCGTGCGTGAACATCTTGCAGGGACAGTTCTTCGCGGGGTTATAGGCTTTCACGATGTTGGCCCACAACATACGGCCTGCACGCAATTTGGCGATTTCCATGAAGTAGTTCGAGGTGATGGCCTGCGAGAAACGGATCTTTTTAGCGGCCTCTTCGATCGTGAAGCCCATATCCATCAGGCGTACCAGATAGTCGTGACCGGCAGCAAGCGAGAAGGCGAGCGCCTCTACGATCGTCGAGCCGGCGTTGCTGAAGATTTCGCCCGATACCGTGATTACGCGGATACCTTTGTAGGTTTTGGTTTTCCGAACCAGGTCGGCGATCTTTTCGAAACATTTGGCACCGTTCTCCGAACAGAAGCTGCCTTTCGAAGTCAGTTTCTTGACCAGCGGGTCGATGCAGAAATTGATGTGCACCTCTTCCGCAGGCAGTTGTTCCTTTTCGATCTTTGCGATCACCAACTCTGCCACATGGGCGGTTTTACTGCCGCTGAAGGTAATTTCGACTGCAGGGATGTGAATATCCTTGAGCAGCGTATTCAGATCTTCTGCAGAGAAGGTCTCCGGAACGATCTGGAATTCGATCGAATCGACGCCCGCATTGAGGATCTTGAGCGCGATGGCGTTCGCCTCCTTGGGGCAATTGACGATGACCGTCTGGTGGATCTTCCAGCGGTTGTGGGCGCGGGTACCCCGCACGTAGGGGAAAACCCCGGCTTCGGAGCCGAGGAACTTCAGTCCGGCGAGGTTTTCAGCCCGGTAGTAGGGACGGACGTTGAAACCTTCCGGCGTTTTCCACACCAATTTACGCTCGTAGTCCGCACCTTTGAGGTCGGCCTTGATTACCTCCTCCCACTGCTCGGTCGAAACCGGCGGAAATTCGGTAAACAACTTTTCACGTTTGGTAGTTGCCATAATAAATTAGAGATTAGTATTGAAATATGTTCAATTGCTTTTAAACTGCCCGTAAAGATATAAAATAATTGCCGGATTGTGAGCAAGAAATGCGGAAAATAGCCGGTTTGTATCAACGAAGGCTCTTTTCGGCGGAGGTTTTGGAAATGCCCGGATCATGAATGGGACGATTTTTCGAAAAAATGCTATTTTCCGGAAAATAATGTCTGAAATCGACCGGTATGACGAATTTTCAGGCTGTTTTTTCGGGAAAAGTTGTTTTTTTATTAGTTTTTTCGAAAAATATTCGATTTTTTTCTGGGAGATGCGGTTTTTTGTACGTTTTTGTCGTGTCGAATATTTATCTTTGTGCGCAGAAAGGATGCCGTCCGTCACCCGGGCGGAAGTGTACGGGTTTTACGGTATTCCGAGTTCATAATTCGAAGTGATCCCATGTCATTGCTCCGATTCAAAATGGTGGAGGCGGCCATCGATCACAAAGCCGTCGAAGTGAAGGCTCCCGAGGGAAGTCCTTCCGAGTATTTCGGTACGAAGGTATTCGGCCGCGAGGCCATGCGCCGGTATCTCAACAAGACGGTTTATGCCCAACTGCTCGATACGATGCAGCGGGGGACGCCGCTGACGCTCGAAGTCGCCGACGGCGTGGCTGCCGGAATGCGCCAGTGGGCGCTCGACCACGGCGCCGACCACTATACGCATTGGTTTCAGCCTCTCACGGGCGGTACGGCCGAGAAGCACGACGCCTTTGCCGAGCCGGACGGCTGCGGGGGTGTACTCGACGAATTTTCCGGAAGGTGCTTGTCCAGCAGGAGCCCGATGCGTCGTCGTTTCCGAACGGCGGTATCCGTAATACGTTCGAGGCACGGGGTTATTCGGCGTGGGACCCTACCTCGCCGGCCTTCATCGTGGGCGGTACGCTCTGCATCCCGACCGTCTTCATCGCCTATACGGGCGAGGCGCTCGATTATAAAGTGCCTCTGCTACGGTCGATTTCGGCCGTGAACAAGGCTGCGACCGAGGTGTGCCGCTATTTCGACAAGGAGGTGAACCGGGTGATTCAGTATCTGGGCTGGGAGCAGGAATATTTCTTGGTGGACGAAAGTCTTTGGGCCGTACGTCCCGACCTGATGCTGACGGGCCGTACGCTCATGGGGCATGAATCGGCCAAGAACCAGCAGTTGGAAGATCACTATTTCGGGGCGATCCCCACGCGGGTCATCGCTTTCATGGCCGATCTCGAATACGAATGCCTGAAGCTGGGCATTCCGGTCAAGACCCGTCACAACGAGGTGGCTCCCAATCAGTTCGAACTGGCTCCCGTGTACGAGGAGTGCAACCTGGCCAACGACCACAACCAGCTGTTGATGACCATCATGGACAAGATCGCCCGCCGTCATAATTTCCGGGTGTTGCTGCATGAAAAACCTTTCAAGGGAATCAACGGTTCGGGCAAACACAACAACTGGTCGCTGGGAACCGATACGGGCGTCAATCTGCTCAGTCCGGGTAAAACCGCATCGGAGAATTTGCAGTTCATTACCTTCCTGGTGAATGTGATTTCGGCCGGGCACAAGCATAACGGCCTGCTGAAGGCGGCTATCATGAGCGCCACCAACTCCCACCGCCTGGGGGCCAACGAAGCGCCTCCGGCGATTATTTCGACCTTCCTCGGTACGCAGGTTTCGGCCGTGCTGGATAAACTCGAGGCCAGCCGCAGCGATTCGGCGATCCGCTTCAATGCCAAGAACGTCTTCAAGATGAGCGGCATTTCGCATATTCCGGCTTTGTTGCGGGACAATACCGACCGCAACCGCACTTCGGCTTTCGCGTTTACCGGCAACCGTTTCGAGTTGCGTGCCGTCGGTTCTTCGGACAATTGCGCCGAGGCGATGATCGTGCTCAATACCGCAGTGGCGGACGAGTTTACGGCGTTCCGCGAGCGCGTGGATGCGCGTATCGAGGCCGGAGTCAGGAAGGAAAAGGCGATTTACGAGGAGCTCAAGAGTATGATCCGCTCTTCGCGGGCGATCCGTTTCGACGGCAACGGCTATTCGGAGGAGTGGCGGGCCGAAGCGGCACGCCGGGGGCTCGATTGCGAAACCTGTGCGCCGCGTGTATTCGACCGCTACCTCGATCCTTCGTCGGTCGAGATGTTCGCCCGCATGGGCGTACTCTCGAAGGTGGAGCTCGAAGCCCGAACCGAAGTGAAGTGGGAAACCTATACCAAAAAGATTCAGATCGAAGGCCGCGTGTTGGGCGACCTGACGATGAACCACATCGTGCCGATCGCTTCGCGTTACGAAGCTCTGCTGCTGGATAAGGTCTATAAGATTTCGCAAATCGGACAGGGGCTCGACGCTTCGGCCGATGTCGAACTCATCAAACGTATTCAGCAGCATACGGCTCTGATCCAGCAACTGACCCACGATATGATCGAAGCCCGCAAGGTGGCCAACAAGATCGAGGATCAGCGGGAGAAGGCGCTCGCGTACCACGATACGGTGGCGGTCTATTTCGACCAGATCCGCAAACACGTGGATCGCCTGGAGGAGATCGTGGACGACCAGATGTGGCCGCTGCCCAAGTACCGGGAGCTGCTGTTCCTGCGGTAGTTGCTTCGGCTTGCCGCTTCTGCGGGCGGGAACGATAATCGGGATAATCCGGCGGATTCGCCGGATTATTTTTTAACTTTGTATGCCTCGAAAACTTCGGAGCAGAATCAATGTAAGGATTTATGTATCGCAACCTGAGTGAATTTATCGCCCGCCTGGAGCGGGAAGGCGAATTGCAGCGCGTGAGCGTGCCGGTGGATCCGGTGTATGAGATCGCCGAGATTACCGACCGCATGTCCAAGCAGCCGGACGGCGGCAAGGCGCTGTTGTTCGAGCAGACGGGGACGCCGTTTCCCGTGCTGACCAATATGATGGGTTCCGACCGTCGGATGGCGATGGCGCTCGGCGTGGAGTCGCTCGACGAACTGACGCGACGGCTCGATGATTTGTTGCAGCAGGCCGTCACGCCGAAAAATTCGCTCCTGGATAAATTGCGGATGCTGCCTTTGCTGGCCGAGATGTCGCGCTGGTTGCCGCGTACCTCGTCGTCGCGGGGCGAATGTCAGCAGGTCGTGCTGCAGGGGGAGGAGGCGTCGCTCGATGCGCTGCCGGTGCTCAAGTGCTGGCCGTGCGACGGCGGACGCTTCGTGACGCTGCCGCTGGTGCACACCCTCGATCCCGAAACGGGAATCCGCAACGTGGGCATGTACCGGCTGCAACTGTTTGATGCCCGCACGACGGGCATGCACTGGCACCTGCACAAGACCGGAGCCCGTCATTACGAAGGTTACAGGCGTGCCGGGCGGCGAATGCCCGTGTCGGTAGCGCTGGGCGGCGATCCGGCTTATACTTATGCTGCGACGGCTCCGATGCCGGACAACATGGACGAATACCTGCTGGCAGGGTTTCTGCGCCGGCGCCCGGTGAAACTGGTGAAGTGTATCACCAACGATATTTATGTGCCGGCCGACTGCGATTTCGTGATCGAAGGGTATGTCGATCCGTCGGAGCCGAAGACGGTGGAAGGGCCTTTCGGCGACCATACGGGTTTTTACTCGCTGACCGATGAATATCCCCGCTTCCATGTGACGGCCGTCACGCGGCGGCGCGATGCCGTTTATCCTGCGACGCTGGTGGGCATTCCTCCGCAGGAGGACGCCTATATCGCCAAGGCCACCGAGAAGATTTTCCTGGCTCCGATCCGGCTGGCCGTACAGCCCGAAGTGAAGGAGCTGACGATGCCTGTTTTCGGTACGGCGCACAATTTGGCCGTGGTGTCGATCGACAGACGCTACCGGGGACAAGCCCATAAAGTAGCGCAGGGACTTTGGGGGGCCGGGCAGATGATGTTCAATAAATACCTCGTCATTACGGGCGAGGATTGCGACGTGCATGATCCGGACCGGTTGGCCGCCTTGTTGCGCCGGGCCGAGTTCCCGCGCGATTTGATTGTAAGCGAGGGAGTTTACGACGTACTCGACCATGCGACCGCGACGCCCGGGTTCGGCGGTAAACTGGCGTTCGACCTGACGGAGATCGATCCGTCCGCTCCGGCGGAGTCCGTTCGGGTGCCGGAGCGGTTCGAGCTGACGCCCGGTCTGGTCGAGGTCGCGGACGGACTTGCCGGAAAGTGGGGAGCCTTGCTGCTCTTTGCCGATGATGCGGTGGAACAGAAGCCGGATCTGGCCGCTTTCCTTGCCCGAAATCCGTGCCGGGGGATTCGTTATGCCGTTCTTTTCGACGGACACGCCCGGACGATGCGCCCGGACGAGCTGCTGTGGCTCGCCGCAGCCAATACCGATCCCCGGCGGGATGTGGAGTGCCGCGACGGTGTGCTGTGCGTGGATGCCCGGAGCAAGCGGCCCGGAATTGCGGGCAACCCTTCGCGTTTTCCCAATGTGGTGACTTCGCTGCCCGAGGTCGTTCGGAAGGTGGACGAACGTTGGGTGGAATATGGTTTGGGTGAGCGACTCGAGTCGCCTTCCGACCGTTACCGGACGTTGTTGTTGTCCGACAAAGCTGCGTGGTAGAGGATGGCCGGATTTTTCCAGACGCGTGAGCGCCGGGCGCTCGTGGTGTTTCTCCTGCTGGCGGGAGTGTTCGTTGCCGGGCTGCTCCTGGCCGAACGGCGGAAGAGCGCGGTATCCGCCGACCGGGTGGAGGCGGAGATGGAAGCGACGGTTGCGGCGGACTCCGTGAGGCTGTTCGAGTTCGATCCCAATACGGTGGAATATGCCGATCTGCGGCGGCTGGGACTCTCGTCCCGCATGGCGGTCAGCCTGCTGAAGTACCGCGCAGCGGGCAAAGTGTTTCGGATCCCCGAGGATGTGGCTACCTGCTATGGCATGACCGATTCGGTCTATTTTATTCTGGAACCCTATATTCGGATTGGGCGCGAGTATGCGCTGACACCTTCTCCGCGTCGGGAATATCGGGAGTATGTCCCGCAGGAGCCGAGGAGGATCGTGCCCCGCGAACGATTCAGGATCGATACGGTGTCCGCATCCTATCTCGCGTCGCTCGGTTTTTCCGTCCGTCAGGCCGAGGCCATTGTCCGTTATCGGGATCTTTACGACGGTCTTCGGGACGAAGCGGGTTTTCGGGCTTGCTATATGATCGCCGATTCGGTGGCCGATCTTTTGCTCCCCTATGTAATTTTTCCGGAACCGGAGCCCGTTCGCTCCGGATTGATCGAGCTCAACGGGGCCGATTCGGCGACCTTACGCTCGGTAGTCGGGATCGGTGAGAAGAGCGTCATGGCCATTATTCGATACAGGGAGCGGCTCGGCGGATTTTACAGCGTGGATCAGTTGGCCGAGGTTCCGCAGGTCACGGAGTCCAATTTCGAGCGGATCGTGAAACAAATTTACTGCGATAGTTTCAAAATTCGAAAAATTGATATTAACTTTGCACCTCCGAGTACGCTCAAGGGGCATCCTTATTTGCCGCCCGCCGTATTTAGGAAGTTATTTAGTAAAAGACAATTGAAAGGAGGTTGGAGTACCGTCGAAGAGTTGGTTGAAGAGCACATATTAACCCCGCGTGAGGCCGAGCGATTGGCCCCGTATCTTCGGTTTACGGTACGAGAAGCCTCGAAAGACATACCGAACGGGGAGTCGGCGTCGTCCGGATGGAGTCCCGCCCCGATACAAGACACGATCCATTAGAAATTAGAGTAAAAAACAATAAAAAAAGCAACGAATTATGATTATCATGCCGGTAAAAGAGGGCGAGAACATCGAGAAGGCCCTCAAGAAATTCAAACGTAAATACGAGCGTACGGGTGTCCTGAAGGAGCTCCGTCGTCGCCAGTATTTCACCAAACCTTCGGTTGCGAAGCGTATCGCCATGCAGCATGCCATTTACGTAGAGAAGCTGCACCGCGACGAGGAATAGGAAGATTTTTCCATATCTTAATCCTGATAATAGACAAGAATTTTTTATCTTGTCTATTATTTTTTTGTTGTTTTACAGCGGGTTGCTCTCTGTTTCTCCTGCAAAACTAAATTTTTTAGTTTGAAAACTATAAAAAATAGTTGTATGTGAAATTTTTTTAGTTATCTTTGTTTCAGAAGATTTTTGTGCAGGAGCCGGCAATGCGGAGCTGTGCTGCCGTTTGTGCAGGTCCTGTTTCGTTCGACTTTAACCGACATTGATTATGGAAAAGCTGACACCTAGAGAAGAGGAGCTGATGCGTTGTTTCTGGACGCGGGGCCCGTTATTCGTGCGCGAACTGGTTGCGCTCTGGCCCGAACCGAAACCTCATTTCAATACGTTATCGACGATGGTGCGTGGCCTCGAGGCGAAAGGGTACGTCGGACACAAGGCCTATGGCGGCACCTACCAGTATTATCCGCTCGTCAGCGAGGAGGAGTTCAGCCGCAAGACGCTGAAGGGCGTGGTGAGCAAGTATTTCGACAATTCCTACCTCGGGGTGGTTTCGTCGCTCGTACGGGAGGAGAAAATCTCCGTGGACGATCTGCGCGACCTGATCCGGCAAATCGAAAGTCAAACCGAAAAACGATAATCCTATGCCGACCTTTCTGCTTTACAGTCTGAAGGCTGCGGGATGCCTGGCGGTCTTCTACCTGTTTTACAAGTTGTTGTTGAGCCGCGATACGCTGCATCGGATGAACAGGGTGTTGTTGTGCGGAGTGTTACTGCTGTCGTTTTTGCTGCCTTTGTGCGTAATTACCGTCGAGAAGGAGTTGCCCGGGGTATCCGCCGCCGGGATCGACGTGATTCCGGAAAATTATTTCCGGCGGGACATGGTATTCGAAAACCGAATCCCCGACGATACCCGGGACCTGATGATAACAGAGGAGCCGGAGCCTGCTCCCGAACCGTTCGACTGGGGCGTTTTGCTCGGAATCATCTATTTTGCAGGGGTATTTGCGACGTTGGGATGGACCGTATGCAACATCGTGCGGGTTGTGCGAATGACGCGCCGCGGCCAGCGCATACCGCTTGGAAACGGGAGCGTTTTGGTGTTGTCGGACCGGATTCGAGCTCCGTTCAGTTGGATGAGATACGTGGTGATGTCCGAGGAGGATTATGCCTGCGGCGGAGGGACGGATCCTCGTGCATGAACAGGCGCATCAGCGGTTGGGCCATTCGTGGGACCTGCTGCTGGTCGATTTGCTGGGGTGTTTGCAGTGGTTCAACCCCGCGATGTGGCTGTTGCGTGTGGAACTGCGTGCTGTGCACGAGTACGAGGCCGACGAGCAGGTGCTCCGCTGCGGGGTCGATGCGAAAGATTATCAGATGCTGTTGATAAAAAAGGCCGTTGGCGGGAGGTGGTACTCAATTGCCAACAGCCTTAATCATAGTAACCTTAAAAACCGAATTACCATGATGTTGCGTAAAAGATCATCGAGGTGGGCCAGGGCCAAGGCGCTCTATGTCCTGCCGCTTGCGTGCCTGGCGCTCGGCGCTTTCGCACAGACCTCCTATGTTCTTCCGGAGGACAAAACTACGAAAAATTCCGGAAACGGTGAAATGCCTCTTCCTGCTGGTGCGGACGGCCTCACAGTCGGTACACCGGAAGGGGGAATGCCACCGGTCGAAGGCTCCATGGCCGAATTGCTCGCTAATCTCGAGCGTACCGCTCTCGAAAAGCAAACGGCAGAATCGGGGGCGCACACCTTTACCGGACGCGTATTTGGCCGGGACGATAAGCCTTGGGCCGGTTATGAGTTTATTTGCAGCGGCGGCCGGCGGGTTGTGACCGATGCGGAGGGCCGCTTTACGATCGTTACGGAGAAGCCGATCGTTTGTTACCTTGTCGGAGGGGAGACGGATCAGAAAGTAAAATCAGTCGGTAGCCGCTTCGGAATTCCGATGGGGACGGACATTGCCTTGGAATTTCATTTGAAAGAGTCGCTTGCTCTGACCCACCTGCCCGTATCCGATGAACCGGTAGTGTATGCGGTTTATGGCGATCCGGCAGATTTTCGCTTCGATCCGGAACATCCGCCTCTGATAATGGACGGGGGCGAGGAATTGTCGGCTGAAACGCTGGATACCTATTTGGGGTTGCCGGAACAGAAGATGATTGGTGCTTGGATGGTCAAAGGGCCGGAGGCACTGAAGGGATACGGTACGCGGGCGGCGAACGGAGTGTTGTCGATTAGGGTTCAGACCTATCCTTATACGGAGTCTTGGAGTCCGGCCGATCCGTCCTTGTGGGATCCGGAGGATTTGGAGCTTTATCTGGTGTGGGAAGGGGATGAGTTGCCCGAACAGTTTGTCGCCCGCCGCGATGCGTACATGAAAGAGGAGTTTGCCAAGTTGCTGACTGCTGATGCCGGGAAACTCGAACGACTCGGGTATAAATCGGTCGATGGTGCGGAAGAGTGGGTGACTGTCGAGGTGAGCGACGGGGCTGCCCTCATTCCTTTCTGGATTGATCTGTCGGACGAGGGCTTGTATCTGCTCGACGGTGAGGAGATCGATTACAGACAGTTGGGCGCGATGTCACCGTCGAGTATCGCCACGGCGACCCGAATGACCTCCGGCGAGGCACGCAGACGCTACGGCGATCGGGGTCGTTACGGTGCGATCGTCTATACGAGTCGTCCGGAGTCGGAACGTGTGACAATCGAAGAGAAACAGAAGCCTTCCGATTTGTATCACTATATTACGGGCGATTTCGAACCGACGGGTGTGCCCGATACTTACCGGGTGCGGCGGATCGAGTTTAGCCATTCGATGCCGTTCGAATTCCGGCCATTGGTACTGTGGAATGGCAAGGTGTCGAATATCTATCTTTTTACTACTCCCGGTATCGTTCACGAGATAGAAACCGTTCGGATCGTAACCGAGCCGGACGAAGCGACGGTCGCCAGATACGGCGTATCGGCCCGGAACGGGGTGATCGAGGTCGTTTCCAAAACGGCTTCGCGTGAGGATGATTTCGAGGTGACCGTTTATGATAAATACAACAATCCGATGCGTTATCTGAAGGGTAGTTTCCGATCGGTGGATGGTAAAAATACCTATAAGGTGAGCGGATTGAAATTGCGGAACGTGCAGGGAGTACGTCCCGGAATGTTGCCGTTGGTAGCTGTGGACGGGCGTGTGGGGTCCATCACCGATCTGGAGAAGATTCCTGCCCGCAAGATCGAAACCATACAGATTTTTTCCTGGGAGGATGTATTCCGTGACCCGGCATTAGTCGAGCGTTACGGGGATGCCGCCCGTGTCGGAGCGATTCTTGTGACGACTCGTGATGCTGCGAAACAGGCCGAAAAAGAGGCCCGGAAGTCCGGTGCAGGTGAATCTGTCGTCGCATCCGTACCGGAGGGACCGTCGTTCGGTACGGTTCAGACCGGTAATACTCCGGTGGACGGGCAGGTCAAGGTGCGGATTTCCGAAGTTGCTGTGCCGAACGATTCGCTCGTGGTTTCCGGTCACGATTTGAGTTCGATGCTCTTCCTGCTCGATGGCAGAAGAGTCGCAGTTGCCGAGGTAAAGGCTTTGAATGAAGCGGAGATCGAATCGATGTCGGTCTTGAAGGATGAATGGGCTGTCGAACGTTACGGCGAGGCGGCGGCGGATGGCGTGGTTTATGTGACGACGACCGAAGGTGCCCGGCAGTTCGGCCGTTTGGAGTGTAGTTTTGAGCATGGAAACTCTTTCCAGGAAGGTCCTGGTTTTTATCGGATCAAGGATACGGGAAACGGATTTGCGATCCGTCCGCTCAATGGAGCCCGACCGCTTGTGTTGATCAACGGCCGGCAGGTCGATGATGATTATTTGAAGTCGATCGATGCGGGGAAGGTTCTGTGGGTTCGGATTCTGCAACCCGGTTTTGAATTGTTGGACCGTTATGGCGAGCGGGCGTGGGACGGTGTGATCGAGTTTGGGACGAATGAATCCGGAGAACGTACGACTTTGGCGGTTTATTCGTCGGATGCATCGGGCAAACGCAATAAGATGACAGTCGTCAGGGAGCCTTCCGGCGCCTCCTCGGGGCACTCTTCCGTGTCTAAGTCTATTGCTACGTCGGCGCAGCCTTTGGAGGAAGTTACGGTGGCGACTTATACGGCTGGAGTGGATTCGGTTTCGATTGAGAATGGCTCTCTGAAGCAGGTCGGTTTAATAGTATTGGATGGCGAGGAAATTTCTGCCGATCGCCTTTCGCAACTGGATCCCTCCCGAATCGACGCGATGACGGTATTGAAAGGAGAGCAGGCGGTCGAACATTATGGCGAGAAGGGAGCGAAAGGGGTGATCGAGATCACGACGAAAAAAAATCGGAGCGGCGTGGCCGGCGAATGAATATAGAGAAGTTCCAATTCATAAGTGTTATTGTTCCGTCAGGGAAGCATCCTGCAGCCGCACTTAGTTGCGGGATGTTTTTTATAAAAATAGGAGCGTCCTATCTGGGACGCTCCTATTTTTATCTCCGGTCGTGGCGAACGGATTCTTTTCATACCATACGAAAAGAACATTCGTTCGGAGGGTGAATCCTTTAGTGAATCCGTCCTTCTTTGGCCTCGATGCACTCGGTTGCGTGAGGCACTTTCATCAGCCGCTCCTTGGGGATCAGCTTGCCGGTGGTTTTGCAGATGCCGTATGTCTTGTTCTCGATGCGTACGAGTGCCATTTCGAGGTTGCGGATGAATTTCATTTGATGGGCCGCCAGGCGGCCGCTCTCCTCTTTGGAGAGCGTAGTGGCTCCCTCCTCCAGCACCTTGAACGTCGGCGAGGTATCCTCCGTATCGTTCGATGCGGTGTGGGTTATCGTGGCGCGCAGGAGTTCGTAATCCGCACGTGCTGTTTCCAGTTTTTTGAGAATGAGCTGTTTGAACTCTTCCAATTCGGCGTCACTGTATCGGGTTTTTTCTGCTTCTGCCATAGTTTCAATATTTTATTTGTAATAATGTTATACTAAATTAAACAATATTCCCGTTACTTCCAAATTTTTTGCCGGAAACGTGCAGGTTCTCCTTTTTTGGTCAAATTTTGGTCACCGCGATACGGACCGGTTGCTCATCTACCTCCGACTCCACGACGAATTCGCCGCTGGGAGAAGGCACTCCTTCGATTTCGACAGCCAGCGTCTGCGAGGCGATGTAGTCGGCGAAGGATTTGAGCGCGGGAAGGACGAACTCCTGCTGTTCGATCTCCACACGGATTTTGTCCGTCACCTCGAAGCCCGAATCCTTGCGGATGTTCTGGATACGGTTGATCAACTCGCGGGCGATACCTTCGGCACGCAGGTCGTCGGTGATCGTGATATCGAGGGCTACGGTCAGCTTGCCCTCCGTAGCTACGAGCCAGCCCGGCATATCTTCCGAGGTGATTTCGAAATCGGCAGGGGTGACGGTGATTTTTTCGCCGTCCACGTCCAGCAGGGTTTCCGCCGATGCTTCGATCGCGGCTATCTGATCCTGTGAGAACCCGGCTACGAGAGCTGCGATCTGCTTCATCTGTTTGCCGTATTTGGGACCGAGGGTCTTGAAGTTGGGCTTGATGCGCTTGGTGATGAGTCCCGTCGTATTTTCGATCAGTTCTATTTCCTTGACATTCACTTCGCTCATAATGAGCCCCTTGACGGCTTCGATGCGGCGTGCGGTGTCGGCGTCGAGGACCGGAATGAGTATCTTCGTGAGCGGCTGGCGGACTTTGATGTTCACCTTGCGGCGCAGGGCCAGTACCATCGACGAAACCTGTTGGGCCATAGACATCATCTGCTCCAATTCACCGTCGATGAGCGAGGAGTCGCAGACGGGGAAGGTCGAAAGATGTACCGACTCGTCCGTGTGGCGACCGCTTACGGCGTTCAGATCGCGGAAGATACGGTCGGAGATGAACGGCGCGAACGGTGCGGAGAGCATCGAAACGGTTTCCAGACAGGTGTAGAGCGTCTGGTAGGCTGCCAGTTTGTCGCGTGTCAGACCGCCGCCCCAGAACCGCTTGCGGTTGAGGCGCACGTACCAGTTCGACAGGTTTTCGCATACGAATTCCTGGATCATACGGGCCGCCGGCGTCGGATCGTAATTCTCGAGCGATTCGGTGACGTTCCGGACCAGCGTATTGAGCAGGGAGATGATCCAGCGGTCGATCTCCGGGCGTTCGCTCATCGGAACTTCCGGCTCCTGTCCCGTAAAACCGTCCACATTGGCGTAGAGGGCGAAGAACGAGTAGGTATTGTAGAGCGTGCCGAAGAACTTGCGGCGCACTTCGTCCACGCCGTCCCGGTCGAACTTGAGGTTGTCCCAGGGCTGCGAGTTGGAGATCATGTACCAACGCGTCGCGTCGGCGCCGTAGGTCGAAAGTATTTCGAAGGGATCCACGGCATTACCTAGGCGCTTGGACATTTTGTTGCCGTTCTTGTCGAGCACCAGGCCGTTCGAAATGATGTTCTTGAAGGCCACCGAGTCGAAGAGCATCGTGGCGATGGCATGCAGCGTGAAGAACCATCCGCGCGTCTGATCGACGCCTTCGGCGATGAAATCGGCCGGATAGACGCTCTTGAAGTAGTCGCCGCCGTGCTCGAAGGGGTAGTGTAGCTGGGCATAAGGCATGGCGCCCGAGTCGAACCACACGTCGATCAGATCCGGTTCGCGCCGCATCGGTTCGCCTTTGGACGAAACCAGCACGATATTGTCCACGTAAGGACGGTGCAGGTCGATCCGGTCGGTCGAGTAGTTCTCTTTGGAGAGGTCGCCCGGCTTGAAGTTCTTGTAGGGATTCTCCTTCATCAGACTTGCCGCGACGGATTTTTCGATTTCGGCGACGAGCTCTTCGACCGAGCCGATGCACTTCATTTCCGAGTAATCCTCCGTAGCCCAGATCGGCAGCGGCGTGCCCCAGAAGCGCGAGCGCGAGAGGTTCCAGTCCACCAGACCTTCGAGCCACTTGCCGAAGCGTCCCGTTCCGGTCGATTCCGGCTTCCAGCGGATCGTCTTGTTGAGTTCGATCATCCGGTCGCGCAGCGCCGTAGTTCGGATGAACCAGGAGTCGAGCGGGTAGTAGAGCACCGGTTTGTCCGTACGCCAGCAGTGGGGGTAGGAGTGGGTGTGCTTTTCGATCTTGAAAACCTTGTTCTCGGCCTTGAGCATCACTGAGAGATCGACGTCGAGCGTCGGCGCGTCGGCGGCGAGCGAATCGTCGTAGGCGTTTTTCACGTAACGGCCCGCCCATTGGGAATAGGCCGCTGTATCGACGTTGTCGCGTATGAAGGTCGGGTCGAGCTCTTCGAGCAGGAAGAACCGTCCCTTGCGATCGACCATCGGCTGATTCTTGCCCGCCTTATCGACCATAAACAGCGGGGCGATGCCTGCGGCGCGGGCCACGCGGTCGTCGTCCGCACCGAACGTCGGGGCGATATGCACGATACCCGTACCGTCGGAGGTGGTCACGTAGTCGCCCAGGATGACGCGGAACGCATCGCCCGCAGGCTTCACCCAGGGGATGAGCTGTTCGTAGCGGATGCCTTCGAAGTCCGGACCCTTGTAGGTGACCGGAGAGATTTCGAACTTGCCCTCCATCTTGGGGGTAAAATACGACCCCAGCAGTTCTTTGGCCAGGATGACAGTCTGGGGGGCATCCGTATAGGGATTGCGGCATTTGACGCGCACGTATTCGATTTCGGGGCCTACGGCCAGCGCGGTATTCGACGGCAGTGTCCAGGGCGTGGTGGTCCAAGCCAGGAAGTAGAGATCGCCTTCGGCTCCGTCGAAGAGTTTTTCGCTCCGCTCGTCGCGGATGATTTTGAACTGCGCCGTGCAGGTGGTATCCTTCACGTCGCGGTAGCAACCGGGCTGGTTCAGTTCGTGTGAGCTCAGTCCTGTTCCGGCAGCGGGAGAATACGGCTGTATGGTGTATCCTTTATAAAGATACCCTTTTGTATAGAGTTGCTTCAACAGCCACCACAATGTTTCGATGTAGCGGTTGTCGTAGGTGATATAAGGATCGGTCATGTCTACCCAATACCCCATCTTGTGAGTCAGATCTTCCCATTCTTTGGTGAACTTCATCACATCTTTGCGGCAAGCAGCGTTATAGTCGGCTACGGAGATCGTTTTACCGATATCTTCCTTGGTGATGCCCATTGCTTTTTCCACACCCAGTTCCACAGGCAGTCCGTGTGTGTCCCATCCGGCTTTACGTTTCACCAGGAAACCTTTCATGGTTTTGTAACGGCAGAAAATATCTTTGATGGAGCGAGCCATTACGTGGTGAATGCCCGGCATACCGTTGGCAGAGGGCGGTCCTTCATAAAAAACGAAAGAAGGACAGCCTTCACGTTCTGTCGTACTCTTGGCGAAAACCTGGTTCT
>OGXX01002485.1_pt1 | contig 16669 bp, 15 predicted proteins | sample 1576301 | NCBI WGS metagenome assembly OGXX01 (sample SAMEA3541469, study PRJEB24748) | human gut metagenome | biome: human gut; feature: human-associated habitat; material: faeces | place: China | collected 2012
CCTGCGTCAGATCCATCTGCCCGCTTAAAAACGCGCGCTTGGTAAACTCGCCGGGTCCTGCCTGCCGGAAGCCGACCGACAAAAGCGCGGAAAGCCCCGCGCGCAAAACGGCGGGAGAGCCGTGACACTGAAATTCAACCGTGTCTTCTCCGGTGTAGGAGTGCGGCGCGCGGGAGACGAAGACCAGCGCCTCGTCGATCGGGCGCGATTGCTCGTCATAGAGCGTGCCGCGCGATAACAGCCGGTCCGGAAGCTCGGACATGGGTTTTTTGGAAGACAGCGTGAAGACCTTGTTGGCAAGATCAATGCAGCCGTCGCCGGACATGCGCAGAATGCCGATGCCGCTGCGCACAAAGCCGGTTGCGATGGCAGCGATGGGATGTGCCATAGATGTCACCTCCGTGACGAAAGTTATTGGAAGACGACATCCACACCCTTGAGCATCAGGGGATTGACGTCGAAAACCGCTTTGTCGCCGAGTTTGCAGTTGACGTTCGTCACGTCGACAACGGTGTGAAGCATGCCGATATGCCCGAGCACCTGACAGCGCTTGCCGCCGAGCAGAACGGTGTAGCCCTTGCGTCCGAAGATCAGGTGCCTGAGGTTCGAGAAAATGCCGCGCAGGCTGTCTTTGCGGCGGGTCAGATCGTTTCCCATCTGGCAGCCGAAGCCGTTGTACCAGCCGACGGGAAGAACCGCGATGCGGGTGGGCTTTTTCGCGCGCCAGCCTGCGCCGTAGCCGCAGGTATGCCCCTTGGGAAGCCAGCGCAGCTCGTCGACGGTCGCTTCCAGCGTGCCGACGCGCTTGAGATTATAGCTGCCCTTGAAGGAAAGCCTGCCGAGGATTGCCGAGCCGACGCGCACGGCGTCCATCGCGTAATTGGGAAAACGCAGGAGCCCGGCGGAATTGCAGCAGTGGCAGATTCCGACGTCGAAGCCCTTTTCCTGCAGCTGGCGGATGACGGAGCGGAAGCAGACCATCTGAAGGTCAGTCGCTTTTTTGTTGCAGAACGCGCTGTGGAAGTGCGTGTAGATTCCGCACAGGTCGAGTCCGTCCATGTAGGAATAGATGTGCAGGAGCTTGTCCATCTCGCCGGGAAGAAAGCCATAGCGCCCCATGCCGGTGTCGATCTCGATGTGCGCTTTGACCTTCTGCTTGCGCTGCGTGGCGATGCCGTTGAGCACTGCCGCGTCGTCCTGGCTGGAGACGGTTAACACGACGTCCAGGTCCAGAAGCTGATGGACCTCGTCGACATCGCAGGTCGGGCGGATCATGAGGATCTGCTGGGTGAAGCCCGCGCCTCTGAGCTGTTTTGCGTCCGAGACCTCGGTCACGCAGAAGGTATCCACGCCGGCATCGCGGCAGATGGCAGCCAGGGGAACGAGACCCAGACCGTAGCCATTTCCCTTGACGACGGCAAACAGGCGCGCTTTTCCGGCGCGCTTTTTGAGCGTCTCGAGATTCTGGCGGATGGCGGCGGATTCAACCAGGTAACGTTTCATGCGTGTTCTCCTTTATTTTCCACGGTTGCGAATGAGGTAGACCTGTTTGCGCAGTTCCTTGAAGACGGACGTGCCGTGCTCGACCGCCCAATAGATAACGGGGGAGAGGACAAGATCCATCTCACCGACAAACTCGGTAAAATCGCCGCCGAAGCCCTGCTTGAAGCGGAACAGACCGTAGAGCGGGTTATCCTCCGACACGTCGCCGGAGACGCCGCGGAAGTCGTAGATACGGCAGTTCGTTTCAACCGCCCACTGAATCATGCGCCATTGGAGCAGATAGTTGGGCATCAGATTGCGGTGCTCGTTACTCGACGCGCCATAGAGATACCAGACTTTGTCGCCATAGTGGATGGCGAGGGTGCCGGCAATCGGGGTATCGTTGGGGTCGAACGCCATATAGAGCCGGGCATGCTCGCCGAGATTGTCGAGCATTGCCGCAAAGTATTCGGGCTTGCGGGTCACGAAGCCGTCGCGCACGCCGGTCGTGAGCATCAGATCAGAGAACGCGGGGACCATCTCCTTGCCGCAGATGCGGACCGTGACGCCCTTGCGCTCGGCGAGGCGGATGTTATAGCGCCATTTCTGGTGGAAATTCGCAAGAAGCTCCTCTTCCGTCTTTCCTTCGACGTTCAGGCGGAAGACGTAGCGCGGCTGGATTGCCTCGAAGTTTTTGCCGCCTTCTTTGGCGCGGAAGCCGAAGCTTTGGAGCATGGAAGAAAAGGCGGCGTTGCTCGACGGAACGTCGGGGTCGATCTTGATGACGTAGGATTTGTATTTCTTTGCCAGCGCCTTCGCGCCGTCCAGAAGCTGAGAAAATGTCTCGCGGTCATCTAAATCGCACACCGGACCGCGGCAGCCGTACATGAGAGTTCTGCCGATACCGGGGACCTTGCGCGTCATGACGGCAAGGCTTCCGCGGATAGCGCCGTCTTCGCCGCGTACGGCGATGGCGTCCCACTGCCACATGGGCTTCTGCTTGCCCCAGAGATAGCTCTGGGCGAAGTTTCCCTTGGGGTGGGACTGGACAAAGGCTTCGTATTCCGGAAGCGATTTTTCGGTAATGAATTCGTACATGCTGTTCGCTCCACATCTATATATTGTATTACGCGAGCGGTTTCGCGCAAAAAGGCAAAAATCGTATCTAATATCATACCATATTTATGCCGCATATGCAAATGCTGCCGTATAGTTTTTCCCGCTTGGCGGCACAATAATTCCCAAGAGGTGAGATGCGATGGTAGACGGACGGGAGATTGCAGCGCAGTTTGAAGATGCGGCGGATTTTGAGACGCGGAAGGTCCTTTGCGGCGGGCAGCTGCTGACGGTATTGTTTCTCGACGGACTGACGTCGGGCAGAGACATTGCCGAGCAGGTCGTGCGCCCGCTGGCGCAGATGACGGACGAGGCGCGCGAGGAGGTCTTGTACGCACGGGCGCTGCAGGGCGGGGTCTGGTGCGCGTCGGTAAAAGAGCCGGAGTCGACGCAGCAGGCGGCGGAGCTGCTGGTGAACGGTTTCTGCGTGATTTTGTTTCCGAAAAGCGGGAAGGCGCTCGGCTGCGAGGTGAAGACCGGGGAAAAGCGCAGCCCGTCGCCGCCGGAGACGGAAAACACGGTCAAGGGCGCGAAGGATGCGTTTACCGAGACGCTGCGCACGAACACGAGTCTGGTGCGGCGGCATCTGCGGACGCCGGGGCTGCGGCTGGCTGAAACGGTCATCGGAAAAAGGACGCTGACCAAGGTCACGGTCTGCTGGATCGATCGCCTGACGGACCCGGAGCTGCCGCGCAGGATGCAGGAGAGACTTTCTTCCATCGACATTGACGGCGCGCTGTCTCCGGCGGCGATCGAGGAATATGTGACGGGGTCCCGGCGGACGGCGTTTCCGAGGACGAGCTTCTGCGCTTTGCCGCGGCGCTCGAGAGCAAGAGCGAACATCCCCTCTCCCGCGCCATTTTAAACGGCTTTGCCTTTCGCGGCGGCGAGTGTCCCGAGGCGGAGAACTTCGCCGCCGTGCCGGGCCGCGGTCTCACTGCGAAAATCGAAGGATACACCGTCTGCGGCGGCAACGCCGACTTCATCCGCGAAAAGACCGCGCTCCCGGAGTCCATCACGCAGCGCGCCGCGGCGCTCGCGGACAAGGGCAAAACGCCGCTCTACTTCTCCCGAAATAATGAGCTTCTCGGCGTGATCGCCGTGGCGGACGTTATGAAGAGCGACGCTGCCGAAGCTATCCGCGAGCTCAAGGGTATGGGTCTTCGCGTCGTGATGCTCACGGGCGACAACGCCCGCACCGCCGCCGCCATCGGCTCTGCGGCCGGGGTCGACGCCGTGGTGGCCGGGGTGCTCCCGGACGGCAAGGAGGCCGTGATCCGGAAGCTGCGCGAGAGCGGCAAGGTCGCCATGGTGGGCGACGGCATCAACGACGCCCCGGCGCTCACGCGCGCGGACGTCGGTCTCGCCGTCGGCGCCGGAACGGACGTCGCCATCGACGCTGCGGACGTTGTGCTTATGAAAAGCGGCGTGAGCGATGTTTCCGCCGCCATCCGGCTCAGCCGCGCGGCGCTGCGCAACATTCGGGAGAATCTTTTCTGGGCGTTCATCTATAATATCATCGGCATCCCGCTCGCCGCAGGCGTATGGATCCCGATCTTCGGCTGGACGCTGCAGCCGATGTTCGGGGCGCTCGCGATGAGTCTTTCGAGCTTCTGCGTCGTGACGAACGCGCTGCGGCTCAATCTCTTCCGTCTGCACGAAGCAAAGCACGATAAGCACAGGCAGCCGGTGACGCTCCCGGACGAGTTCACCGCCACGCCGCAGGAAACGAATACCGCAACCGATCATAAGGAGGAAAAAACCATGTACAAAACCACCGTCACCGTTGAGGGCATGATGTGCCACATGTGCGAAAAGCACGTCAATGAGGCGCTCTCCAAAGCCTTCGCCGCCGAGAACCCCGTTTCCGACCACACCGCGAACAAGACCGAGTTCATCTCCGCCGAAAAGCCGGACGAGGCGAAGGTCAAGGAGGTCATCGAAGCCGCCGGGTATACCGTCAAGGCCGTGCACACCGAAACGGTGTAAGACCGCGCACGCAGCACAGCGGAGTCTCTTTTGAGGCTCTGCTGAATTTTTTTACGAACCGATCGGCAGAAGTCCTCGTCTATAGGGTGTAAACTTCTTCAAAGGAGAAACCATATGAAAAAGCTGACACCCCTGTTTCTGTCTCTGGCGCTGCTTCTTGTGCTGTGCGCCTGCGGCGCGCCGAACGCCAGCAGCGGCAACGCGTCCTCCGGCGACGCCTACGCAAGCTGGGGCAACGCCTCTTCCGGCGACGCCTATGCGAGCTGGGGCAATGCCTCTTCCGGCGACGCCTATGCAAGCTCCGGCAACGCAACGGGCACTCTCGCGCTCACGGAAGCGCCCGCCGCAGCCGATACTCCCTACTTCTGCATGCAGATGGAGCAGTCCCGCCTGTACGCCATTCCCTACGGCGGCGGGGAAGCGAAGCTCCTTGCGGACAAATACACCAACTGCTTCGATCAAAACGGCGACAGCGTTCTCGCCTCGTTTGACGACGGGAGCACGGCGCGCATCAACGTGCTCACCGGCGAGAGTGAGGAAGTCCTCCCCGCCGGCACGCAGCAGTTCCACCGCATCCACGCGTTCTCCGGCGGCTTCGTCGGCGAATATTACAGTATCCGCGAATCGAAGCTCTATCTCTGTGAAAACGGCAAAGAGCCGGTGGAGATCTTCCCGGGGGAGTATTTCGGCGACGTCTGTGTGTCCGGTGATGTTTTGATCGGCAGTGATTACTCCGGAGATACCTGCCGCATCACCGGCTATGTACTTCCTTCTTTGGAAAAGCTGTGGACAGACATTTTGGACCCGTACTGCTATCCGTCTTACAACTCCTCGGATAACTACTTCATCAGTGACAGCAGCCGCGGTGTTCAGATGCGCGTCGACCCTGTCAATGGTGCAATCAGTATTTTGAGCGGATATTTTGCTGTGAACGACAACATTCTACACGCCTGCAACGACACCTACCTCGTCGAAGGAAACTATCAGACAAACTTTGCGCTCAATCTTGTCTGCGGCAGCGAGCGACTGACGCTCGACATCCCTTCCGAGGAGAGCAGCAGCAAATATGTCGCCGCGACGCGCGGCGGCAAGGCGCTCATCGCGTGCAGCCAGAGCAGCGACACCGGAGATTACGGCTGGACGTCCTCCACGCGCTATTATGTGCTTGATCTGGAGAGCACGCAGCTTTATGAGATCGGCGTAAAGGGCTATTACAGCGAGCTCTTTGCCGCCGGAGATTTCCCCGTGATAGATTCCTCCACGGCGCGAAAGCCGCTCACGAGCAGCATTTACCGGTTCTTCTGTCTTGACACCGGCTACAGCGGGGCGGAGCCGCTCTGTTCCACGACGCACGGCGCCTGGCTGAACATTGCCGATAAGAAGGCAGACATCGCCCTGCTCGCCGCGCCCACCGATGAAGAAAAGGCCTATCTCGCCGAGCGCGGCGTGGAGGTCGAAATGAAGCTCTACGGCGGCGACGGACTGGTGTTCATCGGGAACAGCGCATGCGGCGTCACCGACCTGACGCTCGATCAGGTACGCGCCATTTTCCGCGGCGAGATCACCAACTGGAGCGAGCTCGGCGGCGCGGATCACGCGATCCGCGTGCTTTACCGCGACGATCAGTCCGGCAGCCAGCGGCTTTTTGAAAAGATGGTGTTCAAAGGCGAGGATGTTCCGGATTACGAGGCGCTCGGCTTTGAGCGGCTCGACGAGATGAACACGCTCGTCTCCGCCTGTCTCGACGATCCTTACGCCATCGGGTACAGCATTATGACGTATCTGAACGACGTCTATTCCAACGAAGCGCTGCTCGCCTTCTCGCTGAACGGCTACAGCGCCACGCCAGAGAATGTCCGCACCGGCGATTACCCGCTCGGCACGAAGGGCTATGTCGTCATTCGCAGCGACGAGCCGGAGGACAGTCCCGCCCGGCGGCTCTATAACTGGTTCGGTTCCCCCCTTTCGGATACATTCCTCACCAGCTGCGGCATCACGCCGCTGAGCGAGTGATCCCTGTACACACAGATAACGGCGCAGCTCCAGCTGCGCCGTTTTTCTTAAATATCCGCACGGTAACATTTTGGTAAACACCCGTGTGCCCGGCTATGGTAGAATGTCGAAGGAAGGGAGATGATGCCATGGGCAACCGTATTTTGATGATAGAGGACGACGCTGCCATCGCCGAAGCGGTAAAACTGAATCTCGAATGCGCAGACTACGCCGTCACCGTCTTTGATAATGGTCTTGCCGCCCGGGACGCACTGGAAGTGGATCACAACTACGATCTGACGCTGCTGGACATGATGCTGCCTGGGCTGGACGGCTTTGCGTTGCTCCCGGAGCTGCGGAAATATGATATCCCCGTGATCTGCCTGACCGCCATGGGGGACGCGCAGCACGAGGTGCTGGGGCTTCGCGGCGGTGCAGAGGACTACATTGCTAAGCCCTTTGACATGCTCGCGCTAATGGTGCGCATAGAAAAGGCGCTACGGCGGTGCGGGAGGCTGAACGAGGTATACCGCTTCCGCGATCTGACACTGGATAACCGCAACCGCCGTCTGACGCGAAACGGCGAGGTTATTTCCCTTCCCCCGCTAGAATTCGACGTACTGGCCGTGCTGATGAAAAACAAAAACCGCACTGTTTCCCGCGACCGAATTCTCAATGAGATATGGGGCGAGGACTATTTCGGAGATATCCGCACTGTGGACGTCCGTATCGCTAATCTTCGGAAAAAGCTCGGTCTCGCAGACGAGATCCGAACCGTATCCAAGGCAGGATATCGGCTGGAGGAACGATGAAGCTGAAAAAGAAAATCACTGCGCTCTGTGCCGCGATCCTCTTGCTAGTGGCCGCCAGTCTCTGCGCGGCCATGCTCTGGCAGGTGCGCGAGCAGTCCTACGGCGCGCTTTTGCAGCGTTCACTGGATTCTCTCGACGAGTTGGCCGTCTCTCTTGAAACTGCTGTTTACCAGACTTCTTACGAAATGGGCTCTACCCTCTCCTGGAGAGTCCTTCTGACCCATTGCTTTCGCAGCTGCGGAACGGCGGGGAGCGCGCTCTATATCAACGGAGAATGCCTTTTCGCAGCTACGCCGGTTGACCCCGAAAGCTATCTGACTGTCTTATCCGGCCGCGCGGCAGCTTCTGCGCGTGTCCGCGCTTATGGCAGGAATTTTCTCGTCCTTGGCAAAGCCGTGGATTTTCACGGCGATACATACTGCATATATCTTGTTGCGGAGGCTATGTACATCCATTCGCAGCTCCGGGAGCTTGCCGTCCGCTTTGCTCTGTTGGCACTTGCTGTCATGCTGCTGGGGCTCGCCATGGTACGATACCTTGTCGGGCGGACGCTCCGCCCGCTTTCAGCGCTTTCGGAAGCGGCAGGAAGTGTTGCCGCCGGGAATTACGGTCAGCGCGTTCCCGTTTCATCCGCCGACGAGGTGGGGATGCTAGCGCAGGATTTTAATCGGATGGCTCTCGCAGTGGAAAGCCATGTGGCTGCCCTGCAGGAGCGCACCGAGCGGCAGAAGCTGTTTACTGCTGCCGTGACACATGAGCTGAAAACACCGCTGACATCGCTCCTTCTGAACGTGAACACGCTGCAGACGGTCTATCTGCCCGAAGAAAATCAGGCAGCACTTCTGGAAAGTATGGATCACAAGCTTCGTTGGCTGGATACCATGGTGCGAAAGCTGCTGATGCTGCTTTCCGTGAAAAAGAACGCCGCGTTTTCCGCAACGTCCGTCCCGGAGCTTCTCGCCCGGATACAGCAGCTCACGGAGGGGGTCTGCGCGAAATATGGCGTTTCTCTGAAAACGGACTGCCGAGTGGACATGCTCTCCATGGACGCAGATTTAATGTGCAGCGCTCTTGCTAACCTTGTAGAGAACAGCGCCAAAGCGTCCGCACCGGGGCAGGTCATTTCCGTTTCTGCCGATGAGATCGGCTTTACCGTCACGGACCATGGCCGGGGCATTCCGGCGAAAGACCTGCCAAGAGTGACCGAGGCGTTCTATACGGGTGATCCCTCCCGCAGCAAGAAAAACGGCGGCTTCGGTCTGGGGCTGGCGCTCGTGCGGGAAATTGCTGTCGTCCACGGCGGGACGCTGGCGCTGGAAAGCACGCCCGGCAACGGGACAACGGCACACATCGTGCTGCCGGAGGCGAAAACGTAAGAAAACGGTAATACGGCGGTAAACTCTTTGCCGTTCCTCTCTGCTATGCTGGAAACATCCAAAAGAAAGGATGTGTTAAAATGAAACGAAAAACCTTGTGCTGGACAGCCACTGCACTGCTTGCTGCTATGCTGTCCGGCTGCGGCAGCCAAACGACGGCAGAGCCCGCAAACCTCAATCAAACCATGCTCATCGAGAAGAGTGCCAAGGAACAGACGGCATACTCTTTCCCGAATTCGTTCACCGGAGACTGGACGGCGCAGGAAGGAAAACTCTCGATCCACGCGGATGCGCAGGTCGTCGCCGAACAGGGCGTCGTTCTCCCTGTTGCCTCTGTGACGCCGGGCGAATTTACGCAGGCCGATGTGGACAACCTTCTGCGCGTACTTCTGAAGAGCGCGCCGCTTTATGGCTACACCCAGACAAAGCAGGAGCTGCAGGAAAGTCTCGACCGTATCAATTCCCCGGAATGGTCGCCCGACCCGGATGCACCCGCGCTGACAGCGGAGCAGCGGGAAAGCCGCCGCGATGAATTAGCCGCATATTATTCGGCGGAAATTGCTAAAGCACCGGAGGAAAAGCCCGTAATCTACGGTTTCTCCGATTCCGATGATCCGAAAGCTGTCCGCGGCTCCGCCACGGTAGATGGAGTCGTCTACGATGTCTCCATCGACAACAATCTCCGGTACGCGCAGATTATCCGCCGGGACTATAAATACAGCGCTAATGAGCCAGCCAGCAGCCGGACGGATATTTTCCTGGAAGAGGCCGTCGATCTGGCCGATGCGCTGATGCAGGAACTGGGTCTTGCCGGCATGGCGCTGGACGATGCGCAGGAATGGGAGCCGGGCGTTTGGCGGCTCTATTACGCGCCCACGGTGAACGGCATTCGCGTATCCGGCGTCCGGCAGGATCTTTTCCGCGCTGACGGTACGCGGGAATCCTACGAGTATGAATATTACAACAGCAGTGAAGGGGCAAAGGGCGACATGGTGTCCTGGAACATGGAGAACATCCAAATCTATGTTGGGAGCGAAGGTATACTGTCTTTCGAATGGTATTCGCCCAGCGGCGATGCGATTGTACAGGAAGAGAGTGCCTCGCTGCTGCCGTTTGAAGAGATCGCGGCGGTCGCGGATACGATGCTGCCCGTGGTGATCACCGGGCCGTCGGAAAGTTACACGCTTGTTGAGCTCGACAAGCTCAACGGCTTTGAAACGCGCATGGATGTGACCATCACCGAGGTTTCTCTCACACTCATGCGCATTCGAGATAAGGGTTCTTCGCAGGGAACGATCGTTCCTGTGTGGGATTTCTGGGGCTCCTGGAGCTGGTACGCCCCGGGGACTGATACTTCCGAGGTTATGCAAAATGGCGTAAGCTGCAGGCAGCCCATGCTGACGCTCAACGCCGTCGACGGCACTGTTGTCAGCCGGTTATTCGGATATTGATTTTCTTCATCAGCACATACAGCAGGCCCCGGACATCGAAATGTCCGGGGCCTGTTTGCTTTCTTTTACTCTTTTATATTCCGGATCTTCTCAAGATCGCCGCTGCAGAGTGCTTCCATGTTGCGGAAGATTTTTTCCGCGTCCCAATCCCACCATTGGAGCTCCAGAAGATACGCCGTGAGCTCTTCATCGAACCGGCGGCGGATGACCCGGCAGGGATTGCCGCCCGCGATGCAGTACGGCGGAACGTCCTTTGCCACAACGGAGTTGGCGGCGATGATAGCACCGTCGCCGATGTGTACGCCCGGCAGCACCGTTACGTTCTGCCCGATCCACACGTCGTTCCCGACGACCGTGTCGCCTTTCAGCGGCAGATCATCGAGCTTTGGGGCAAACTTCTCCCAGCCGCCGCCCATGATGTTGAAGGGGTAGGTCGTTACGCTGTTCATGCGGTGGTTCGCGCCGTTCATAATAAACTCAATGCCGCGGGCGATAGCGCAGAATTTCCCGATGATGAGCCTGTCGCCGAGGAAATCATAATGGTGCGTGACGTGTTCCTCAAACTTTTCCGCGCCGTCTATGTCGTCGTAATACGTGTAATCCCCGACAAGGATATTCGGCCGGGAAATGACGTTTTTTATGTACACGACCTGACGGATGTTCTCGTTGGGATAGATGCTGTTTGGATCGAGTCCCGTCATAAAAGCATCCTCCGCTTAAAAACCGAGAGCGCGGAAGGCGTCCTCAAAGGGCGCGGTGCAGATGCCGCGCTCGGTGATGATGCCGGTGATGAGCGAATGGTCGGTCACGTCGAACGCGGGGTTGTACACACCGACGCCCTCCGGCGCCATGCGCTTTTTGTACCACATCTCCGTGACCTCCTCCGCGGCGCGCTGCTCAATGGGGATCTCCGCGCCGGACGCGAGCGACATATCGATCGTGGAGCTCGGCGCGCAGACATAAAACGGGATGCCGTAATGCTTCGCCAATATCGCCACGGCGGAGGTGCCGATCTTGTTCGCGGCGTCGCCGTTCCGCGCCACGCGGTCGCAGCCGACAAATATTATGTTAACTTTTCCCGTCTGCATCAGGCTCGACGCGGCGTTATCGCAAAGGAGCGTCGTATCCAATCCGGCAGCGTGCATCTCGAGCGCCGTGAGCCGCGCGACCTGCAATAGCGGGCGCGTTTCGTCGCAGTAGACGCGAAGATCGTTCCAGCCATGCTCAAGCGCAATATACATCGGCGCGGTCGCCGTGCCGTATTTCGCGGTGGCGAGCGTTCCGGCGTTGCAGTGCGTGAGAATGCCGTCCCCGTGGTGCAGAAGAGTAAAGCCCAGCTCGCCGATGGAGCGGCTGATGGCAACGTCCTCGTCGCGGATGCGCTGCGCCTCCGCAAAAAGAATCTCGCGGATGGCCGGGATGCTCTCACCGGCGTGCGCCTCCGCCGTCTGCCACATCCGGTCGAGCGCCCAGAAGAGATTTACCGCCGTCGGGCGGGCGGAGGCGAGGTATTCCTTCGTTTCACGCAGGCGCGCGAAAAAGACGTCCTTATCCTCCGTTTCGATCTGCGAGGCGGCCAGTGCGAGCGCATAGCCCGCGCACACGCCGATGGCCGGTGCGCCGCGCACGCGAAGCGAATAGATCGCCTCCCAGATATCGCGCATATCCGAAAGATGCAGCGTTTTCACCTCGCCGGGCAGCAGCGTCTGATCCAGAATTTCCAGACACGTCCGGTCCGGTGAGAGCAATACGGTATCGAGTTCGAGAGCGTTCAAGGCTTAATCCCCCTCGGTGTTTTTTTCCCATTCTGACACAGCTTTTCCCGCTTGTCAACGGCGGCAGACGCCGCAGGAGATATGCCGCATACGCAGCCGCGAGAACGATGAGGATCCGAAAGATGACGCACCGCGTTTTGTAGTCCGGTTCCGGAGCGAACACGCTCAACGCGTTCAGCACGCCGTGCGTAAGAATGCACGGCGCGGACACGGAGCGTATCCCCCCTGCTCGCGGACGAGCGTAAGCGCGGCGCGGACGATCTCCTCGCCGGGAAATTTAACGCCGGGCGGCATACTATTCTCTCCTTGCAGCTTCCGTTGTGTAACATATGTTATATTATGGATGTGCTATTTTGCCAACAGCAAACCGGCAGCCGATAAAAGCCGGCCGCCGGTTTGCTCTCTGCTTTACCAGAATTTCTTTTTCTTGCAGATCCAAAGACCGAGAACCAAAACCGCCGCGCTGATGACGCCTACCATGAGATAGCCGTATTTCCAGCTCAGCTCCGGCATATTGACAAAGTTCATGCCGTACCAGCCGGTGAGCAGCGTGAGGGGAAGAAAGATCGTCGTGACAATGGTGAGGATCTGCATCACACGGTTCTGCCGGATATCGATCTGCGCCTGGAAAGCGCTTTGGATCTGCCGGCAGTATTCGCACAGGAGCTGCGCGTTCTCCCGCAGGCGGGCAACACGCCCCTCAAAAAGACGAAATCGCTCCGTTTCCGTTTCCAAAAAGAAACCGTTCTCGTTTTCGCACAGCTCGCACGCCACGTCGTCGAGCTGCGAATAATAGCGAAAGAGCGCCATTGTCTCCTTTCGCAGCGCGTTCATCGCAGCGCTGAGAGAATCAACGCCGTCGGCGAGCACCTGATCCTCCAAGGCTTCCGCCTGCTCTTCCAGCTCTTCCAAACGATGCAGATCACGGGCAATGAGCTGTTCAAAGAAATCATAGAGCGTCTGCCCGACCGTTCCCTTCGTCCATCGTTTTTCCTGCGCGATGCGGTGCAGGAGGGGCGGAAGTGAAGCGGAATCGTCCGTGAGAACGATGCGGTTTCGCGTAACGAGCAGACCGTATGCGGCGCGAACACCGTCTTTTCCCTTACGCGGGAGCACAAGCGTACCGGACAGGCAGTCGGGGCGCACCTCGGCACGACAGGTCCGCGCACCGCGCACCGATGGCGTATGTTCCAGAACTTTTTCCAGCCCCGGAAGGTCCGGGCGTTTCTCCAGCTCCTCCGTTGTGAGCAGCACAAGCGCCGGAACATCCGCGCAGGGTGCGGATTCCGTATGTATAAGAGATTCGCCGATACGATACCAGATCATTGATTTCCCTCCCAAAAGCATAGACCGCCCACAGCATGACGCCGCGGGCGGTTGAAAGGCATTTTTATTTCTCGGCCTTCATTGCGAGATAGGCGTTGATGAAGCCGTCGATATCGCCGTCCATAACGGCCTGGATGTTGCTGTTTTCATAACCGGTGCGCGTGTCCTTGGCGAGCGTATACGGCATGAATACGTACGAGCGGATCTGGCTGCCCCACTCGATCTTCTGCTGCACGCCCTTGATGTCCGAGATCTTTTCGAGATGCTCACGCTCCTTGATCTCGGCGAGCTTGGCGCGGAGCATGGACTTACAGTTTTCGAGATTCTGGAAGTGGCTGCGCTCGACCTGCGAGGAGACGACGATGCCCGTCGGCAGGTGGGTCAGACGCACGGCGGAGGATGTCTTGTTGACCTTCTGGCCGCCCGCGCCGGAGGAGCGGTACACGTCCATTTTGATCTCGTCGTCGCGCAGCTCGATCTCGCTGTTGTCCTCGGCGATCTCGGGCATGACCTCCACGGCGGCAAAGCTCGTGTGGCGGCGGCCGGAGGCGTCGTACGGCGAGATGCGCACAAGGCGGTGGACGCCGTTTTCGCTTTTAAGATAGCCGTAGGCGTTGTCGCCCTCGATCTTGATGGTGGCGGACTTGATGCCGGCCTCTTCGCCGTCCTGATAGTCGAGCAGCGTATACTTATAGCCGTGGCGGTCGGTCCACATGGTGTACATGCGGTAGAGCATCTGCGTCCAGTCCTGCGCCTCGGTGCCGCCGGCACCGGCGTGGAACGTCAGGATCGCGTTGTTCGCGTCGTACTCGCCGGTGAGCAGCGTGGAAAGACGCATTTCTTCCAGCTTTTCCGAGAGCGTATCGTACTCCGCTTTCAGTTCTTCAAGCATGGAGGCATCGTCCTCTTCGAGCGCCATTTCACACATGGTGAAAAGATCGTCCCAGGACGAGCAGAGCTTGTCGTACTTTTCGCACTTGGTCTGCAGCTGCTTGATGCGCTGCTGCACCTGCTGCGAGTGGGAGACGTTGTTCCAGAAGCCGTCCTGCGTGGTCTCATCCTCCAGACGGGCGGCCTCCTGAGCCACAGCGTCGATGTCAAGGGCGTCCCCCAGCTTCTTCAGCTCCGGTTCCAGGTCCCGCAGCTTCTGCTTATAAACGTCATATTCGATCAAAGCCATACTGATTCTCCAATTTCCATATAGATTACTTTAGCCATGATATTATATAGGAGTTCCCCGATTTTGTAAAGGGAAATATGCACAAAAATGACGATTTTCAAAAATTCAGCGCACGTTTGCGGAAAACAGATGAAAAAAGAGACGGACAAAGTCCGTCTCTCACGCTCAATGATTCAGGATAAACTGTTCCAGCTCCTCCGCCGTCCGCACCACCGCGGCAGCCCCGGCCTCCGCCAACTCGCCGGGTGCAGCGTACCCGAAGAACTCCACGCCCACGCAGGCAAGGCCGCATTCCTGCGCACCAAGCACATCATACTTCCGGTCACCGACCATCAAAACGGTGGGCTTATCCGCATCGGTCAAGCGCAGGCGGCGCATGGCTTCCCGGATGACATCCGCCTTTTCCCAGTCGGCCCCCGCAGGGCTGCCGGTCACAGCGGACAGAAAGGGTGTAAAGCCAAAACGCCGACAGATGCTCACGCACAGCTCCTCCGGCTTGGAGGAGGCCAACGCCAGAGTGTATCCCTTGGCCTTCAGCCGTTCCAGAACGTCCCGAATACCGGGGGCCGCCTCGTTTTCATACTGTCCCACCGGCACATAGTGCTCCCGGAACACCCGAACGCCCTCCACCGCCTTCTCCCGGCTGTAGCCGCAGTGCTCCATGAAGGATTCCTGCAGCGGCGGCAGAGAAATTTCGTCGCCGTCGAGGAAGGTGTCGGTATAGACGAGGTTGCCGTGACTCATGTTCAACGTCTCGTCGGTGTCCTGCGCGCTGACGTAAATCGGCACGTCCGGATACTGCGCATGCAACTCGCGAAGTGCACCCGTGTGATCGAAGTGCGCGTGCGTCAGCAGAATCAAGCCCGGCGTCAGACCGCGTTCTTTCAGGCAGTCGAGAATGCTCTGCGCCTGCGCGCCGGGGTCTACGAGCACGCACGCGCCGGGTGCGTTCTCAAAGACCACGTAGCAGTTGGTCTCCAACGGTCCCAGCGGCAAAGTGATAATGTTCATATGGAGTTCCTTTCGGATTTTAAAAAATAAAAAACGGAAAGTGTGCAGCAGCGAGAGATTTTTCGTCGGAAGAAGGCGCGCGGGCGAAGGCGTATCGTGTGTACGTCAAGCCTGTGCAACGCACTTCCGGCGGAAAAGATCCGCTGCGCTTATTTGAGATCATTTGTGTCGACAATCAGGGTAACCGGTCCGTCGTTTTCGGACGCGACCTGCATATATGCGCCGAACTCGCCGTGCTGCGGCGGGAAGCCCAGCCGCTCGCATTCGGACAAAAACTGCTCGTAGAGCGGAATGGCAATGTCGGGCTTTCCGGCGCCGATGAAGCTCGGGCGTCTGCCGTGGCTTACATCGCCGTAGAGCGTGAACTGGCTGACGACCAGCACCTTGCCGCCGACGTCGGAAAGCGACAGGTTCATCTTGTCGTTTTCGTCCCGGAAGACGCGAAGCCCCAGAATTTTCTCGGCAAGCTTTCTGCACTTTTCGGGGGTATCCTCCGGCGCGACGCCGAGCAGAATCAGAAATCCCTTTCCGATTCTGCCGCAGACCGAACCGTCAATCGAAACAGACGCGGAATTGACTCGCGTGACAACTGCTTTCATATCTTACTCCTTATCCTTCCGCGCGCCGGACCGCGCTCACACCGGAAATGCCGCGCAGGCGCGCCATCACGTTTTGAAGCTCCGTCAGATTGTGAACCTGGAACGCCAGACTGACCAGCGCTCTTCCGCTTCCGACCGAGCGGGCAGACATTTCGTTCATGCGAAGCCGCAGGCTCGTCAGGATGGTTGCCACGTCCAGCATCAAGCCGTCGCGGTCGACCGAGTCGACCTCCAGCGCGGTTGTGAACGTCGCCTCCGGGCTCTCTGCCCAGGTAACCTTGACCCATCTGCCGGACTGCGAGGGGTCCATCGCGCTTTTGGCATTCGGGCAGTCCTTGCGGTGGACCGATACGCCGTAGCCCTTGGTGATAAAGCCAATGATATCGTCACCCGGCACCGGCGGGCAGCAGCGGCTGAACTTGATCATGCACGAGCCGATGTCCTCGACAATGACGCCCGAGGCATTGACGGCAGGCTGCTGCTTGTTTAAGTTCAAAAGCTCCTTCGGTGTTGCCGCCTTCGTCACCTTCGTCAGCTCGTCGCGGATTCTGCCGACCGCC
>OGXX01002487.1_pt1 | contig 16658 bp, 11 predicted proteins | sample 1576301 | NCBI WGS metagenome assembly OGXX01 (sample SAMEA3541469, study PRJEB24748) | human gut metagenome | biome: human gut; feature: human-associated habitat; material: faeces | place: China | collected 2012
ACACGCTGGCGATGATCTCGCTCATCGTGTACTCGGTCACGCTGCGGGTCTTGCCGCCGAAATTCCGCTCCCGGATAAAGGGCAGGCCGACAGCGCTCTGCCGCGTGTGGTGGGTGATGGTGTAAGCCACCAGCGCAATATCGCACTCCTGCGCGATCTGCTCCATGATCTGGGTCTTGCCGACACCCGGCGGGCCCATCAGCAGTATAGGGCGCTGCCGCACGGGCGGTATCAGCGGGCGGCCGATGTCATCCGCTGCCAGATACGCCTGCACGGCGCGTTTGATTTCCTCTTTGGCGCGTTGAATATCCATAGTTCATCGTCCTTTCGGGTCGGTGTCGGGGGTAAACTCCTCCGGCTGCAAAACCAGGCGCATGGCCCAGGGGGGCACATCGGGCGGCGGGGTGCCGTCCTCCAAAAACAGAAAAGCAACCTCAAACGGCGGGCGCTTGGCCGGGTAGATGCCCTTGCCGTCGGTAAAGTAAAGCACGCCCTGCAGGTCGCGCAGCGACCCCTCGCGGCGCAGCGCGGCAATGCGGGCAAACGCGGGGCGGAAGTCCGTTCCGCCGCCGCCCACCAGCGTGAACCGGGCAGTGTAGCGGTCCAGCGCGTCCAGATCGGTGAGCCATGTTTCCTCGCGCACGGCGTTGTCCGCCTGCATGACAAGGATGCGGCATTTGCGGAAAAAGCTGTCCTGACTGGTCAGCAGGGCAAAGGTCTCCTTCAGGAAGGACTTCACCAGCTCACCGGCTGTGGACTCACTGGTGTCCACAACAATGACGAAGTCGCGTATCTTTTTTACCTCGCGGCTTTCCAGCGGCTCAATCAGCGGCAGCTTGCCGTAGGTGCGCAGGCCGTAGCTGTAAAAGCCAAGGTCAAACTCATCGGGGTCAAGGTGCGGCTCCTCATGCCAGACGGCGAACCGGCGCAAAAAATCCTTGTAGGTGCGGCGGCTGCGTCCGGCCTGCAGCTGTGCCTGCAGTGCCTGGGCGGTGGTGTCCTGCCCGGCGCGGCGGCCGTTTTCCTCCATGCTTAGCTCTGTCTGGCGGCCCAGATCCTCCCACTGCCTGCCCTGCATCTGGGCTTCGGGGCTGTCGGGGTCGGCAGGCCACAGGCGGTGGCTGTCGGTATAAAATTCCCGCTGCCATTTGTTCAGGGTGTCGGCATCGGTTTTTGCCAGCACGCGGTAGATCGGCCCGGCGGCCAAAAACCGGCATTGTGTGCGCAGCTGCGCATAGCATTGCTGCCGCACCCAGCCAACGGGGCGCTTTGCAGCGGGGGTGTTCAGGGCGTCCAGCGTGCTTTCCACCGCAATATCACAGGCGAGGCCCCACAGGTCGGGGTCGCGCTTATCCCGCAGCCAGAGATGGCGGAAGATGCAGTGGAACAGGCTGTGCAGGTAGGCGCGCGGCAGGTAGCGGCGGTTTTTGCGGTAGGTGTCCAGCAGCCATGCGGTGGGGTAGTACAGCCGCCCGCCGTCCGTGGCAAAGCTGCTGCCGCCCTGCTGCGGGGCAGGGGGCAGCGCACCCAGCGCCGCAGTCAGGTAGCGCTGGTCCAGATACAGCTCACCGCGCAGCTGTTCCATCACCCGTCGTGCCATGGTCTGCTCCCACTCGGTCTGGGTCTGGATATGCTTGGACATTAAGACACCTTCTTTCACTGCTGAATGTAGGGGCCGGGCACCTTCCGCCGCCGCAAACGGCCGCGGCGGCCAGAGGGCTGGCCGCCCTACGACCCCACATCAAATCCGTGTGTAGGGCGGGGTGCCCTCACCCCGCCGAAGCTTACCGCCATATCCCGTTTCCCCATCGCCGCCCTGTAGGGGCCGGGCATGCCCGGCCCGCAGCTTACCGCCATATCCCTTTTACAATCAATCCGTAGGGGAGGGATTCATCCCCGCCGACCCCTGCAACGGCGCTACAGGTCATCAAAGCTGTATGATTTTTTCGCTCGTTTGGCGCGGCCCAACAAAATCGCGGCCCCGGCGCTCCAACCGGCGCGGGCGCAGTAGGCGGCGGCCTCGGCGGTGGGCAGCCCTAAGCCGACCAGCAGCCGCAGGGCGGCCTCGTCCCGGGTGTCGATGGCAAGGCGGAACGCGGCCGCCGGGTGGGCACGCAGGTAAAATTCATAGTCGGCGCGGGCCTGCCCGCCCAGCGCAAACGGCAGCACCAGCCGCCCCAGCGCCAGCCGGCAGAGCGCACCCTCGCCCTCGCCGACACAGGCCTGCGCAAAGGACGCATCGAACGCGGCGTAGTCCACCGCACCGGCCGCCGTAAAGCATTGCCGCATCCGGTAACCCTCGCCCTCAATGTTATGGTTGAAGATGTGCGCGGGCGTGTTCTCATCAAGAAATTCGGAATATTCGGGGTAAAACAGCCGTGCGCCGTCAAATTCTGCGGTGATGTCGGCGCTGATGGCCCCCAGCAGCTTTTTCAGGCCGGTGGGGGCATCGGGCGCGGCGCGCAGGCACAGCCGCGCAAGGCTGCGGCAGTTCGTGAACAGGTCGCTGCCCAGCCCCTCGACCCCGGCCCCAAGGCTGAGGCGGCGCAGGCGGCGGCAGTTGTAAAACGCCGCGCTGTGCAGGGTGCGCACCGTGTCGGGCAGGGTGACCTCCTCCACAAAATTGCCGGTGATCTCATGGGTGTCGGCCCCGCTGCGCCGCGCCCCGGCCTTGACCGGCTTGTCGGCAAAGCAGTACGGCCCAATTTCGGTGACAGGCAGACCCTCCACGGTTTCCGGCACGGCAGGGCAGGGGCTGTCCCCCAGCACCCGCAGCACCCGGGCCCCCGCAGCGCACGGCTCCCATATGATCGACATGAAATCACTCCTTTACAGGGCATTATAGCATAGAACCCCCTTAAACGCAAAAGAAAAACCACCGCCGCCGCACAGGAATTGCGGAGGCGGTGGCTGGTACAAAAAAATCCCGCCACCGGGTAAGGGTGGCGGGGAAGATGGTGCGAGTTTAGGGGGTTGAGGAGCTACCGTCATCAATAGAATTGTTTAAAGGTTTCTTGCTTTCTTCGATCTCATAAGTTCCATTTTCTGCCGTATAGGTGCAGGTGTATACACCGTCATTGAATTTTACAAAGACTAGTTTACCATTCTCGTCAAATTTCGCAGTAAATGTCGCTTTCGGATTTGTATCAAACACCTCTGCCAGCTTTTTGATTTCGGTAATATGCTTGCCTTCATAGGAGGGTGAACTAGAGGAAATACTGGGTATAGAGAACCAATCGGCTGGTAGTTGCTTCTCCCAACCCTCGCCATGTGCGGTGGCTAGTTCAGTTTGGACAGCCATAACGACCATGCGAGTCTCGGCAACAATCTTTTTCTCTTTTGCCTTGTCGATGTACCCTGTCAGCGCCGGGATCAGCAGGGCGGCCAGTATGGCCAGAATGACCAATACTACGATTAACTCAACAAGCGTAAAACCTTTTTTGTTTTTTACTTTTGCAAACACACTATTTCCTCCGTTTTTCCGCGGGATTTTTCAGCGGACGGGTTATGTATCGTTATTTTATAATATGTGTCATACTTTGTCAACCGTGCGGCGAAAACACAGCAGGTTATGTGATGTTGGGTGTGTATGCAAGCCGTGATTTGGGCAGGGGGAGGCTGGGAAAACTTCCCCCTCATCCGGCCCTGCGGGGCCACCTTCCCCCAAAGGGGGAAGGCTTGGAGAGCATAAAAAATCCCGCCACCGGATACAGTAGCGGGATTTAACAGATTTCTAATTAGTTGACTACAACAGTGCCCGCATAAGTAGGTGCAGTATCAGGCTTTTCCACCGTGTAGGTAGAGCTGGATGCAGTGTAAACACAAGTATAAGTGCCATTGCAATAGCTGACACTTTTTACAGCTCCGTTAGTGCCTACCTCTGCCTGAAAACTTGCTGTACCGGTAAGGCCCTTCACCTCCGCAAGTTTAACAATTTCATCGTACATGGCTTTCTCGGCGGTGTTGGCAGTACCATCTTTGTTTGCAATTGTACCAGTGGGAATAGCACCGGTGCTGCCTTTAGCACCGTAATAGGTGCTTGCTTCAGTCTGTACGGCCATAACAATCATACGAGTTTCGGCAACAACCTTCTCTTTGTTTGCCTTGTCAATATATCCGGTTAGAGCGGGAATGAGCAGGGCAGCCAGAATGGCCAGAATAACCAGAACAACGATCAGCTCCACCAGCGTGAAGCCCTTCTTGTTCTTGAGGTTACGAATTTTCTCGAACATAATAAATCCTCCACAATTCATTTTTGGGGGCACTCCACCCCTAATTGTCTTACTTCTAGTTTACCATGGTATTTATTTTTTTCAATCGCTGCAGCAAAACAATGCAAAAAATGCACGAAATTTGCCGTAATCCCATAGCATTGTTGGGCGAAATAACAAGTTGCGGCGCTGCACAACGCTGTGCCGTTGCTTTTGTGCAAAAAAAACTGCCCGGTGCGGCAAAATTTTCGCATAAAATCGCATGTATATTGCCTGATTTGTTGCAAATTCACACAAAACCGTGCCCCGGCGGGGCGGGGTTGCATTGTGCGGGGAAATAGCATAGAATAGGGGAAGTGTGAGAAAGCGAGTGTGCTATGAGAAGTCTAAAACAAACGGATATTCTGACCGGCAGCATCCCCAAGCAGCTGCTGCTCTTCTTTTTGCCGATCTGGTTCGGCACGCTGTTCCAGCAGCTGTACAACACAGCGGATACGCTGATCGTCGGCAACTTTGTGGGCACAAACGCGCTGGCGGCGGTGGGGGCCACGGGCGCTTTCGTCAATTTGCTGGTGGGGCTGTTTGTCGGCCTGTGCAGCGGCGCGGGCGTTGTCATTGCCCAAAGCTGGGGCGCGCATGACCCCGAGGCTGTGGACCGGCAGGTACACACGGCGCTTGTGCTCAGCGTGGGGCTGGGCGCACTGCTGACGGTGCTTGGCTTTGCAAGCGCCACGCCGATGATGCGCCTGATGGGAACCCCGGAGGAGATCCTTGCGGATTCGGCGCTGTATCTGCGCATCTATTCCCTTGGCATGATCCCCCAGATGCTCTACAACATGGGTACCAATATCCTGCGTGCCATCGGCGATTCCAAGCGGCCGCTCTACTTTTTGATCGCGGCCTCACTCGTCAATATCGTGCTGGATGTCGTGTTTATTGCGGTGTTCGGCTGGGGCGTGGCGGGCGCGGCGCTGGCCACTGTGCTAAGTCAGGTCGCCAGCGCGGTGCTGACGCTGCGCTGCATCGCCGGGTCCGAGGGCACGCCGTGGCATATCCGGGCGGAAAAGCTGCGCCTGCACACCGAGGTGCTGGCCGCCATCTGCATGATCGGCATCCCGGCGGCGGCCCAGAGCGCCATGTACAATGTCAGCAATATGCTGATCCAGAGCAGCATGAACAGCTTCGGCACCAGCACCATCGCGGCGTGGGGCGTCTACGGCAAAATCGACTTTGTATTCTGGATGACGATCAACTCGCTGGGCATTGCGATCACGACCTTTGCGGGGCAGAACTTCGGTGCGCGACAGTACGACCGCGTGCGCAACGGCGTGCGGGTCTGCATGGCGATGGCGGCGGGTGTCACGCTGGTCATCAGCGCGGTATTCTACAACGCGGCCGAGCCGCTGTTCCGGCTGTTCAGTCAGGACGATGCGGTCATTGCGGTGGGCGTGGGCATGATGCATGTGCTGACGCCGGTCTACATTACCTATATCAGCATCGAGGTGCTTTCCGGTGCGCTGCGCGGCTGCGGCGATGTGCGGGTGCCGACGCTGATCACGGTGTTCTTCGTCTGCGGCCTGCGTGTGCTGTGGCTGACCCTGATGGTGCCGCGGTATCATACCATCGCCGCGGTGGAGCTTAGCTACCCGCTGACATGGACGCTGGCCTCGCTGCTTTTTATCCTTTACTACAAGCGCGGCGGCTGGCTCAACCGCTGCAAGGCAGCGAAGGGACTGGAGTAAGTAAAACAGCCGACCCCTTTGCGGGGTCGGCTGTTGTTATGCGCCGCGCTCGGTCTGCAGCGTTTGGATAAACTGCACCGGGTCAATGATGCGGCTGCCATCGGTGCCGGTGGCGGCGGTGGAGAGCAGGTACTGCATCATTTCCTCGCCCGTCAGGGTGGGGTCCACCTGCCAGCCCAGCGCCATGACCCCGGCGCAATAGGGGATGCCCCAGCTCAGGCCACCGTGCCCATCGTGGGTGTAGCTGTACTGCCCGGCGGTGTATTCCTCGGCCACCGTGCGGTAGGAGCAGGGCAGCGCAAGGGTGTTGCTGCCGGTTTCTGCGCGTTCGTCACTGTCCGCAAAGCCGGTCCGGCAGGCGGCGGGATTGTCCCGGTCATTCCGGGCAAGGACGGCAGGGTAAGGTACAAGGCGGGTTTTTTCCACGCCTGCGCCCTCCGCGGTCAGGACCAGAAGCCCGGCCTGCTCGGCACGCGCCACGGCGGCATCCCAGAGGTCGGCGTTTTGGAACATCTCTGCGTTGCCCGGTGCGGCGGAAACCGAAACGACCCGGATCTTCTCGCCATCTGGCAGTGCTTCGTTCTGCGCAACCACCCAGTCCAGCGCCTCGGCGGCATAGCGGCTGTCCATCAGCCAAGAGGGCCAGGCCGCATAGTAAAGGGTTGCATCCGGCGCAATGCCGATGGATTCGCCCGCAAACAGGCTGGCCACGGCCGGGCCATGCATCGAGGAGGTCTCCCCCTCGCAGCCGGTATCATAGTAGGCGGCGATGCGCCCGGACAATTCGGGGTGGTCGGTCAGCAGCGGCTGGTCGATAATGGCGGCGCGCACGCCCTTGCCGGTGATGCCCTGCGCCTGCAGGCCGCGCACCCCCAGCCCGGGGTCCTTATCTTCCTCCAGAAGTGCGGCGGCCTCGTCCTCGGCCCCCGCAAAGATGGTGCCGGTGTTGTAGGTGTAGGTATACAGGTCCTCGGCCGTGTATTCGCCCGGTTGGTAGGTCTGTTGGGCGTACTCGTCCAGCCAAGGCAGATAGCGCAGGTCGCTGTACGGCGCAGCCGGTTCGGCGGGCGGGGCGGGGGTTTCGGCGGGTGTCGGCTCCGGCGCAGCGGTGGGCGCGGCGGCAGGGGCGGCGGACTCGGCAGTGCCGCAGGCCGTCAGCCACAGCGCCAGCAGGCAGAGCGGCAGCATTGCGGTGCGGTTCATGGTGTGACCTCCTTCTCTATATTTAGGCTATCAAAAAGCTTTCCCGGAAAATGCGCTGCTGCTCCGGGGTGGCGGGCGGCCAATGACCGCCCCTACAAGTTCTGTTTGTTGCAAAAAGCCCGGTCTGCCCCCCGGAAAGCGGGGGCGGATCGGGCTTTATTACAGGGCTTACAGCTTGAAGCTGTCCTTCAGCGTGACGATGCGGTTGTAGACGCCCTCGTGCTTGCTGTCCGGCGTAAAGTAGCCGTTGCGCACGAACTGGAAGCGGTCGCCGGGCTTGGCGTCCTTCAGGCTCTCCTCCAGCTTGGCACCCTGCAGCACCTTGACGCTGTCGGGGTTCAGGTAATCCTTGAAGTCGGCATCATCGGGGATGCCGTTCATGTTGGCCTCGGTGAACAGCTTATCGTACAGCTCGACCTCAGCCTCGATGCAGTGGGCGCAGCTGACCCAGTGGATCGTGCCGCGCACCTTGCGGCCGTCGGCGGGGTTGCCGTTGCGGGTCTCAAGGTCGGCCTCGGCGTGGATGGCCACGACCTTGCCGTTCTCGTCCTTGTCCACGCCGGTGCAGCGGACAAGGTACGCACCCATCAGGCGGACCTCGCTGCCCAGCGTCAGGCGCTTGAACTTCGGCGGCGGTACCTCAAAGAAGTCGCTGTTCTCGATCCACAGCTCCTTGGTAAAGGCCACGGGGCGGGTGGTGGTATCGTTCGCATCGCGGTTCGGGTTGTTGGGCAGGTCAAAATACTCGCACTGGTCGGCGGGGTAGTTGTCGATGATGAGCTTGACAGGCTCCAGCACGGCTACACGGCGCTGGGCGTTCAGCTCCAGCTCGGCGCGCAGCACGGCCTCCAGCTGGCGCATATCCACAAGGTTATCCGCCTTGGAGATGCCGGCGTCCTTAACGAACTTGAAGATGCTCGTCGGCGTGTAGCCGCGGCGGCGCAGACCGGACAGGGTCGGCATACGGGGGTCATCCCAGCCGTCCACGATGTTTTTCTCGACCAGCTCGCGCAGGTAGCGCTTGCTCATGACGGTGTTCGTCACATTCAGGCGGGCAAACTCGCGCTGCTTGGGGAACTCTTTGCCGAACAGGTTCGTGATGACCCAGTCGTACAGCGGGCGGTGGTTCTCAAACTCAAGGCTGCACAGGCTGAAGGTGATGCCCTCAATAGCGTCCTGAATGGGGTGCGCAAAGTCGTACATCGGGTAGATGCACCACTTGTCGCCCTGACGGTGATGGTGCATGTAGCGGATGCGGTAGATGACGGGGTCTCGCATGTTGAAGTTGCCGGAGGCAAGGTCAATCTTTGCGCGGAGCGTCTTGGACCCCTCCGGGAATTCGCCGTTTTTCATGCGCTCGAAAAGATCGAGGTTTTCTTCGACCGAACGGTCGCGGTACGGAGAGACCGCGGGCTTTCCGATGTCGCCGCGATACTCGCGGAACTGCTCCGCCGTTAAGTCGCAGACATAGGCAAGTCCCTTTTTGATCAGCTCGACGGCGTATTCGTAGTCCTTTTCAAAATAATCTGAGCCATAGAAGAACCGGTCTCCCCAGTCAAAGCCCAGCCAGTGGATGTCCTGCTGGATGGCGTCGACATACTCGGCGTCCTCCTTGGTCGGGTTCGTGTCGTCCATGCGCAGATTGCAGAGACCGCCGAACTTTTCCGCCGTGCCGAAGTCAATGCACAGCGCCTTGCAGTGGCCGATGTGCAGATAGCCGTTCGGCTCGGGCGGGAAACGGGTGTGCACCGTTTTTCCGGCAAACCGTCCGCCGGGGGCAATGTCCTCGGCGACAAAATCATGAATAAAATTGCTGGATTCTCTGATCTCTTCCATATTGACTCTCTCCATTTTATGAAAGCTGAATGAATGAAAATTATTATACACGTCAACGCTTGAAATTACAACAGAATTATTGGATAATAGAAGCGCTATGAATCTTTCCGCCCTTTGGCGGAACAAACGACAGGAGTATACCATATGAAATATGATGCCGTGATCCTCGGCGGCGGCCCGGCGGCTGTCTCCGCGGCGCTCACGCTGCGCGCGCGAGGGAAGACCGCCGCGATCCTCTCCGGCGGGATCGACGATATCCCGCTCTCCCGCGCAAGCAGGATTACCAATTACCCCGGCTGTCCGGATGTCTCCGGCCGCGCGCTGCTCGAAGCGATGGAACATCAGGCGCTCGACGCGGGCGCGGAAATCCTTCACGGCCGTGCCACGTCGATCGCGCCCCTCGGCGACGGCTTCGGCGTGATCTACGGCGCGGATTTCTGCGAGGCGGAAACACTCATCCTCTGCACCGGCGTTGCCGCCGGAAAAGTTTTCCCCGGTGAACGGGAGCTTCTCGGCCGCGGCGTGAGCTACTGCGTCACCTGCGACGGAATGCTCTATCGCGGAAAAAAGGTCTGCGTCGTGGGCTTCACGTCCGATACGAAAGAGGAAGCGGAGCTTCTGCGCACGATGGGCTGCGAAGTTGAAATGTACACGAGCCGCACGGCAAAGTACGCCGTGCTCGGGCAGGAGCGCGTCACGGCGCTTTCCGTGAACGGCGAAGAGCATCCGTGCGAGGCGGTGTTCATCCTCCGCCCGGCCGCGGCGCCCGATACGCTGCTCGCGGGTCTTGCCATGGACGGCGTGCATGTCGCCGTGGATAAGGTGACGATGAAAACCTCCGTTGCCGGCGTTTTCGCCGCCGGGGACTGCACCGGCAAGCCCTACCAGATCGCCAAGGCCGTCGGCGACGGGAACATCGCCGCGCTCAGCGCCGCGCAGTATATCGAGGAAAGGAGCCGGGAGAAAAAGGCATGAACGAGAGCGAGATCAAATATCTGGAGCTTCTTTCCAAGAGCTTTCCGAGCATCCCCGCTACGGCGGCGGAGATCGTGCGGCTGCAGGCCATTCTGGAGCTGCCGAAAACGACCGAGCACTTCATGAGCGACATCCACGGCGAGTATACATACTTCTCCCATATCCTCAAAAACGCCTCCGGCGCGATCCACGACAAGATCAACGACAGCTTCGGCGATCTTCTCGGCGAGGAGGAGAAAAATTCGCTCGCCCGGCTGCTCTATTACCCCGAGCGGGAGCTTGCCGCTGCAGCGCACTCCGATTCCTGGTACCGCGTGACGATCCACCGTCTTGTGGCCGTCTGCCGGCAGGCGACGGACAAATATACCCGCGTCAAGGTGCGCGCCCGTCTGCCGAAGGAATATGCCTATATTATCGAGGAGCTCATTGACTCCGACGAGCACGATCCCAACAAGCGCAGGTATTTTGAAAGCATCATCAACAGCGTGATCGAGACCGGCATTGCCGACCGGTTCATCGTGGCGCTCGCGAATCTCATCTCCCGCCTGACGGTAAACCAGCTGCACATCGTCGGCGACGTTTTTGACCGCGGCCCCGCCGCGCAGATGGTCATGGACGATCTCATGGACATGCACGGCGTGGACTTCGTCTGGGGCAACCACGACATTCTCTGGATGGGCGCTGCGATGGGAAACCCTGCGTGCATTGCGAACGCCCTGCGAAATTCGCTCAAGTACGGTAACTTTGATATGCTCGAGGACGGCTACGGCCTGAACGTCCGTCCGCTCGCGCTCTTCGCCATGGAGCAGTACGGCGACGATCCCTGCACGAACTTCCTCCCGACGCACGTGACCGACTGCGTGGCGGAAAACAGCGACGTTACCGCCAAGCTCCTCAAGGCCATCACGGTCATCCAGTTCAAGCTGGAGGGCCAGCTCATCCTGCGCCACCCGGAATATAAAATGGACGGACGGCTCCTCCTCGGAGAGCTCGTCCGCTCCGAAGGGACGGTCACGCTCGGCGGCAAGATATACCGCACGAACGACATTTCGCTCCCCACGGTCGATCCCGCGGATCCCTATCGCCTCTCCGAGCGCGAGCAGCAGCTCGTCGATCAGCTCGTTTTGTCCTTTCTGCGCAGCGAGAAGCTGCAGACCCATATCCGGTATCTGCTGGAAAAGGGCGCGATGTACCGCGTGTGCAACGGCAACCTTCTCTACCACGGCTGCATCCCCATGGAGCCGGACGGCAGCTTTACGCGCGTGACGATGGGTGACAAAACATATTTCGGAAAGTCGCTCATGGATGCTTGCGACCGGCTGTGCCGCACGGCGATGTACGACCGCCGTATGGAGAACACCGATCTTCTCTGGTATCTCTGGTGCGGGCCGTATTCCCCGCTCAACGGCAAGGACAAGATCGCAACGTTCGAGCGCACGTTCCTCGACGATCCGGAGGCCAGAACGGAGCGGAAAAATCCGTACTACGATCTCTGGAACAGCGGGGAAACGGCGCGCACGATCCTCACCGAGTTCGGCGTGGACTTCGAGCGCGGCCACATCATCAACGGCCACGTCCCCGTGCGCAAAACGAAGGGCGACACGCCCATCAAGGCCAACGGCAAGTTCATCAACATCGACGGCGGCCTCTCGAAGGCGTACCAGCCCGTAACGGGCATCTGCGGCTATACGCTGGTGTATTCCTCGCACGAGCTGTATCTCGCCGAGCACCAGCCCTTCGACCCGGACACTGCCGCGCGCGAAAGCGCGGACGTGCTCTCCCGGACGATCATGATCGAGCAGTATCCCGACCGGCTTCGCGTGCGCGATACCGACGGCGGCGCGGATGTGGAGCGGCGCATCGCCGATCTCAAAAAGCTGCTCGCGGCCTACCGCAGCGGCCTTGTGCGCACGCCGAGCCGCATGGAGTAAGGCTTGACAAATAAAACAAATAAAGGTATATTGATTTGGTAAAAAGCGCAGAAGGGGAGGAGTAGGCTCCCGGCGGAACGCAGAGAGAGGGCGGTTGGTGCAAGCCCTTGGGAAGCCGCAGCCGAAGGTCGCCCCGGAGCAGCCGTTTTGAACAAAGTAGAAACGGACGGGTTCTCCCGTTACAGAGAATACGAGTGCCGCTTTCAGTAAAGCGGAAATCGGGTGGTACCGCGTAAGTTTTTGCGCCCCGGAGGTTATCTCCGGGGCGTTTTTGTTTGGAGGAATAAGAATGAAAGAACTGCCGAAGATTTATGATCCCAAGCAGGTGGAAAGCAAGATCTACCGCTACTGGACGGACGGCGGCTGGTTCCACGCTGAGCGTGACCCGGACAAGAAACCGTTCACCATCGTGATCCCGCCCCCGAACGTCACCGGCCAGCTCCATCTCGGCCACGCGTTCGACGAGACGATCCAGGACGTGCTCATCCGCTGGAAGCGCATGAGCGGGTACTGCGCGCTGTGGCTGCCGGGCGTTGACCACGCCGGCATCGCCACGCAGACCAAGGTGGAGGCCGAGCTCCGCAAGGAGGGTCTCACGCGCTTCGATCTCGGCCGCGAAAAGTTCCTGGACCGTGTGTGGGACTGGAAGCAGCACTACGGCGACCGCATCGTGGAGCAGCTCAAAACGCTCGGCTCTTCGTGCGACTGGGAGCGCCAGCGCTTCACGATGGACGAGCAGTGCGCCAAGGCCGTGCGCGAGGCGTTCTGCAGCCTGTACGAAAAGGGATATATCTACCGCGGCAAGCGTATCATCAACTGGTGTCCGCACTGCAAGACCGCCCTTTCCGACGTTGAGGTCGAATACGTGGAGAAAAACGGCTTCTTCTGGCATATCCGCTATCCGCTGACGGACGGTTCCGGCAGCGTGGAGGTCGCCACGACCCGTCCCGAGACGATGCTCGGCGACGCCGCCGTTGCGGTGAACCCCGAGGACCCGCGCTATAAGGACATGATCGGCAAAACGCTCACGCTCCCGCTCGTCGGGCGCGAGATCCCCATCGTCGGTGACGAGCACGCCGATATGGAGTTCGGCACCGGCTGCGTGAAGATCACGCCTTGCCACGACGCCAACGACTTTGAGGTCGGCCTGCGCCACGATCTGCCGCAGTACCTGATGCTCGACGGCGACGGCAAGATCACCGGCGGCTACAAGTGGGACGGCATGGACCGCTACGAGGCCCGCAAGGCCATCGTGCAGGAGCTCGAGGAGCAGGGCTATCTCGTGTCCATCGAGCCGTGCGTCCACAATGTCGGCACGTGCTCCCGCTGCCATAACGATGTGGAGCCGCTTGCGAGCGACCAGTGGTTCGTGAAGATGCAGCCTCTGGCGAAGGAAGCCATCCGCGTTGTGGAAGACGGCGAGATCAAGTTCGTGCCGGATCGCTTCGCCAAGACGTATCTCAACTGGATGAACAGCGTGCGCGACTGGTGCATCTCCCGCCAGCTCTGGTGGGGCCACCAGATCCCCGTGTGGTACTGCGGCGACTGCGGCCATATGACCGTCTCCCGCACCGACGCCTGCGAGTGCGAGGCGTGCCACTCCAAGAACATCCGCCGCGAGAGCGACGTGCTCGACACCTGGTTCTCCAGCGCGCTCTGGCCGTTCTCCACGCTCGGCTGGCCGGACAAGACGGAGGATCTGGACTACTTCTACCCGACGGACGTGCTCGTCACAGGCTACGACATCATCTTCTTCTGGGTCGCGCGTATGATCTTCTCCGGCTGCGAGCATATGAAAAAGATCCCGTTCCACACGGTACTCATCCACGGCCTGATCCGCGACCCGCAGGGCAAGAAAATGTCCAAGTCCGCCGGTAACGGCGTCGATCCCATCGAGGTCATCAACACCTACGGCGCGGACGCGCTCCGCTTCAACATCATCACCGGCAACTCGCCCGGAAACGACATGCGCTTCTTCCCGGAGCGCTGCGAGGCGATGCGCAACTTTGCCAACAAGCTCTGGAACGCTTCCCGCTTCGTGATGATGAATCTCACGATCGACAAAAATGAGCTGCCCGAAACGCTCGAGCTCGAGGACAAGTGGATCCTCTCCCGGTTCAACGAGCTGGCCCGCGAGGTCGGCGAGAATCTCGATAAGTACGAGCTCGGCATCGCCGCGCAGAAGATCTATGACTTCATCTGGGACAGCTTCTGCGACTGGTACATCGAGCTCACCAAGGCCCGTCTGACGGGCGAGGACGAGACGGCCCGCGTGCAGGCGCAGAAGGTGCTGCTGTATGTGCTCACCGAAACGCTCAAGCTGCTCCATCCGTTCATGCCGTTCATCACCGAGGAGATCTATCAGGCGCTGCCGCACGAGGGCGACGCGCTCATGGTGCAGCCGTACCCCGTTTACCGCGAGGATATGGCTTTCCCGGCGGAGAGCGCGCGCTTTGAAAAGGTCATGGAGGCCATCCGCGCCATCCGCAGCCGCCGCAGCGAGATGAACGTCCCGCCGTCCAAGCGCCCGCACCTCTATATTGTCACTGAGGAACGCGAAGCCTTTGAGAATGGCCGCGATTATCTCTGCCGTCTGGCGTATGCCGGCGAAGTGATCGTTTCGGACGACGTCCCCGCCGACGCCGACAAAATGGTAAGCATCGTGACGAAGGATGCGCGCTGCTTCCTGCCGATGAGCGAGCTTGTCGATCTTGACAAGGAGCGCGAGCGGCTGGAAAAGGAGCTGGCAAAGAACCGCGGCTTCCTCGAAAACCAGCGCCGCAAGCTCTCGAACGAGAGCTTCGTCTCCCGCGCGCCCGCCAACGTTGTCGCCACGGAGCGCGAGCGTGCCGAAAAGCTCGAAGCGCTCATTGCCAATCTCGAGGAATCGCTCCGTCAGCTCGGCTGATGCGCATATAATTAGATTGACAAAGGTGTCCCGAAACGCTACAATGACGCTTCGGGACATTTTTTAAGGGTTCCGAAAACTTTTTGCGGCTTTTGCACGTCTAATAAACAGAACAGAAAACCGGAACTATTCGACCTGCGCCGCAAGGCGCGGGGAAGGAGACTTCATTATGCGTAAACTTATTTCAAAGCGACTCTTTGCCGTTTTGATGGCGGCGCTTTTGTTCGCCGCGCTCGGCACGACGGCATTGGCGGACGACGCCCCTGTCATCAATACCGACGTACCCGCGGCGCTCACCGTGATCGAAGGGCAGACGCTCACGCTCACCGTAGAGGCGACGGGCGGGGAGCTGTCCTACCAGTGGTACCGTGTCCACCCGGAGGGCGATACGCCCGTGGAGGGACAGACCTCGAATACTTACCAGATCGCTTCCGTGGACGCCTCGATCAACGGCGCGGCGTTTTACTGCTTTGTGCAGAACGTGGCGGGAAATACCCAGTCCTCCGTCTGCACCGTGACGGTGCTCTCTAAGCCCGTTCTCACGCAGGATGTGAGTACCACCAGCCAGACGCTGACCGAGGGCGACACCATCGCGCTCACCGCCGGAGCGACCGGCGCGGCGGGTATACAGTGGTACTATAAGAAGGGCGACGAAGCCCCCAAGCCCGTTGACGGCGCGACGACGGCCTCTCTCTCCGTCGCGGCAACGATGGAGTATAACGGCGCGGATATCTACTGCCAGTTCGTAAACGATGCCGGCGCCGTCACAACGTCCTTCTGCCGCATCACCGTGAATGCCAAGCCCGCAGCGCCCGTAACGACGAAAAACCCGACCGGCGAGACCGTCACCGAGGGCGGCCGCGCGATCTTCATCGCCCGCGCCGACGGCGCGACGAGCTACCTCTGGCGCATCATCAGCGCCGACGGCACGCAGGTCTATGACTATACCGCCGCGCGTACCGCGTTCCCGACGCTGAGCATCTCCGGCGGCGACAGCGAAACGCTCACGCTCACCAACATCCCCTATGATATGAACGGCTGGAAGGTCGCCTGCCTCTTCAAGAGCGAGGGCGGCGAGACGCTCTCCGGCACGGCGAGCGTCACCGTGACAAAAAAGGCGGCATCGCTCAGCATCATCACGCAGCCTGTCGGCGGCACGATGGCCGTGGATGAGAACCCGAACTTCATTCTCTCCATTCAGGTAACATCCAGCGACGGCGGCACGATCACCTACCAGTGGTACAGCGCCGCGACGAACAGCACCGCCGCTATGAAGGCCATCCCCGGCGCGACGAATTCCAGCTATAAGCCCGAACAGACCGAGGGAACGACGTATTACCGTGTAAGCGTCCAGCTCACCGGCAACGGTACGACCTCCGATCCCTATTACTCCAACACCGTCCCTGTGACGTTCACCGCCACCAAGACGCACACGCACAGCTTCTCGAGCGTCTGGGAGCATAACGATCTCTCCCACTGGCACCAGTGCACCTGCGGCGAGCACGGCGACGACTTTTCCGAACAAGGTTGCCGTCGTCTATATGACCGGTGAACAGCTCGCCGAGGCACTGGAATCCGCTTCTCAGGCTCTCCCCTGCACGGAAGAAAGTGCCGGCGCGTGCGCGTCCTTCATGCAGGTTTCCGGTCTGGTCTACACGGTAGACACGACGAAGGAATATGACAAGGGCGAAGCCTACGGCGATCTCTGGTATCAGGCGAACTCCGTCAACCGCGTCACCGTGGAATCCGTCAACGGTCAGCCGTTTGACGCGCAGGCGCTCTATGCCGTCGTGACGAGCAACGCGAACTACAACGGCATGGACTCCTCCTACATCTTCAAGGCGGCAGCGGA
>OGXX01002489.1_pt1 | contig 16642 bp, 15 predicted proteins | sample 1576301 | NCBI WGS metagenome assembly OGXX01 (sample SAMEA3541469, study PRJEB24748) | human gut metagenome | biome: human gut; feature: human-associated habitat; material: faeces | place: China | collected 2012
GTCGGCGACGGATATCTCGAGCGGCGCGCAGTCGAAGGGGATCGGCGGCAGACGGAGCTCGTCCCGACCGAAGCGGCACAGCCGATCATCAGGCGCGGGCGTGAGATTCAGGAGCGCTTTTGCCGCGAGCTTCTCGACGGGATCTCCGAGGAACGAAAAGCGCAGTTTCACGAAACGGTTGAAATCATGGAAGGAAATCTCGACAGGATTCTCGGGGAGGAATGAGCGGTATGAATATCTTAATTACGGTCGCTGTCACGTTTTTTGCGGGGATGGGCGCCGGGCTCGGCACGGGCTTTGCCGGAATGAGCGCGGCGGCGGTCATCAGTCCGATGCTGATAACCTTCCTCGGGATCGAGCCGTACACGGCGGTCGGGATAGCACTTGCCTCCGACGTGCTCGCAAGCGCGGTTTCGGCGTACACCTACGGAAAGAGCAAGAACCTCGATATAAAGAACGGACTTATCATGATGGCGAGCGTGCTCGCGTTCACGGTTCTCGGAAGCTTTGTCGCAAGCCTTCTTCCGTCTGCCGCGATGGGTAATTTCTCGGTTTTCATGACGTTTCTTCTCGGAATCAAATTCATAGTGCGCCCCGTCATGACGACGAAGGAGGCGATGATGAGCGTCGCTCCGCGAAAGCGCGCCGTCCGGTCGGCGGTCTGCGGGACCGTGATCGGACTGATCTGCGGCTTCGTCGGTGCCGGCGGCGGCATGATGATGCTTCTGATCCTGACCTCGGTGCTCGGATACGAGCTGAAAACCGCTGTCGGAACAAGCGTGTTCATCATGACCTTCACTGCCCTCACGGGCGCGATCTCCCACTTTGCGATCGGCGACACACCCGATATAACGGTGCTTGTCCTGTGCATCGTGTTTACGTTCATATGGGCAAGGATCGCCGCCGTATTCGCAAACCGCGCGGAGCCGAAAACGCTTAACCGCGCCACCGGAGTTGTCCTCGTGATTCTCGGCGCGGCGATATTCCTGTTTTCGCTCATAAAGTGACCGCACGCTTCGCGCGATCGCGCCGATCGGGCGAAATCACAAAAAATAACATCAGCCGCCCGGATGAACTGTCCGCACGGCTGCCGAAATACAGGGAGGAGCGCAAGGTTCCTCCCTTTTTCACTCAGTACCGGCTCACCGACGCTTCGGCTGCCGCGTCGATGAAGTCATGATCGTCATGCATGATTATCACGCGAAAGGAGGGAACGGACGAGTACCGAAACTCCGACACCCATTCGTGAACCGTCTCAACTCCGCCCCTCTCGCGGGTCCCGACATATTCGAAATCCGCGATGCTGCCGAGATCGGACACCGGAACGCGGTCAAACTCACCGCAGAAAAGATCGCCGATCTTCACATAGGCGATGCCGAGACACGGATCGTCGTGCCCCGGAACTGCGAAATACTCCGGCACGGGATCGGTCCCGCCACGCTCCCAAAAACACATTTTCATGCTCCCGATCGAATACAGATATTCGCCGTACCCGTTTTCAAAGGAATACGAAGCGCGCCCCTCGGGAGTGTGCGCTTTAATCACCTTGCCGCGCTTCGCCGCAGTTTCGGAATACGGCAAGCCCATGTCGGAGAACAGATCGCCGTTCAGCGTGAGATCAACCGACGCTCTCCCCGCGTCGGCCGAGCCGTGAGCGCTTTTGTCACGCCCCGCCGCGGTGCCCGCAGTCGTCTCCGCGCGCGCCGGATCGGGCGTGAGCGACGCGTCCGCCTCACTTCCGCCGCTTCTGCCGCATCCCGCCAGCGCAAGGATAAGCGCCAATGATACCGCAAAAAATATTTTCTTCATATCCGTTGTCCTTTCGTAAGCTGTCGGGAACGGAGAAATTCCGCGCCGTCTGCGGCGGTCCCGATTCCCTTTCACCTATAAAGACGCGATTTTTCGCCGAAGGTTGCAAGAATACGGAAATTTGTAAAATAAATTTTCGCAAATCGGCGCAGATCACGAATCCGCCGCAGCCCCGACCGCCGAAGCGCATCGCCGCACCCGCGCGGCTCGGAAAGGCTCACCGCGCCCGAGCACACCTCGCGCCGCATAACTCCAAAGACAAATAAAGAGAGGAAAGCCGGAGGATTTCCTCTCTCTTCCGATCCCCGTCGCGCCGCACACTCACCGCCGGACGGTTATCGTTGCATTTTCACATCCTTACAGGGTTCCGGTAACCGTAAGACGGGTGACGCCGGGCGTCACCGTCCACGCGCCGGTCGCCGTATCCCGTACAAAGGTTGCCGCAGGCACCGTGATAACGCCGGGAACCGTGACGAAAGTCCCCGTCGCCTGATCGTAGGTGTAGCCTTCCGTCACCGCCAGCGCCGTCTCGTTCAGACTGACGCTGATATCCGAAAGGATCGGATTGAAAGTATCCCTGACCGACACTTCATCCTCCGCCGTCGCCGCGCCGCTGCCGTAGTTCTGAATTATAAAGGTGTACGTCACCGTGCCGTTTTCGGTCACGGACACGGGATCGATGCTCTTCGTGATGGTGAGCGCGCCGGAGGCGTCCGGTGTGACGGTCGCCGACGCCGTGGACGGAGCCGTGATGCCGGATGCCGTAACCGCAGCGGTATTTACAATGCTGTCATCCGCGCCGAGGGGCGCAAACTGATTCACTCTCGCTTCGTAGATCAGCATCAGATTGCCCGATGCGGGCACCGTCAGCCCCGAAAAAACGATCGGCGGTCCCTCAACGACCGTAGGTGATGATGTCTGGAGGACACCGTTCACATAAACCCTGACCGATCCGTCGACATATGCCAGAGGGTAAAGAGTTCCGCCGCCGAAGGTGTATCCTCCGAGATCGTCCGTAATGCTCACACCCGTAAGCGGAGTACTGCCCGAGTTGACCGCGCTTATAACATAGGTCACATCCCCGCCGCGGACGTAATTTTCCGTAACCGCCGTTTTGCTTACCGAAAGAACTTCCACGATCTCGCCGACCGCAATATTTGAATTCACAACAGCTCCGTTGTACGAAAGCTGTGCCTGATTCGTAAACCGCGCCATACTTTTCTCCTTTTAAAACAACACCGCACACCGCCGCACCGTCAATCCGACAGTCTGCATCTCCGCCTTGCGGAGACGGATGTCGGCAGCCGGGCGGTATATTATTATTTCCGAGGGGCAAACCCCTCGCTGAATTATATGAGAAAAGAAAGGCAAACGTGCGGGGCGCAAAGCCGCGGCGCGGGACGGATCGTTCTTCCGCTGATCCGGCGCGATACACGGGGCGCAAAACGCCGGGGGAACGGGTCCCGCCGCCTCCGATAGCCGAGCCTTTTGCGCACCTCCGCCTGCGCGCGTCCCATCCGCGCACGTATCGTAATCCCGCAATCCGCACGAAAATCCGAAAAATACGCGGAAATCCCGCACGCGGCAGGGTCTTTCGGCGTTCCCCGCCCGAATTCCGTTGTTAAAACAACGTAATTCGAAATTCAATCGTCAAAAACCCTTTACGCCACGCCGAGAAGCATCCTGCCGAAAGGCCTTCCGTGCCGCTGCGTATCTCGGGCAGCGCACGCCGCGACGCATCCGGTCCCCGATATCTCCCGCAATCCGCACTTTTGAACGAAAAATTTATATTTTTCAAATATTTTATGGAGAATTATAAGTATTAATAAAGATGGTTCATTAGATATTACTACTGATAATAATATTAATATTTTAAAGAATGTTAATTATGATGTTAATAAATATGTTAATGATATATTTTTAAATAGTATTGATAAAAAGAACTTAGTTAAAGTTTCATATTGTAATGATGTTATATCTAAGGTAGAAAAAAAAGAATGTAAAAAGATTTATACAAGAGATTATGTTAGATTACTTAGTATAGAGGATATAGTTAATTCTACTGATAACGATAAGAGTTATCTACTAAATGATTTAGATTATTGGCTTAATAATAAGTCCGATAGTAAACAATTTGTTGTTGTTAATAATAAGATTGCCTCTGGGGATAGCAAAGATGGTTATGGAGTAAGACCTGTTGTTAGATTAAAGAATAATATAACTATTAAGTCTGGTGATGGTACTTTAGATAAGCCTTATGTTGTATCTGAGGATACTACTGGTCTTAGCGTTGGTAGTTATATTAAACTAGATAATGATTTATGGGTTATCTATGAAGTAGGCAAAGATAATGTTAAGCTAGCCCTTGCTAATGGATTATCTGGCGCTAAAGCATTTGGCAATAGTAGTGAATATAATATAGATAAAGATGATAGTATAGCTCATTACTTAAATAATGATTATTTAAATAGTTTATCTTATAAAGATATGCTTATTGATAGTGAATGGGAAACTGGTAAATATACTGATAGTTATAGTAATGTAGATAAAAATATAGTTACTGCGAAAGTAGGTATGCTTAGTGTAAAAGATTTAAAGTTAGTTAATAATAAATGGGGATATTATTTAATAACTCCAAGTGATAAAGAAGAAGTTTACTTTTATAACACTAATAGTTATGTATCTAAAACTAATTATTTACGTAGTATAGTTCCTACTATTAGTATTAAAAATAATTATAAAGTAAATGGTATGGGTACAAAAGATAACCCTTTTGAAGTTGAGGTATAATATGAAGAAGTTAATGGTATTTGGTATTTCTTTTGCATCTTGTATGGTTGTATTTTTAATGACTATTTTTATATTTAAAGAACCTATTACTAATTATTTAGTTTCAAATAATAATCTTAAATTAGTAGGTGTTTTATATGGTAAGAATACTTTATATGATGTAGTAGCAAGAAATAATTATATTTCTTATAAAAAAGATATTGATGGTAATGTTATTTCTGGAAGTGTTTCTTCTGATAATGTAAGTAATGATAAGTATGAAAAGGAAATACTAGAAAAAGATGATAGCACTGAAGGATATAAGTTTATTAATATAGAAATTAATGGATATAAAAGTTATTTGATAGCAATATATGACCCCTCTAAAGTTAAACTTGTAAGTTCTAGATGGTTTAATAGAGGTAATACTGGACAGCAAACTGTTATTGATATTTGTAAAAGATATAATGGTAAGGTATGTATTAATGGTGGAGGATTTCAAGATTTTGGTCTTGGTTCTGATATTCCAATTGGTTATGTTATTGAAGATGGTAAGATTACCTGGGATAGTGAAGGTAAGTCTAAATTAGTAGGATTTAATTATGACAATGAACTTGTACTTATGACCGCTAGTGGGGAAGAGGCTATAGCTGCGGGTGTTCGTGATGCTTTAGAATTTGGACCATTCTTAATAGATAATGGTGAGATAATTGTACCTAAGGAAGAATCTGCTGGCGGATATGGTGGTGCTGCAAGGGTGGCTATTGCTCAAAGAAAAGATGGCATAGTATTATTCCTTGTAACTGAAGGTGTACATAGTAAAGGACCTACTATATACGAAGTGGCTGAAACATTAAAGAAGTATGGAGCTTATACTGCTGGTAACTTAGATGGTGGTGCTTCAAGTAGTTTAGTAGTTAATGGAAAGATGATTAATCATCCATTAAACATATATGGGGAACTTATTAATGGAGGTAGAGGCCGCAGTGTAGTTACAGGCTTTGGATATATTGAATAAATAATATATTATTTTTGAAGACTATAGGCTTCAAAAATTCTAGTTAAAGACTTATGGCTTTAACTAGCAGTGAATAGCGAAGCATGAACTGTTAAGACTAGAACTAATAAAAGTATTTAGTTCTTTTTATTTGTGTGGTAAAATATTAGTAGAGCAGGTGATTAGTATGTATTATAAAATTAGTCATGGTAGTGTTACTCTTGGTAATAATACAGTACTTGAAGATATTAATTTTTGTGTTAAAGATAATGAAAAAATTGGTATTGTAGGTAGAAATGGCTGTGGTAAAACAACTTTACTTAAAGCAATTGTAGGAGAGTATGAAATTACCAGTGGTTATGAAGAAATAGATATTGTTTCTTCAGAGGATTTTAATATTGGTTATGTTAAACAAAATGATGGTTATAATCTTGATATGAAGATGATAGATTATATTAGGAGTTCTTTTAAGGATATTCTTGATATTGAAAAAAATCTTAATACTTTAGAGGATGAAATGAGTACTCATTATGATGAAAAGATAGTAAGTAAATATAATGATCTTTTATCTAGATATGAATATATGGGTGGTTATAAATATAAGAAGGAGATAGAAGTTATTTTAAATAAGTTTGATTTTAGTGATAATGATAAAGATAAGTATTTGAATGAATTTTCCGGTGGTCAACTTACGAAGTTGTCTTTGATTAGGCTTCTGTTATCGAAACCTGATTTACTTATTTTGGATGAACCTACTAATCACTTGGATATTAAGGCTATAGAATGGCTTGAGGATTACTTAAAGGGATATAAGGGCTCTATTATTTTGGTTAGTCATGATAGAATGTTTTTGGATAATGTCTGCAATGTGATATATGATATTGAGTATGGTACTTTAACTAGATATAGTGGTAATTATTCTTATTTTGTTAAGAAGAAGGAAGAAGACTATATAAGAAATCTTAAGGATTATGAAAGACAACAACAAGAAATTAAGAGATTACAGGATATTGCGGATAGATTTAGGTATAAACCTACTAAAGCTGGTATGGCTATGTCAAAGTTAAAACAAATTGAGAGAATTGTATTAATAGATAAACCTGATAAGGATAATACGAAATCTTTTAAGATTAATTTTAGTCCGGAGATGAATAGTTATAGAGATGTTCTTAAGGTTAAAAATCTTTCTATTGGTTATGATAGAGAGTTATGTAAGTTATCTTTTGATGTCGAAAGGGGAGACAGGCTTGGAATTATTGGAGAAAATGGTATTGGTAAAAGTACGTTTCTTAAGACTATTATGGGTGATGTTCCAGCACTTGGTGGTAAGTTTGTTTTTGGAGATAGGGTTAATATTGGTTACTTTTCACAAGCATTAGATAATCTTAATTATGATAATTCTATTTATGATGAGATTGACAAAGAATTTCCTAGACTTACACCTAATGAGATTAGAACTCTTCTTGGGGCTTTTGAATTTAGTGGGGAAGATGTCTTTAAAAAAATTAAGGATTTATCTGGTGGTGAAAAGGTTAGAGTTAGTTTATGTAAGATTTTGAATAAGAAACCTAATGTTCTTATTTTAGATGAACCGACGAATCATTTAGATATTATTGGTAAAGATACTATTGAGAGAATGCTTACTAGTTATAAGGGAACTATTATTATGGTTAGTCATGATAGATATCTTATTAAGAATGTTTGCAATAGACTTCTTGTTATGGAGGGTGGCAGAAGTACTTTATATAATTATGGTTATAATGAGTATTTGGAGAAGACTAGGTTTAATAATATAAGTAATGATAATAAGGTTAAGATAGAAAAGAAGAAGAGTACTGATAAAAAGGTAGATACTTTTGATAGGAATAAAGAAATTAAAAAAATAGAAAGGGATATTTTTGAATTAGAGGAGAGACTTAGTAATCTTAATAATGAGCTTTTGAAGGAAGATGTTTATATGGATATTAATAAGGCTAATTTGATTAAGTTAGAGATTGATATTGTAAGTAAGGATATTGAGAAGAAAACATTAGAGTGGGATGAGATTACGAAGGATATGTAATCTTGGTATTATTAATTATTTGCCATTGTTAGTTTTAAAAATAATAGTAAATAGTTTAGGTTCTATATTTTGTAAATGTTTTTGACTGACGGGTGGTGACTCCCTCATTATGCTCAATAAAAAAAACACCAAATGGTGTTTGATTTTTCAATGGAGCGGTTGTCAAAGATATCTACAACTTTTCGCTTTTTAACGATTTGATATATAAAATATCAATCATTAATAACATTTTAACATATATTTGTCAGTTTGTATCGTATAATTTGAATTTTTATGTTAAAATAGTAAAGCAAGGAGGCGATAAAATGCGTAGATTTCTTTATTTGAATAATGATTCATTGTATTCATACATTTCTCAAATCAATGATGGATTGCCAACTAAAGTTACTAAAACAAATAATTCTTCTGAAGAAAAAGGCAAAGAAATAAAAGCAGATGTAAATGGTAAAATAGATGTCGATTTTAAACTTCTAGGGAAAGGATTTGGAGCTAACTTAGATACTGATATTGGTGATGTTGCTTCAAAAACAATTTTAAATCAACAAACTGATTTGATAGAGAAAATAATTTATGATGAAGCATTTGATAAACTACAAAAACATTTAACAGACAATAAATTTTTAAAAGAAGATAATATTAATATTGGCGATTTTTTTGAAGTATCTGATGAAATGTTTATTGTTGATTTAGAATACTATAAAAATATTTTTTCAAATTATGCTGTTTTAGATTTTATAAAAACTAGTGAAGTTGAAAATAAATATTCTGTTGCAAGTCAAAGTATTGTTAATACAGGAAATGGAAGTAAAGCAAAATATGACAAAGAAAAATTAAAAAAAGAAATAGAAAAACAAGTTAATCAAGAATATGAAGGAGTGAAAAAAACAATTAACGCTATTCTTAACATTGTTCCCTATAATAAATTTGGAATAATGAATGATTATTTAATTGTATTAGATGATGAATATTTTAGAGACAAAACAAAAGTTGTTGCTTATAAATACGGTGGTAAAATGACAATGTTAGGATATATGACTAATATTGTTAAAAATGATATTATTTGTGATGATAGTAATGTTTTTAGAACTTTCCCAACATTAATAAATACATTTATGCTCGGTTTTTTCAATAAAAGTGAAATAAAAATTATTCATCCTATTGCAATTTATTACTAATAGAGGAAGATGTTCAATGAATACAAAAGATAAATTAAAAAATATAGAACAAGTTTTAAATATTTGGGATAGAATTGAGATAAAAATTAAAAATTTAATTTTATATTTAAAAGGTAAATCTTATAGAGTAGATTTAAAAAAACTAACTAAATTAGAAAAAGAAATAATAAACAAGTTTTATAATTCAAATTTAAATGAATATACTTTAGCTTATGTTACAATGCCTGAAACTGATGAAATTTATCCTATTATTTTAAAATTAATAGAGAGAAATATTCTTAAAGAACCAACAGTAATGGAAAAAATAGATAATTATGATGGTTATGGAGTAAAACATAAATTAACAAATAAAGCTTGGAAAAAACTAAATAAGAAGATTAAAAAAATCAATATTTGTAATTTTAACTAATTTATGGTATTATATATAGTAATTGAAGGGAGATTTTTGTATGAAAAACAAAAAATATGTAGTGTGTAGAGATAATATTTATATTGGAGAAGTTGTAAGAACAGATAGTATATATCGTTATGAGGGCGATCATGACTTTTTTAGAACTAAACCAGGACAATTAAGTACTAATTCTTGGAGAAGCTATAGAAGCATATTATTTGTGCCAAATGAAGATAAATTATCTAACGACTTATTATATAGATCTCCAAATTATCCTATCCTTAATGTTACAGATGATAAAACATGCTTAAAGTTAGGAGAAAATAGTATAGTAATAAAAGATGCTTGTAATTTGGCAACACTTCTTGAATATTTTGGATATAAAAAGGATCTAACATTTGAAGATATTATGAAAATTCGTAAAACATTCTTTACAGGAAGATTTGCGAAAGATAATTGTCAATTATTTGGTTGGAAAGAAACAATGGCTGAAGATGTAACATTTTATATTAATGGTGTAGAAGTAATTAATCCTAGAAAATTAGAACGCAGAAGAAGACAATTTAGAGCAGAACAACAAACAGGACATAGAATGTTCTCGAGTGTAAGTGAAAGTCCACTTCCTAGAGAATATTGGGATGTTTTAGATGACAGAGGCGATAATACATTAATAGATGTTCTTAAACGTTGGGACGAAAAAATGAATGCATTTGCTCCTCACAAACAAGAAGGTATAGTAAAAAAATTAAAAAGATTTTAAAACAAAAGATGATTAAAAACATTAACGCTCATAATCATCTTTTTCTTTTAATATATAATCTCTTGAATTATTAATAAGTTTAGAAACGTTCATTAATTCTTTATAATCATTTTCATCTAAACGTCTATGCTTATATAAATCACGAGTAAGTTGAATATACTTGTCTTTCTCTTTGTGATCTAAAATTTTAGTAATAATGGAATGTTTTATAAAATAAAATTTATCTTTTAATTTTTGTAAAATAGATTTTAAATTAATATTTTCCTTCTTAAGTTCAGAGATTTTTTCATCTTTTTGTTTAATAATTTTAGTTAAATTATCAACTTTTAGAGATAAATTATTGTTCTTTTCTTCACTCAATTTTAGATTTCTTTGATGTATTTCAACGCTTTTTTTCATTTGTTAGTAGTTATCCATTTCAGTTATATGATAGTCCTTGTTTCTACCTTTTAATTTTAGCTTTAATTTATAATTTGATTGATATTCTTTGTTAAAAGATTCGATGAAACGTAATCTTATTTTATTTACTTCTGTCTGTTTATATTAATTATATCAAATTTAAGGGCAAAAGTTCATTTTGGTAAATGGTGTTAGTTAATAATCTTAATGTGATTTTCTAATTCTAATAACTGAATTTTATTGTTTAAATTTTTAATGTAGATATCAGTAGAATAATTAAATACAAGAAATGTTATATTTTTAATAATTACTTTATAAGGCTCAACATAAGCCAAATTAGATTTATCAATTTTTCTAATACTTCCATTTATAAATGTAGGAGTAGTATTACAAAAATCACAAATAAATTCTAATTTCTTTTTAAGTGATTCATCAATAGGTATTTCTTGTTTGATAATATTAATCATAAACACCATCCTTCCTTTAGGATGATTTCTTTGTAAGACACAAAAAAATCAATCTTTCGATTGATTCTATATATCAAGTTCAACCTAAATAGTTCGAACAGATTCGTCAATGGAGGACCCAGTCGGATTTGAACCAACGATCAGGGAGTTGCAGTCCCACGCCTTACCACTTGGCTATGAGTCCAAAAAACAAACTACATAAAATATTCTATCAAAAAAATTATATTATTTCAATATAATTTATTCATTTTTTTAAATTTTGTTAATTTTCACAAAAAAATCGAATCCTCTTTTATTTCCCTATGCAATGCCCGATTTATCGAATTAGCAAGTAACTTACTTATTTTTTCTACTAAAAAATCTATTTCCTTAGGAGTTACAATTAAATTATAATTTGTTTGTTCCAAAACCTCTTTTAATAACTCCATCTTCTCTTCATTATCAAGACTCCCCACCATACCTAGTAAATTTTCCTTTTCCCTTTTAGATAAATCATTTGTTTTCTCCAATCTCTTATCATAATTATTAAAATGTCTATAAATAAGTTTATTAACACTCTCATTATGTTTAATATAAGATATATGTTTATATAACAAATTAATAGTATCATTAACAATCGTTGAAGCATCAACAACTGTTGGTATCCCTATTGCAATTACAGGTATCTTAAAAATACTAGAACTAATTTCCTTCCTCTTATTCCCCACCCCACTTCCTGGGGCTATCCCAGTATCTGTAATCTGTATAGTTTTATTAACCCTAGAAGTAGAAGAAGCTTTTAAAGAATCAATAACCAAAATAAAATCAGGTTTAACAGTATTAACTAAATTTTGAATAATTTCGCTTGTCTCAATCCCCGTTTGTCCCATTACACCAGGACTTATTGCCGATACACATCGCATTCCTTCCTTCACATCAAAATCTAATGTGAATAAATGCCTCGTTACTAAAATATTATTTATTGTAAGAGGTCCCAAAGCATCCGCAGTAGAATAAACATTCCCCAAACCAATTATTAAACACTCATAATTATCCTTTATTTTCTTTTTAACAAATAGTTTCTTCAATTCATCAGTCAAAACATTACCTAAATTCTTCCTATTATGAAAATCAGTAACATCATCATATTCAATAGTAATATAAATTCCTTTTTTCTTTTCTATCAATTTTTCCATGTCTTTAGAAACAACTACAGTAGTAACTTTAATACCATTCTTTTCCTCTACCGAACTAGTTACACTATCATCCTTAATAATCTCAATAGACTCAATAGCTAAATCAGTTCTAAGTAATGATTCACCATTATTATTCATAAAAACACCTCCTTACATATATTTTTCACAAAAATAAGAAAAAATATTTGCATTTATTAGTTTTTTTTGATAAAATTAGTATTAGTTCTGGAAGGAGATGAATTTACTATGCCTAATATGAAAAATGCTATTAAAAAAGTAAAGCAAACTAAAAAAGTAACTGAAGCTAATCGTCATATTAATTCAACTGTAAAAAATGCTATTAAAAATACAGAAAAAGCAATTATTTCAGGTGATAAGGAAAAAGCATGTACTTGTTTAAAAAATGCTATCAAAAGTTTAGATAATGCTAAAGTAAAAGGACTTGTTCATGAAAATAAAGTTAGCAGAGAAAAATCTCGTTTAACAAAAAAAGTAAATAATATGGAAGTAAAATAAATTTACTTCTTTTTTCTTTAAAAAATTATGGACTTTATTTAACCAATTTGATAAAATAAAATTAGATAAAAAGGAGACATATATGAAAAAATTAATGTTAGGAATTATTCTAATTATTATAGTAACAGTAGTTAATTTTAAAAAGGATGATATATTTTATTATTATGAAATATTTAAACTAAAAGAAAATAGTCATGAAAGTACCAATGATTATACTTTTAATTATGAACTATCTTATGTAAAAAGTACTAATAAGTTAGAACTTACTAATATTAATGATATTAAAAATGCTATTTATACCCTTCTCAACAGTGGTGGTCATTCACTAAAAAGATATTGCTCCAAAGAATATAAAGATTGTATCGAAGATATTAGAGAAATTGCTAACGATTCTAATCTACTATCATATATCAACAGTTTTGTCCATCCATATAACAGTTTCAACAACATTACCTTTGATTTTGATGGAGATATTAGTTTAGAAATTACTAACAACAAAATATATACTGATAAAGAAATAGAAGAAATCAATAAAAAAGTAGACGAAGTTATAAAAGATAAAATTAAATTTAATATGGATGACCGTGAACGAATTAAAATAATTCATGACTATATTATTGACAATACCAAGTATGACACATTAAAAAATATTAATATTAAAGATACAACTTATGAATCCAATACTGCATATGGAGTCCTATTCCAAGGATATGGCATTTGCAGTGGTTATGCTGATGCCATGGCCATATTCTTAACAAAATTAGGTTATATTAATTATAAAATAAGCAACGAAAGTCATATCTGGAACCTAGTTTTATTAGATGGCACCTGGTATCATATTGACCTTACCTGGGATGACCCCGTATATACCAATGTTGACATCAATAAAATAGAATATGATTACTTCTTAAAAACTACAGATGAATTAAGAGAAACCAAAGACAAAGAACACACATTTAATGAAATTATTTATGCTGAAGCAAAATAAAAAAGGATAGAACATACCACTATCCTTTTAATTTATCCAAAAATTCCTCTTCACTCCATATTGGTATACCTAACTCCTTAGCTTTAGTTAACTTACTTCCAGCATTCACTCCACATATTAAAGCATATGTCTTTTTACTTACATTATCACTAGTAGAACCACCTAAATCCTCAATTAACTTACTAGCCTTATCTCTTGTAATACTAGATAAAGTCCCAGTTAAAACAAAAGTCTTATCCTGAAAATTAGCATTATTTTCTCTTTTATTATCAATATATTCCATCTTAATACCAAGATTCTTTAACTTATTAATTAACTTGATATTATCCTCATTATGAAAATATTCATATACATTCATCGCGATTATATCACCAATATCTTGAATATCAGTTAAATCATTCAAACTAACATTCATTAAAGTATCCATATCCTTATAAGTTTTTGCAAGCAACCTAGCCATCTTCTTACCCACTTGCCTAATACCCAAACCAAATAATAATCTCTCTAAAGAATTATTTTTACTATTATTAATAGCCTCCAATAACTTATTAATCGATTTCTCACCATAATCTTCTAATTCCTTTAACTCATCTTTATACTGATATAACAAATAGAAATCTCCTACATCTTTGACATAACCTAAATTATATAAATCTTCTACAATAACTTCCCCTAAACCATCAATATTCATAGCATCTCTTTCCGCATAATGAATCAAATTCTCTATCTTCCTAGCACTACAATGAATATTTGGACAAAAATAATTAGTTTCTATTGGTTTTTTAATTAATTTAGTACCACATATAGGACAATTCTCTATCATCTTAAATTCTATTTCATTACCTGTTCTTCTTTCCTTAATACTTCTAACCACTTCTGGAATAACATCTCCTGCTTTCCTAATAATAACATAATCATTGACCCTAATATCCTTATCTATTATTATATCTTCATTATGTAATGTTGCCTTAGATATAGTACTACCCATTACTCTTACTGGTTCTAAAATAGCATTTGGAGTAATCTTACCAGTCCTACCTACCGTAAAAATAATATCATTTAATTTAGTAATTACCTCTAAAGCAGGAAATTTATAAGCAGTAGCCCATTTAGGTACCTTAATTGTATAACCAACCTTCTCTTGAGAAGCAATATCATTAAGTTTAATAACAATACCATCTATCTCATAAGGTAATTTTTCTCTTAACTCAGTATATTTTTTAATATATTCTTCTACCTCATCAATATTATTAACAAGTAAATTATTATCATTAACCATAAAGCCTAGCTTTCTCATAAACTCTAAAGCTTCAAAATGCGTTTTAATACCATAATCTTGTGGATTGGGCAAATGATAAATAAAACAATCTAAATTTCTTGAAGCTACGACCTTAGAGTCATAATTTCTCACTGTCCCAGCCGCAGCATTCCTAGGATTTTGAAAAATAGATTCATTATTCTTTTTTCTCTTCTCATTTAATTCATTAAACGATTTCTTACTCATATAAATTTCACCACGTACCTCTATATCAATTGGCTCATTTATTTTTAAAGGTATCGTTTTAATCGTCTTAACATTATCCGTAATATTTTCCCCAGTAACACCATCACCACGTGTAGCACCCTGAACTAAAACACCATTCTTATATACAAGTGAAATAGATAAACCATCTATTTTTAATTCACATACATATTTAGGATTCTTAATAACCTTCCTTATTTTAGTATCAAAATCATTTACCTCTTCTTCATTGAAAACATTACCTAAAGATAGCATCGGCTTTTCATGAGTAACCTTCTCAAACTTATCCAATACCTTCCCACCAACTCTTTGAGTAGGAGAATCACTTTTTTTATATTGAGGATATTTCTCCTCTAATCTAATCAACTCCTGCATATAACTATCATATTCTTGGTCAGTTAGACTAGGATTATCTAAAGTATAATATTCATATCCACATCTATTAATTATTTCAGTTAACTCTTCTATTTTCTTCTCTACATCCATTTTATATCACCATAATAATTGTACCATAAAATAAAGAAAAAAAGAAATAATTTAATTCCTTTTCTCATTTTTTGCTATTGCCTTTTAGTTTTTTAGAGTTATTCTTTTATGGAAAGTACGACACGAAAGCCGTATAAGTTGTCACCCTTACCATTGCTACTGTAGAAGTTGAAAATACCAATAGAATTCAAATTCATGAAATTATAGCCTCCACGATTAAACCAAGTGGAAGGGGAGCCAACAAAACTTGCGATATCACCATACCAACCAGAAGTTTCACCTAATGCATCTCCTAGGTGACTTGCTAATTCGTTGTTTCCTGAATAAATATCTATATGTTCCGCTGGTACTACACTAACATTTAATCCTGAATCACCTGTAGTTTTATAAAAATTTCCCATTACATTTTCTAATGCTCCTCCACTCATATCATATACTCCTGTGATGTTACCACTTGTTGAGGCTTGCATTCCGTTTGTAGTATTATAAGCATTGCAAGAAGAAGACTTTTTACTACCAGCAGGAGAACCACATCCTGTTATATAGTTACTATTATTATTTTCTCCTATATTTGTTATTCCAAGTCCATAATTACTTTGTTTTAAATATGCTACTGCTCCCCATTCGATATTTTTCATCATATGTGAATCTGATCCATTTGCTCCGTTTATTGTTAAATAATTTGTTGATCTAAATAATTTTGATACATTATACATATTAGATATATTTATATTTCTAAGTGATGTAATTCCTGGTTTTACTGTTGGATTACTTGTACTTCCTGTTGTTTCAAACTTTCCTACCCATATTCCTTTCAATTCAGTATCTCCAAATGTAAATGCTGGATGCGTATAATAGTTCCCATTTGCTTTATTTTGACATGTTTCTGCTCCATTAGATGCATATGTACATGTTACTGTTCCTGTAGTACTTGTTCCATTTTCAAAAACTACATCTATTACTTGAGCAGTAGTATTACTTGCATATGTTGCATTGAATAATTTATATTTATACCTTGGTATCCATACAAAGTATGCTAATATATCTGCTTCAGGTACTACAGTTCCAGCGTTTGCATTCATATAAGTATCTCTTTTAGTACTTGTTACCATAACTGCATTAGCCC
>OGXX01002498.1_pt1 | contig 16609 bp, 11 predicted proteins | sample 1576301 | NCBI WGS metagenome assembly OGXX01 (sample SAMEA3541469, study PRJEB24748) | human gut metagenome | biome: human gut; feature: human-associated habitat; material: faeces | place: China | collected 2012
ACCAAAGGGCATGAAAACAGACGAATGTCTGCGGTCGCCCTTTGGAAACCTTCGGCGCCGCCACTTTTGGGGTTAATCCATCTTGACGACAACCGAAAGCGTTAGCCGGGAGAACCGGAATTGTCCCCCATCTGCGCCACAATCCTTTCCACATGCCGACGCGCCTGATTTGCGAACTGCTCCGCCTGCCCCGGGGACTGCGGCGCGTCGCCCATCAGCCCGACAAATTGGCTGACCTTCAAGCCCAGCGCTTCCTGCATCACCGCGTCCGAACCCTGCGGCGCGACGAGGTAGTAGCACAGAAGCGAATCCTCCTGCCCCATGCGGTGCGCGCGGTCCTCCGCCTGTGAATGCACCGCCGGCGACCAGTCCAGCTCGCCGAAAACGACGCACGTCGCGCGCTGGAGATTGAGACCGCTTGCCGCGCGAAGACTGATGCACAGCACGTCCGTCCGCCCGGATTGGAAGCGGTCAACCGCGTTCATTTTCATGAGCGTCGTCTCCCGCCCGGTGATGAACCCCGGCGAAAACGCCTTCAATTCCTGCTTGTAGATGTCCATCACCTGATGGTGGTGTGCAAACAGCAGCACTTTTTCGCCGCCGTCCAGCAGCGCGCGCACAAATTGGCACACATACGGCGCTTTCGCCACGCCCGTGGCCTGCCGCGCGTGCTGGCTGATGGATTCCTCCAGCATCGCCCGCTCCTGCGACGAAAGCTGGTCGTCCTGTTTCCAGCGCAGCACGTCGCGCATCACGGGCGCCATCAGCTGGGCGTATACCTTGTCGTTCCAGTCCAGCTCCTGCACCAAGCGGCGCTTCGGCGGCAGCTCGCGCAGCACCTCCTGCTTCGTCCGGCGGAGCATCAGCCCCTCCCGCCGCAGGTACGCGCCGAGCAAATCGGGCTTCAGCACAAGCTGATTGCCGTAGCCGCTGCACCACTCGCGCGAAAACGACTCCCAGTCGCCTAAGAAGTGGTAGTCGAGAATGTTGATGACGTTCCAGATTTCGCCGCCGCGGTTGTAAATCGGCGTGCCGGACAGCCCGATAACGCGCTCGCAGCTTTCCGACAGCAGCGACGCGGCGGAGTACTTTTCCGTCCCCGCGTGGCGAAGCTCCTGGATTTCGTCGAAGATGACCGATCGAAAAGGCAGCGTCGGCAGCACGCTCTTCCACCCGCGCAGAAGCAGATAGTGCATGATGTACACGTCCGCTTCCGGCAGGTCGTAGGGCTTCAGCCCACGGATAGTGTGCACGCGCGGCGCTTTGCCGTCCACCCGCAGGAAACGCAGCGTTTCCTCCTGCCAGTTGCGGGTCAGGTGCGCGGGCGGAATCACCAGCGCGGGCAATGAACCGGTGGAGGATAGAAACGCCAGCGCCTGCACTGTCTTGCCTAAGCCCATTTCGTCCGCCAGCAGGCATCGGTCATGGCTGCACAGGTACGACAGCCCCTCCTCCTGAAATGGGCGGAGCGTGCCCAGAAACGCGCCGTCGGGCGGGGTCATGCGCACGGGCATGGTCGATAACTTTGCCTGACGAACCGCGTATTCGCGCGCGCCCGTGACGGCTTTTTCCCACAACGCGCGGTCGCTGGACTTGATTTCCAGCGGGAAGCGCATCATCAGCCAGCAGAGGTCGCCCACCGCCCGCCGGTGCGCCGTGAACCGCGCTTCGCCGCGCCTGCTGCCCGCGCTGCCCGGAAACAGCCGCTTGCACACCTCCGTCACCGATGGGTCGCCCTTCACCACCCAGCACTTACTGCGGCGGTTGTAGCTCAGCGTTCCCAGCGGTGCGCCGGAAGGCGGGTACGGGCGCAGGTACGGCGGTAGCAGTTCCGCTTCTTCTTCATTCATAGTGCAATTCCCCACAGCCGGTTCAGGCATACGCACGAAATCGGCTTTCCGTGAATTCGATTGGGTACGGCGACTGTCCGCTCAGTCACGAGAATTAAACTGCTGATTTGCCCGCACGCGGCATAGCGGGTCAGCTGCATCACAATGCGCTTGCGGTCAGGCTGCCCGCGCTTGATTTCGATGCCGATGCCGCCGGGGCAAAGCAAGTCGATGCGGCAGCGCGGGGCGAGCGGGACTTCGTGCGCGCAGGGGATTTCCGCCTCCGCAAGGGATGCCCGCACGAGGTCGTGCAGGTCGTATTCGCCCTGCTGGATGGGGGCGCGGATGCCGCGCAATGCATGGAGGATTTCTGCGAGAGAATCCGCCGCCGTGTTTGTTGATGTATCCATTAGTAGAGACCCGCCATCGCCTGTGTCAGCTGCCCCATTGCCGACGCAACTTCCGCCGTCGTCGGGGCGGGGAGGGAGATGACGTATTCCAGATTCGTGATGGCGGACTGAATCGCGGAGTAGCGCTGCGCGTCGTTTACAATGTCCATGCTCTGCAATTGCGCGTAGGCTTGCGAAAGCAGAATCTTCGCATCGGGAATCAGCGTGTTCTCCACCATCGTGTTGCTGCCGGAGCTGGATGCGCTCGTGTGGTACGGGCAGGTGCCGCTTGCGCCCAAGACCGCGTAGCTGCCGAGGTACTCAATCAGCACATCCTCATATTCCGTGCCGATGAAGGAGGCCAGCGGGTGTCCCGAGGGAATCGTCAGCACGCCGCGCGTGACCGTGTCCGGGCAGTAGGGGGAGGCGAGCAAGCCGCTGACGGAGCAAATCGTCTGCGTCGTGTGCATCTGGCAGGAAACCGTCGGTTCTGTGCCGGCTTTCCAGTAGTCCGTCACGACCCCGTAGCCCATCGCGTCGCTGCGGCAAGCGTCGGTGGCAAGCTGCCCCGATACCGCGCATGTCGTCACCTTCACCAAGCCGTAGTCGCTGGCGCTGCCCTCCAGAATGTCGCGGTTGGACAGCCCCTGATGAATCTTGCTCATGTAGCTCTGCCACAGCGGGGCGGCGGAGCGGGAGCCGGTGGATTTCGACGACAGCGCCTTGTAGTTGTCGTGCCCAACCCACAGGGCGGAGGAGTAGTAGCCCGTCATGCCAGCGAAGAAAACGCCCTTCTGGTCGGAGTTCGTGCCGGTTTTGCCCGCGACGGTCTGCCCCTTGATTTTCGCGTTTGTGCCCGTGCCGGAGGAAACCGCCTGCTTGAGCATGTCCACCACCATGTACGCCGTGGATTCGCTGAACACGCGGTGACGCTCCTGCTGCTGGTGGCCGTCCCAGATGACCTTGCCCGTGCTGTCCGAGATGCCGAGGACGGAGATGGGCTGCTGATACACGCCGCCGTTCGCCAGCACGCCGAAGGCAACCGCCATCTGCATGGGCGTGATGCCGCTGGAGCCGAGGGACAAGCCGAACGGCGTTGCGTCAATGTGCGCATCGTCAATGCCCATCGCGTGCAGGAAGGCAACGGAATTGTCCACGCCCACGAGGGTCATCAGCGCCTGCGCGGCGGCGGTGTTGTGGCTGTTGACGAGCGCCTTGCGCAGCGTCTCCGGGCCGGCGTAGGAGCTGCCGCCATAGTTGCGCGGCCATGAATCCTGTCCGTTTGACCCGCGCCAGCCGGAAATCGGCAGCGGCATGTTCATCACGATGCTCGCGGGGGATGCGCCAAGCTCAATCGCGGGGGCGTACACGGCAATCGGCTTGATGGACGAGCCGACGGGCATGGTCATATCCACCGCGCGGTTGAAGGTTTTCATCGCCGTCGGGCGCGTGCGGCTGCCGACAATGGCTTTGATTTCGCCCGTGTGGTAGTCCACAACGACGGCGGCGGCCTGCGGCTCAACCGTTTCGTCGTATGTGCCGTCGGAATTGCGCGTGCGGTAGACCTTGTCCGCCGGGTCGCGCAGGGTGGGGTAGTTCGTCCAGTTTTCCAGCGTATCCTCGACGGTGGACTGAATGGAGGTGTCGATGGCGAGCTGGACGTGGTAGCCGCCGGTGCGCAGCTTGTTTTCCATGGCGTTGCGGTTGGCGGAGGTGTCCTCAAGGTTGTTCAGCTGCAGCAGAATGTCGATGACCTCATCCACCGCGTATTCGACGTAGTGCGCGTAGGCGTACATGCCGGTAGCCGTGTTCGGGTCTTTCTCCAGCACATGCGCGGTCGCCGGGTCAAGCGCCTCTTGATACTGCTCATAGGTGATGTACTGGTTTTCGTACATGCAGCGCAGGACGTAGTTGGTGCGGTCGTTGGTGATGGCGGGGTAATCCACGCCCTCCTTCTGCCGCGTGTAGAAATTCCGGCGCGGATTGTAGTAGTAGGGCGAGTTGCATGTGCCCGCCAGCATGGCGCATTCGCGGAGCGTCAGTTCGCCCAGCGATTTGCCGAAATATCCCTGCGCGGCGGTGTATACGCCATAGTAGTTTTCGCCGAGGTAGATGGTGTTCAGGTAGCTTTCGAGAATCTGATCCTTTGTGTAGCGCGTTTCCAGCTGCATGGCGAGGTACGCTTCCTGAATTTTGCGCTTGTAGCTCTGCTCGGAGGAAAGGAGTGTGTTCTTAATCAGCTGTTGGGTGATGGTCGAGCCGCCCTGCGTGGAGGAGGAGGACAGGTTCGACACGAACGCGCCGACAATGCGCTTGATGTCCACGCCGTTGTGCGTGTAGAAGCGCGCGTCCTCCACGGCGATAAAAGCGTGCTGGAGGTATGTCGGCATGGCCTGAATCGACACCATGACGCGGTTCTCCGAGCCTTTGTATTCGGTGATGAGGTTGCCGTTGGCGTCGTAGATGAAGGAGGTCTGCGCCTGATCGTCAATCGCGGCGAGGTCAAGCGTCGGGGCAGTTTCCATGTACCCTTTCGCAATGCCGACCACCGCGCCGACTGCCGCCAGCCCTGCCACCAGCACCAGCACCGCGAAAATGCGGATGACGTTGACGGCAATCGACAGCACGAAGTTCGGCTTTTTCATCTCCGGCTTGAAAATGGAGTGCTTGTAGACCTTTTCCTCCTCCGGCAGCGCTTCGCTATCATCCGCCGAAGCGTTCCAGAAGTCCTCGTGCGCGAACATGTCCGCCTGCCCCGCAACTTCCACGGGGTCGTCGTCGTCCGCCCAGTTCGGGTTGTACTCGTCAGGAGAATCGCCCTGCGGGTTGTCCTGATAGCCGTCCTGATAGGCAAAATCGTCGTTTTCCGGCACAAAGTCCGGGAAATTGCTGCGTTTCTTCACTGCTTCAGCCCCTTTGCGCCGTAAGCGGCATAATGCGCGCCCCGGCGGAATATGAAGGAATGTGCTATTTCCGGATTCACCTGCGCTATCGTGGCGCATTTTCATCCGAAAATAGCATAATCCGCAGAGCAAACAAAATTGCATCCTATATTATAGCACATATTCGCTCATCCTGCAACGGCAGGTCAACGAAAGGAGGATGCACCATGCCCCAGACAAACAACGAATCAGAAGCGAAAATTCCTGCAAAGCGCCGAAAATCTCCCCGGCGGCGGTGGAAACGCGCACTGCTGCTGCTTGTGCTGATGACGCTGCTGATTCTCCGCGTCGAGCGCAACGTGACGGACGTCGTGCTGACGCTCTCGCAGGCGACGGCGCGGTCGCTGGCGATTCAGGCGCTCAACGAGGCAGCGTCTGAGATGCTCGGACTCGGCGTGCATTACGCCGACCTGATGACCGTCGAGAAGGACGATCAAGGGCAAGTGCGCCTGATTCAGGCGAATACGCCGGAGATGAACCGTCTGGCGGCGCAGGCGTCCCTGCTTGCGCAGGAGAGATTGACCGCCATGGGGCAGAAAACCGTCGTTGTGCCGCTGGGCAGTGCCATCGGGCTGACGCTGCTGGCGGGCGCGGGGCCGGGCATCGCCGTGCAGATTCTGCCTGTCGGCTCGGTGCAGGCGGCGTTCAGCACCGATTTCACCACTGCCGGCATCAACCAGACACGCCACCGCATTTCCCTTGTCCTGACTGCGAACGTGCAGATTGTCATTCCGACCGGCGCGAAAAACGTGCAGGCCAGCACGCAGATGGCGATGGCGGAAAGCATCATCGTCGGGCAAGTGCCGGATTCCTTCGCCGAGGGCGGCAGCGACAACAGCATCATCGACCTTGCGCCGTGAGGGGGAATGGGGTATAATAGAACCGAAATCCCGCTGATTTCAGCAGAAAGAAGCATTACCATGCGCGTTCTCGACATTGACCTCGACTTTTTCCTCGCTGATTGCTGCCCTCTTGCCGAACTGGGCGAGCGCCCATCCCTCCCCGGACATGAGCCGTGGGAAGCATCCGCCGTCCGCGCGTTCCTGGAAAACCAGTGTGGCTTGTCCCGAAACGCCCCGACACCCGGTAAAATCTTCGAGACGCACGACCAAGCCCTCACATTCTGGGAAGCGCAAATCGCCGCCGGACGCCTGACCGCCCCCTTCGACGTCACCCACGTTGACGCGCACAGCGACCTCGGCATCGGCTATCCCGGCCCGAATTTCGTACTGTTCAACGTCCTCGCCCTGCCGGTGGAGAAGCGACGGGATGTCGCGGCGTTCTATGCCCAAAAGAAGCTGGACGAAGCGAATTACCTGCTTTTCGCGCTGGCGATGCGGCGGATTTCGGCGCTGGAGAACGTGCGAAATCCGCGTTCGCGCCCGGATATTCCGTCGGTGCTGCTTGATGCGGATGGCAACATCCATCTCAATTCGCTGACCGCGCAGATGTTCGCCGCGAAAAACGGCGCAGAGCCGACCGTGCCCTTCCGCGTGTACGACGACTACCGCGATTTCCGCGCGGCGGGGGCGTATGACTTCGTGACGCTCGCGATTTCGCCGCGGTACGCGCCGAAGGAGGCGGATGGGCTGGTGGAGGTCGTGGGGGAATATATTCGTCACATCTAATGCGCTGCAAAAAAATGGCGACGTGACTTGACAAAACAAAAAGCACATGCTATATTACAAATGAAGATACTGGCATGAAAAACGAACGATACAGAAAGGCGTGAATCCCATGGGGCAGACAGCGCGGCAATCGTAATCCTACTGTGACAGATAAAGGAGAAGCGAATGAAAAAGTTTCTGTCGCTGATGCTCTGCGCCGCTCTGACCCTGTGCGCTTTTGCCGCCTACGCGGAAAATGCAGAACTGAACATTGCCACCAATCAGTATTATGCCTTGATGGAACGCATGGAGCAGTTTGAACAGGAAAGCGGCATCAGCATCACCTGCGAAAAGTCCGTAGACATCATGGACACGATTTCGACCGCCTACGTTATCAAGAATCCCGACATTGATTTGTTTGTTTTCACTGCTTACGACGGCTTATATACCCTCAAAAACATGGAATACTACGCGCCGCTAACCGGCAGCGCGATTTTGCAGGACGCTTTCCAGCATGTCTATCCCGCTCTGCGCCCCGTCTGCACGGATGACGATACGCTGATGGGCTGGATAATAGATGCTTCCCCGATGGGCATGATGGTCTTGACGGAATATCTGGACGAATGGGGAATGAAGTCGCCCGAAACCTTCGACGAACTGCTGGATGTGTGCAACGAAATTCTGGAAGAAGGGCTTCTGCCGGAAGAGACAGGGCTTCTGATGCAGGAATACACCCAGTCGGGCATGATGGACTTGTTCATGAAGTATTACATCATGACCTCCCTGCAGGAGGGACGCAGGCTGGACTTTACGGACGAAACGTTTCTGCATTACGTCCAACGCATCAAGGACGAACTGCCCGCGGAAGAAGAGCCGCGCATGGCATTTGAAAATATTTTCATGATTCCGGGTGCTTCGTCCGCCCCGTCGCAGATGATTCAATTCGTGCCGCGCATTTTCCCGGAGCAGAACAGCGCGGTTGAAACGTATGTGACCATTGCTGTGGTGAACCCCTACGGCAAGAATCAGGAAGCCGCGATTCAGTTTTTGGAATACTGCGCGACACATCTGACAGATGGAAGTTACTTTATCTATGACAACCTGACCGAGCCGATTGAAAATCCGTCGATGGTGGCGCAGCTGGATGAACTTGCGGAAAAAATCGCACTGCTGGAACAGAAAGCAGATAAAGAGCGCGCGGACGAGGACACCCTGCGCGACTTGCAGGATCAGTACGCAAACATGGAGCAGTGGCGTTATTTCTCTTCGACGGAGGATATTGCCTACTATCAGGAGATGGCGAAATCGCTGTATGTGTCCGAGGGTTCGCCGCTGACGTATGATGACGCGCTTCAGGTGTTGGTGCAGCGCTATCTGAACGGCGCGTTTGATGCGGCGACGTTCGCGAAGGAATGCCAGAATCATGTGGAAATGATTTACGCGGAAATCGGCGAATAATCAATAGAACCAAAAAACCTCGCGGCATTACCTGTCGCGAGGTTTTTATGTGCAAATCAAATCCCCGTTGCGGATTTCGCGGACGTGGCGATATTCTCCGCGTGGTCGCCAATACGTTCGAGGTTCGTCAGCATGTCCAGATAAATCATGCCGTTCTTCGCGGAACACTTGTGGTTCTTCAAGCGATCCATGTGGTGGCTGCGGAGGGCTTCGGTCGTCGTGTCGATTTCGTCCTCCACGCCCTCCACTTCGCCCAGCAGCGTGTCGTCCGTCACCTGCGCCTTGAACATGTCCAGCGAGCGCTGCACCTGTGCGCGCACAAGGTTCGACAGGCTTTCCAGCTCCTGTACCGCCTTGGGCGAGAATTTCACCTCATCCTGATTCTTCAGCTGCGCGGATTCGAGGATGTTCTGGCTGTGGTCGCCAATGCGCTCCATGTCGTTGACGACGTGGAAGAGCGAGCCGACCAGCTTCGTGTCCTTCTCGGACAGGTCAAGCCCCTTCACTTCCACCAGCGAATCGGTGATTTCGCGGTTCAGGTAGTCCAGCACGTCCTCGTTGCGCGCCAGCTCTTCGGACTTCTTCGCGTCCCACTCGTTGAAGCACTCCATCGCGCGCTGGAAGTTGCCCATCGCAATGCCGCCCATGCGCTGCACTTCGTTGAACAGCTGCGCCACGGCAATCGGCGGCGTTTTGAGCATACGCGCGTCAAAGTAGCGCAGCTTCATTTCCTCGGCGGTCGAGCCGTCGCCCTTGATCAGCAGGCACGCCAGCTTCTCCAGCCAGCTTGCGGCGGGCAGCAGCAGCGCCGTCGTCGTGACGTTGAAGAGAATGTGGACAATGGCGATTTGCAGCTTGAGATTGCCGGGGGAGAGCATCTCGACCCAGCTTGCCAGCGGCAGGCAGCAGGCGATGATGACGAAAATCACTGTGCCGATGACGTTGAAGAGCAGGTGCACCGTCGCCGCGCGCTTGGCGGTGGAGTTTGTGCCCGCGCACGCCAGCAGCGCCGTGACGCAGGTGCCGATATTCTGCCCGAAGAGGATGAAAATCGCGCTGTCCAGCCCAATCAGCCCCTGCGCGACGAGCGTTTGCAGGATGCCGATACTGGCGGCGGAGGATTGCAGGACGGCGGTGATGCCTGCGCCGATCAGCACGCCCAGAATCGGGTTGTTGATGGACGCCATCGCCTTCTGGAAGCCCTCCCACGTCCGCAGCGGCTCCATCGCGCCGGACATGGTGTTCATGCCGATGAACAGGATGCCCAGACCCATCGTGATGGTGCCGAACTGCTTGGCGGTTCTGTACTTGTCGGGAAGATTCGAGAGAATCAGCCCCAGAAACGTGAAGATGGCGGCGAAATCAATCTGCACAGACAGCAGCAGCGACGTGACCGTTGTGCCGATGTTTGCGCCCATAATCACGCCGACCGCCTGCGTCAGGGACATCAGCCCCGCGTTGACGAAGCCGACGACCATGACCGTCGTCGCGGAGGAGGACTGCACCACCGCCGTGATGGTGATGCCCGCGAGCATGGCGAGGAAGCGGTTGCCCGTCACCATGCCCAGCAGCTTTTTCAGCCGTGTACCCGCCGCTTTTTCCAGCGCTTCGCCCATCAGCTGCATCCCGAACAGGAACAGCCCCAGTCCGCCGAACAGGGATAAGACATTCATAATCGTCATGATGGTTCGTTTCCTCCGAGCGTGCCGCAATGCAGCAGAATTCCGCCTGTGCGGGGAAAAATCGCATACATACCTACTTTACCACACTTTGCGCTTGTTTTCAACTGAATTTTACGTATTCATAGAGATTTCAGGCGGCGTTCAAAAAGCCGCCCCGAAAGGCGGCGAATGTCAAATTCGCAGCGGATGCCGCTTGGCAAATCAACATCTTGCGCGGAATGATCCCTGGGCCTGACGCACCATATGGTAAAACGTCCCTTCTCCGCTGAGCGTCACCCGCTTCACCGGCTCGCCCACCACCCGGAATCCTGCCTTCTCGTAGCAGCGAACGGCGCGCGTGTTCCACGTCCGCACTTCCAGATACATCGGCTTGCCCGGATACAGCCGCTGCGACAAGCCGCACGCCAGCGCCGTCATCTGCGTGCCGTACCCCTGTCCGCAGTGGTCGGGATGCGCCCCGATGCCGAAAAACACCTCGTCGCCCTCATCGGACAGGTTCACGAAGCCCACCAGCGTTTCGCCATCGTAAAAGGAATAGAAATTGTTTGCCGGATTCGCGAAACCGTATCCGTGCTTCTTCTGCTCGGCATACGGCGGATTGTTGTACATCGCGTATTCGCCGGGGTACTGCCACGCGCAGATGGCTTCCTTCTCGGTTTCGGTGGTCGGATGATACGTCAGCATGGGCGTTTTCCTCCTTGGGGATATTTCTGATTATGCAAAAAACCGGAGGCAGCCCGCGCCGCCCCCGGTCAAATCCTCGATTATTGCAGCACAATGCCTTCCGCTTCCAGCTCCGCGCGGGTGCAGAGCCGCAGCGTCACAAAGTTCTGCTGGCAGATGATGTAGCCGCCGCCTTCGCGCGTGTCCTTGTTCTCCAGCGTCACGATGCCCTGCGCGATGCAGTCGTGGTCGGCGCAGCTGGCGTCGGTCATCTCGATGCTCGTCTCCGTGACGTGGATGATGTTCACGCACACGCCGTGGATCAGCCGGTAGTACCCGTCCTCCAGCAGCGGAATCGGCTCGTACGTCTTCGTGCCGACCGTCACAAGCAGGAACGCGACGGCTTCCGACGGGTCGCGAACCGCGCTTGCCATCGGGGAGGGCGCGATGCCGGGGTCAGTGCCGCGCGTCGCCGGGTTCAGCTTCGCGAAGCTCAGCGATTCGTTCGATGCCGCCAGAATCGCCTGCGCGTCGGCGAGGGTTTCCTGCGTCGTCGTCAATTCCGCCTCTGTCGCGGCAAGGGTTGCCTTGGTGGCTTCCAGCTCCGTCGTGGCGGTGGTCAGGCTGTCCTTCGTCGCGGCGAGTTCGGATTCCTTCGCGGTCAGGGTGTCCTTCGTCGTCGTGAGTTCGGCTTCCTTTGCGGTCAGGGTGTCTTTCGTCGCGGTGAGTTCGGTTTCCTTCGCACTCAGGGTGTCCTTCGTCGCGGTGAGTTCGGCTTCCTTTGCGGTCAGGGTGTCCTTCGTCGCGGTGAGTTCGGCTTCCTTTGCGGTCAGGGTGTCTTTCGTCGTCGTGAGCTCGGCTTCGGTGGCGGTCAGCGCCGTCTTGGTGTCGGACAATTCCGTCGTGGCGGCGGCAAGGGTGTCCTTCGTCGCGGTCAGCTCGGTTTCAGTGGCGGACAGGCTGGTTTTTGTGTCGGACAGCTCCGTCTGCGCGGCAGTCAGCGTGTTCTGCGTCACCGCCAGTTCGGCTTCCGTCGCGGCGAGCGCTTCCTTCGTGTTCTCCAGTTCATATTCCTTTGCCGGCAGGGATGCCTTCAGCGTGTCCAGTTCGTTCTGCGTGGTGGACAGCATGTCCTTCACTGCCGCCAGTTTGGTCTGGGTGATCATCAGCGTGTCCTTCGTGGATGCCAGCGTGGTGTCGCGGCTGTTCAGGGCAGTCTGCGTTTCTGCGAGGGTGGCTTCGGTGGACGCGAGGGTGTCCTTCGTGGCGGACAGTTCAGTTTCACGGTCAGCAAGCGTGCCCTGCGTTTCGGCGAGGGTAGCTTCGGTGGACGCGAGGGTGTCCTTTGTCGCGGACAGTTCGGTTTCGCGGTCAGCAAGCGTGCCCTGCGTTTCGGCGAGGGTGGCTTCGGTGGACGCGAGGGTGTCCTTTGTGGAGGACAGCTCGGTTTCGCGGTCAGCAAGCGTACCCTGCGTTTCGGCAAGGGTGGCTTCGGTGTTCGCGAGGGTGTCCTTTGTGGCGGACAGCTCGTTTTCACGGTCAGCAAGTGCGCCCTGCGTTTCGGCGAGGGTGGCTTCGGTGGATGCGAGGGTGTCCTTTGTCGCGGACAGTTCAGTTTCGCGCTCAGCAAGCGTGCCCTGCGTTTCGGCGAGGGTGGCTTCGGTGGACGCAAGGGTGGTCTGGGTATCCGTCAAGGCGGCGGCGGTCGTGTCCAGCGTGGTCTGCGTGTCCGTGAGGGTCGCTTCGGTGGACGCGAGGGTGTCCTTCGCGGCGGACAGGCTGTTTTCGGTGTCCGTTAAGGAGGATTGGGTGGAGAACAGCGCGCTCTGCGTGTCCGTCAGCTGATTCCGGGTGTCCGTCAGCGAATTGTGGCTGACGATGAGACCGGCGCCAAGTGCGATGGAGGAAACTGCCAGCACGATGGCGGCAATCATCCAAATGATGGTCTTTTTCCGGGCGGCAATGGGACTCATAGCAATCCTCCTAACAAACGACGAAAATGGGCGGAAACCTTCCGTTTTTTCCAGTTTACCACCATCGGGGGAAGTTGTCAATCTCGAATTTCGCGGAAGCACAAAAAACGCCCCTCCGCCGACAAAAGCAGAGGGGCAGGGGAAGGCGGATTAGGGCACCACCGCACAATTCGGCGGCGCGTCTGACGATGTCTTTTCCGCCATCTGCGGCATCCAAATTCCTCGATTTACCGCCAGTAAACCTTCGAAATTTGCATTTGCATCTGACGAAAAATCCATTCGCCAGCCGACCACCTCATTTGTGCGGTGTTACCCTTACTTCTTCAGTTCAATCCCTTGACCCTTCAGCCGCGCAACCACGCCGTCAACAACCGCCTGCACTTCGTCGCGGGTGAGCGTGCGCTCCGGGTGCGAGAAGGAGAGGCGAATCGTGATGGTTTTGCCGGTGATGTCGCTGTATGTGCCCAGCACGGTCACCTTCTGCACCAGCGGGGAGTTCTCCGCCTTCACCGCGTCCAGAATCGGCTGGCAGCGATTGACCACGAAGGTCAAATCCTGCTCCATGCCGGGGAAGCGGGACGGCTCGCGGTAGACGATGGGCGCGGGCGCGATGGACGCAAGCGCTTCCATGTCGATTTCGGCAAACACAATCGCCGCCTTCTTGTCGATGTTCTTGCCGACAACCGGGTGCGCCACGCCGATTTCGCCGAGTTCAACGCCGTCCAGCACGATGGCGTTCAGGTTCTTCGGATGCTCATAGGAGTGGGTCGCGGTCATTGCGTGGAAGGACAAATCCTTGTGCAGGATGTCGCTCACGGCGACGCACAGCATGTCGCGCAGGCGGAAATACAGCGTTTCCACGTTATCGACCTTGCTGAAGAGCGTCACGCACAGCTTCTTGTGTTCCTTCGCCAGCTTGTTCTCGTCCACGCCATCGACGATGTGACCAATCTCGAAGATGCCGAACGACGGCGCATAGCCCGTGTTGACCTTCACCTGGCACAGCTGGGTGGGAATCATGGAGCGGCGCAGCGTCTCGATGTTGGGGTTGGAGGCGTTGAGCAGCTTCACGTTGTCCTCGACGGCGATGCCGAGCTTCTTGTAGTCGTCGGCGTACTGCCAGATGTAGGAGTGCACCTCGTGCAGCGAATAGCGCTTGACGAGGATGTCCTTCAATTTGTCCTCGACCGTCTTTTCGGTGGACATGCGAACCGGGTAGAGCGGGGATTCCGCCGTGTGCAGGTCGAAGTTGTCGTAGCCGTAAATGCGGGTGATTTCCTCGATGATATCCGCCTTGATGGTTACGTCCTTCGTCGCGCGCCAGGAGGGGACGTCCGCGGTGAAGGAATCGCCGTCCCGCGTCATGCCGAAGCCCAGCGCGGTCAGCGTGTGCATGATTTCGTCGGAGGAGATGTTGATGCCGGTGTAGCGGTCAACAAACGCCTTGTCAAAGGACAATTGCACCTTCGGATAGTGGAAGGCGTACTCGTCGGTCAGGCGGGAGGTGACGCGCATTTCCGGGTCGTATTCCTGCAAAAGCTTGACGAAGCGGGCGATGGCGACGGTCGTCATTTCCGGGTCAAGGCTCTTTTCGTAGCGGGCGGAGGCGTCGGTGCGGTGGGCGAGGCGGACGCTGCTCTTGCGGACGGACGCCGCGTCGAAGGTGGCGGATTCCAGCGTCAGGCTCGTCGTGTCATCGACGATTTCGCTGTCCAGACCGCCCATGATGCCCGCGATGGCAACCGGCTTGTCGCCGTTGCAGATCATCAGCGTGTTCGGGTCGATGGTGCGCTCCACCTTGTCCAGCGTCTGGAAAGGGAAGCTCTCCGGGAAGCGGCGGATGCGGATTTTCTCCACCTTGCGGCTGTCGAAGGCGTGCATCGGCTGCCCCATTTCCAGCATCAGGTAGTTCGTCAGGTCGGCGAGGAAGTTGATGTCGCGCATACCGCAGTAGTTCAGGCGGATACGCATCGCCATCGGGCTGACGTGGCGGTTGATGTTCTCCACCCGCAGGCAGGAGTAGCGCTGGCACAGCGGGTCTTCAATCTTCATGTCGATGGCGGGCAGATTGCTGTACGCCGCCAAATCCGCCACGGGCAGGGCTTTCAGCGGACGGCCGGACAGGGTGGAGAATTCGCGCGCCATGCCGTAGTGCCCCCACAGGTCGGGGCGGTTCGTCAGGGACTTGTTGTCCACCTCGAAGATGATGTCGTCGATGGGGTAGAGCGCCTTCAAATCCGTGCCGCAGGGAACATCCTCCGGGAGGACCATGATGCCGGAATTGTCGTCGCTGATGCCGATTTCCTTCTCCGAGCAGCACATGCCGTAGGACGTGTACCCAGCGAGCTTGCGCGGGCTGATGGTGATGTCGCCCAGCTGCGCGCCCACCTTCGCGAACGCGGTTTTCATGCCCAGCTGCACGTTCGGCGCGCCGCAGACCACGTCGGTCAGCTGCCCGTCGCCCGCGTCCACCTTCAGCAGGTGCAGCTTGTGGGATTCGGGGTGATTCTCTACGCTGACGATCTGCGCGGCGACAACGCCGGACAAATCCGCGCCCTTGTGGAAAATTTCATTCTCAACTTCCGCCGTGGACAGGGAGAACTGGCGAATCAGCGCCATTTTGTCAAGACCCGTCAGGTCAACGAAGTCGGAAATCCAGTTCATTGAGATCAGCATGTTCGTCTTTCCTCCGCATTACTCGTCGTCCGTGAACTGCGCCAAGCGCGTCAGGCTGCCGCTGTTCAGGTCGCGAATGTCCTTCACGCCGTACTTCATCATGGCAAGGCGCGTCATGCCCAAGCCGAACGCGAAGCCGGTGTACTGCTCCGGGTCGATGCCGCCGGCCTTCAATACTTCGGGGTGAATCATGCCGCAGGGGCACAGCTCCAGCCAGCCGGAATGCTTGCACGACGGGCAGCCCGTGCCGCCGCAGATGAGGCAGGAAATATCCAGCTCAAAGCCCGGCTCAACGAACGGGAAGAAGCCCGGACGCAGGCGGACTTTGATGTCCTTGCGGAACACCTCGCTCAGCATCGTCTTCATGAAGTAAATCAGGTTCGCGATGGAAATGTCCTTGTCCACCATGATGCCTTCCATCTGGAAGAACGTGTTTTCGTGGCAGGCGTCGGTCGCCTCGTTGCGGAAGCAGCGGCCGGGGAAAATCGCCTTAATCGGCACGCCGTCGTTCACCAGCGCGTCGCGGTAGCGGCGGTAGATGGCGTTCTGGGCGGCGGAGGTCTGCGTTTTGAGCAATTGCCCGTTGTCCAGGTAATAGGTGTCCTGCATGTCGCGCGCGGGGTGGAACTTCGGAATGTTCAGGCTCTCGAAGCACTCGTAGTCCGTCACCACCTCGGCGTAATCCTCCACCGTGAAGCCCATCGACTTGAACACCTGCTCGCACTGGCGCTGCACCAGCGTAATCGGGTGATACGACCCGCGGGTCATGTCCGGCGGCATGGAGATGTCAAATTCGGGCAGGGCGTTGATTTCGCGCTGCAATTCCTGCGCCTTGAGCGCTTCCAGCTTTTCCGCCAAGGCGACGGTGATGGCGGTTTTCAGCTCGTTCGTCTCGCGCCCGACGGTCTTCTTCTGCTCGTCGGTCAAGCTGCCCATGCCCTTGAGCGCGTCGGTCACTTTGCCCTTGCGGCCGAGGTAATTCACGCGCAGGGCTTCCAGATCCACCATGTTGGCGATCTTCTTCAGCTCGGAATCAAAGCTGCTTTTCAGGGCTTCGATCTTCTCGTTCATTCCGGATGTTCCTCCTTACAGTTGGATGAAAAAAGCCCGTCCCATCGTTTGATGAGACGGACTGAATCCGCGGTACCACTCGTCTTGCGGCAAGGAAAAATCCGATTGCCGCCGCTTGATGGGCGATAAGGCTGCCCACGCCGAAAAACTCACGGGATGAAGGTTCACGCCGTGCGCCCTGCCGCCTCGCACCACCCGGCGGCTCTCTGATATCCTATTTCCTGCATTCGCCTGTGCCATCTGCTCGCGCCTTTTTCCTTCTGGCGTCCGCTCGTTCCACTTAGCGTAGCGCTGCTACGCTGCGTTTCACTCCCGTTAG
>OGXX01002510.1_pt1 | contig 16563 bp, 12 predicted proteins | sample 1576301 | NCBI WGS metagenome assembly OGXX01 (sample SAMEA3541469, study PRJEB24748) | human gut metagenome | biome: human gut; feature: human-associated habitat; material: faeces | place: China | collected 2012
TGGGCCAGCTGCCGCTGGGCCATGCCGGTTTCATGGCCGTGGGTGCTTACACCTGCGCGCTGTTCACCAAGTACAGCCCCCTGCCCAGCGGCATCTCCTTTGCCATTGGTCTGGTGCTGGCCTGCATCATGGCGGGCCTGTTCGGTGTGCTGATCGGCATCCCAGCTCTGCGCCTGACCGGTGACTATCTGGCCATCCTGACGCTTGGCTTTGGCGAGATCATCCGCATCACGCTGAACAACATCGACGATGTGCTGGGTTACAGCCTGTTCTACGGTTCCAAGGGCCTGAAGAACATCCCCAAGTATTCCCATTTCAGCAATGTGTTCCTGTGCGTGGTCATCACCTGCTTCCTGATCCACGCCATGATGAAGAGCCGCCACGGCCGTGCCGTCCTCGCCATCCGCGACAACGAGATCGCGGCCGAGAGCTGCGGCATCCAGACCACCTACTATAAGGTCATGGCCTTTGCCTTCTCTGCTGCCTTCGCCGGTCTGGCCGGTGGTCTGTACGCCTGCTACATCGGCGTTCTGAACCCCTCGACCTTCGGTTTCATGAAGTCCATCGAGATCCTGGTCATGGTCGTTCTGGGCGGCATGGGCTCCATGCTGGGCTCCATCCTCTCGGCAACGGTGCTGACCATCCTGCCCGAAGCGACCCGCAGCTTCGACAGCTACCGCATGGTCATCTACTCGCTGGTGCTGATCCTGATGATGATCTTCCGCCCCGGCGGACTGCTGGGCAGCTACGACTTCTCCATGAGCCGCATCGTGGAGAAGGTCCTGAACGGGGAACTGTTCCGCAAGAAGAACAAGGAGGGTGCAGACCATGAGTGAGTTCCAGACGAGACTGAACAGCGTCCCCTCCGGCGGTTTCCTGACCGACCGCGACAAGGACAAAAAGCCCATCCTCGACGTGCGCGAGCTGGGCATCGACTTCGGCGGCCTGACCGCAGTGGACGGCTTCAACCTGATGATCGGCCGCAACGAGATCACCGGCCTCATCGGCCCCAACGGTGCCGGTAAGACCACCGTTTTCAACCTGCTGACCAACGTGTACCAGCCCACCCGCGGCTCCATCCTGATCGACGGGATGCCCACGGCAGGCAAGAAGACCTATCAGGTCAACCGGATGGGCGTAGCCCGCACCTTCCAGAACATCCGCCTGTTCAAGGAGCTGTCGGTCATCGACAACATCAAGGTCGGCCTGCATGAGTCCATGAAGTACAACCTGGCCTCCTCCCTGATCCGTCTGCCCAACTACTGGAAGGAAGAAAAGAAGTGCACCGAGCGGGCACTGGAGCTGCTGGATATCTTCCACATGGCCGACCTGGCCAACACCCCGGCGGGCAGCCTGCCCTATGGTGCACAGCGCCGGTTGGAGATCATGCGCGCCCTGGCTACCAGCCCGAAGTTGCTGCTTCTGGACGAGCCTGCTGCCGGTATGAACCCCTCCGAGACCGCTGAGCTGACCGAGACCATCCGCCGCATCCGCGACGAATTCGACATTGCCGTGCTGCTGATCGAGCACGACATGAGCCTGGTCATGGGGATCTGCGAGGGCATCGCGGTGCTGAACTTTGGCCGCATCATCGCCAAGGGCACCCCGGATGAGATCCGCAACAACCCGCAGGTCGTTGAGGCCTATCTGGGCAAGAAGGAGGGCTGACCGATGGCAGATTCTATGCTGAAAGTGGAGAACATCAACGTCTATTACGGCAACATCCACGCCGTCAAGGACGTTTCGTTTGAGGTCCACGAAGGGGAGATCGTGACCCTGATCGGTGCCAACGGTGCCGGTAAGTCCACTACCCTGAAGACCATTTCCGGCCTGCTCCACCCGAAGACGGGCGATGTCCTGTACAAGGGCAAGAGCATCAAGGGCGTCCGTGCCCACAAGATCGTGGAGGCCGGTCTGGCCCATGTGCCGGAGGGACGCCACGTCTTCCTGCACATGACCGTGGAGGAAAATCTGGAAATGGGCGGCTACACCCAGCCTGCCTCCACCATCGGCCCCAACAAGGAAAAGGTCTTTGAACTGTTCCCCCGCCTGAAGGAGCGCCGCAAACAGCTGGCGGGCACCATGTCCGGTGGTGAGCAGCAGATGCTGGCCATGGGCCGCGCGCTGATGAGCAACGCCTCCATGCTGATGCTGGATGAACCGTCCATGGGCCTGTCGCCTCTGCTGGTGCAGGAGATCTTCGACATCATCCGGAACATCCACAAGGAGGGTATGACCATCCTGCTGGTCGAGCAGAACGCGCAGATGGCGCTTTCCGTGGCCGACCGGGCCTATGTTCTGGAGACCGGCCGTGTTGTCATGGATGGCACCGGTGCCGAGCTGCTGACCAATGAGCGTGTCCGCAGCGCCTATCTGGGCGGCTGAGGCACGGTATATAGAGCAAGAAAAAAGGACTGTCGCGTTCGCGACAGTCCTTTTTTGTTGTGTCTCACTTGATGCAGGTGGAACAGGGAGTGTAGCCTGCTGCAATGGCCTCGTCGTAGCTGGAGAAGAGGATCTGGTTCTTCTCTGCCGGGAGGTTCGGGCAGGTGGGCAGATGGAACTTTTTGGAGTTCACGTTGCCGATGTAGGTCTGCTGTGCCGTGCTGGATGCCGCCGGGGCGGTGGGGTTCAGCTCGGCGTCGGTGGCGGTCTTGTCGGTGCGGATGGTGTAGTTCTGGCCGTCCGACCCGATGACGACCGTGCCCAGCAGGTCGGTGCGGTAGACGTCCACGCCTGCATCCCGCAGGATGCTCAGGGTCTCCTCATGCGGGTGGCCGTATTTGTTGTTCACGCCGCAGGAGATGACGCCCATTTCGGGCAGGACGGCATTCAAAAAGAGGTAGCTCGTCGAGGTGCTGGAACCGTGGTGGCCCACCTGCAAAACATCGGCCTTCAGGTTGGCTCCGCTGTTCACCAGGTCGCGCTCTGCATCCGATTCCATGTCGCCGGTCAGGAGGAAGCTGGTGGCACCATAATCTACCCGCAGGACGATCGAGGTGTCATTCGTCTCACTGTATTGTGCCACCGGACCCAGCATCGTCACCGTTGCACCGCCCAGCTGCCAGACGGTGCCCACGGTGGGCACCTCGACCTGCAGGCCCTGCTGCTGGGTGTACTTCACAAAATCCTGAAAGCACTTGGTGGAGGCCTCCGTCACCGGGCTGTACACATGGTTCGCCGGGAAGAAGGCCAGCGCAGCGGCCAGCCCGCCCACATGGTCTTCATGCGCGTGGGAGCAGAAGACGTATTGCAGCTCTTCCACGCCCTGCTTCTGCAAATAGCTGACCACCATGCTGCCGTCGTCCACGTTGCCGCCGTCGTACAGCATGTACTGGCCATCGCACTCCACCAGGACGCTGAGCGCCTGCCCCACGTCGAGAAAGTGCATCCGGAAGCTGTCGGCGGTCTGCACCCCACTGGATGCCGGGTTCGGGATCACATCGGCGCTGCCGCCCGGAAGGACGGATGCCCCGTCACAGGCCGCAAGGCCCAGGGCCAGCGCAGCGGCCAACGCCAGTGCGGCCAGCCGCCGGAAAGGCTTTCGCCAGAAACTTACTTTTTCCGATTTGTATTTTTCCACGTCGTATTCTCTTTCTGTTGATCGTTTTTCGGCTTATGGCCGGGGGCAGAGCGGGGCGCGAACCGTGCGCCGGGGCTGGGCTGACGTCCGCCCGCACTGCGGTTCGCCGGGGCGGCATGGCCCTGCGGACGGCCCTTGCCCTTGCCGTTGGGGCGGACGGTGTAGGTGCCGTCGTTGTGGATGGTCACCTCGGCGGCCTCGGCTCTGCGGGCCGAGCGCTGGACGGCGCGGCGGCCCTCGGCGGGCACCAGCAGCGGGATGAGGTCCTCGCGGTGGGTCATTTTGAGCGCCTTGATGACCTTTTCGGCGTTGCGCGGCTCGTAATACTGGAGCAGTGCGCGCTGCAGCGCCTTGCCCTCGGCGGTCTTCTCCACGAACACCGGCTTGAGGGTGTAGGGGTCCAGACCGGTATAGAACATGCAGGTGCTCACGGTGCCGGGTGTGGGATAGAAGTCCTGCACCTGCTCCGGGCGCATGTGGTTCTTGTAAAGGTACTCGGCCAGATAGACCGCGTCGCTCAGGGTGCTGCCCGGATGGCTGGACATCAGGTAGGGCACAAGGTACTGCTTTTTGCCCGCCTTTTTGCTCAGCTCGTAGAACTTATCCTTGAACTTGTTGAAGGTCTGGATGGGCGGCTTGCCCATGTAGGCGAGGGTATTGGGGGCGCAGTGCTCCGGGGCAACTTTCAGCTGGCCGGAGACGTGGTATTCCACCAGCTCCTTGAAGAAGGTATCGTCCGGGTCTGCCATCAGATAGTCGAACCGGATGCCGCTGCGGATGAACACCTTCTTGACGCCCGGCAGCTCCCGGACGCGGCGCAGGATCTTCAGATAGTCGCTGTGGTCCACGATCATGTGGGAGCAGGTCGTGGGGGCCAGGCAGTGCTTGCCGCCATTGCACATGCCCCGCAGCATCTGTTCGCGGCAGGACGGGAAGCGGAAGTTTGCCGTGGGGCCGCCGATGTCGTGGATGTAGCCCTTGAAATCCGGCTCATGGGTCATCCGCTCGGCCTCGGCCACGATGCTGTCGGCACTGCGGCTGGTCACGCGGCGGCCCTGATGCAGCTGGATGGCGCAGAAGTTGCAGCCGCCGAAGCAGCCGCGGTTCTGGATGATGGAGAACTGCACCTCCCGGATGGCGGGCACACCGCCCATGGCCTCGTAGATGGGGTGATATCGGCGGGTGTAGGGCAGGGCATAGACCCGATCCAGCTCCCAGCGCACCAGCGGCTTTGCCGGGATGTTCTGGACGAGGTACTTCTCGCTCTGCTTCTGGACGATGATCTGGCCGCTGACGACATCCTGATTGTCCATCTGGATGCGGCAGGCTTTGGCGTAGGCGGTCTTATCGGACGCCACCTTTTTGAAGCCCGCGCACTCCACATATTTTTCGGGCAGGTGGTCGAAGTCGGTCAGGTAGCAGGTGCCGTCCACATCGGTGATGGAGCTTACCGGTTCACCGGCCGCCAGCCGCCTGGCAATGGCAACGGTCTGGTGTTCGCCCATGCCGAAGCTGATGATGTCTGCGCCGGAGTCCTCCGCGATGCTGGGCAGGACGGTGTCCAGCCAGTAATCGTAGTGGGCGAACCGCCGCAGCGAGGCTTCCAGACCGCCCAGGATCACGGGCAGGTCAGGGTAGGCCTGCTTGGCCAGCCTGGTATACACGGTGGCGCTGCGGTCCGGCCGGGCACCGCCCTTTCCGCCGGGGGAGTATTCGTCCTCGGCGCGGGGGATCTTGGCGACGGAGTAGTGGCTGACCATGCTGTCCACATTGCCGCCGCCGATGAAGAAGCCGTACTTCGGCTTCCCGAACCGCTTGAAGTCCTCGCAGTCGGTATAGCGGGGCTGGGCCAGTACGCCCACCTTGTAGCCCTCGGCTTCCAGCAGGCGGCTGATGATGGCGGTGCCAAAGCTGGGGTGGTCCACATAGGCGTCGCCGCCCACGACCACAAAGTCCAGCTGCTCCCATCCCCGCGCCTCCATGTCCGCGCGGCTGATGGGGAGAAATTCGGTGTAGATCTGGGAAGAGTTTTCCATAATGCTCCTTTTATTTTATCGTTCGTTCCGTTTCGCCTCTGGATCGCGGGTTTCCCGCTCCGGGGAGAACGGACACGTCCGTGTCTGCGCGGATCATTCATCCGGCTGGTTCATCTGCATTTCCAGCCACTGCTGGCGGCTGATGAGGACAGCGCGGGGCTTGGCGCCCTCGTAGGGGCCAATGATGCCTTTTTGTTCCATCTCGTCCATGATGCGGGCGGCGCGGGCATAGCCCAGCTTGCACCGGCGCTGGAGCAGGCTGGTGGATGCCTGACCGGCATCAATGACCACCTCGACGGCCTGCTTGAGCATCGGGTCGCTGCCGGTCTCCTCGTCGGCATCGGCAGAGGATGCGCCTTTTTTGCCGTCCAGGATGGCGTGTTTTTCCATGGCCTCGATCATGGCCTCGTCGTACTGGACCGTCGCGCTCTGCTTGATAAAGTCCAGCACACGGCTGATCTCCTCATCCCGCACGAAGGTGCCCTGGATGCGGATGGGCTTGGGGGCACCGACCGGCATGAAGAGCATATCGCCCATGCCCAGCAGCTTTTCGGCACCGGCACCATCCAGGATGGTGCGGCTGTCCACCTGGCTGGACACCGCGAATGCGATGCGGCTGGGGATGTTGGCCTTGATCAGGCCGGTGATGACGTCCACGCTGGGGCGCTGGGTCGCGACGATGAGGTGCATACCGGCCGCACGGGCCTTCTGGGCGATGCGGCAGATGGAGTCCTCGACGTCCTTGCCCACGACCATCATCAGGTCGGCCAGCTCGTCAATGATGATGGCGATGTAGGGCATCTTTTCCAGCATGGGGTCGGTGGCGGCCAGCTTGTTGAAGGATTTGATGTCGCGGACGTTGTTCTCCGCAAACAGGTGATACCGGCGCTCCATCTCCTGCACGGCGCTGCTCAGAGCGCCCGCCGCCTTTTTCGGCTCGGTGATGACCGGCATCAGCAGGTGAGGGATGCCGTTGTACTCGGCCAGCTCGACCACCTTGGGGTCGATGAGGATGAGCTTGACGTCCTCCGGGCTGGACCGGAACAGCAGGCTCATGATGATGCTGTTGACACAGACGGATTTGCCGCTGCCGGTGCTGCCTGCAATGAGCAGGTGGGGCATCTTGCACAGGTCGGCCACCTGGGCCACGCCGGCGATGTCCTTGCCCAGTGCGATGCCGAGGGGCGAGGTCATCCGCAGGAAGGCCTGGCTCTCGAAGACACTGCGGATATAGACCGGCGTCTTTTTGTGGTTGGGCACCTCGATGCCCACGGCGGGCTTGCCGGGGATGGGGGCCTCCATGCGGACGTCAGCGACGGCCAGGTTCAGTGCGATGTCGTCTGCCAGCGAGGTGATGCGGCTGATCTTGACGCCCGCCATGGGCTGGACTTCATACCGCGTGACCGACGGGCCGCGGGAGATGTCCAGCACACGGGTGCGGACGCCAAAACTTTCCAGCGTGTCCACGAGCTTCTGCGCGTTGGCCTTCAGCTCGTCCTGTGCGTTGGGGTCACTCTCCTCCGGGGCCTTTTCAAACAGGTCGATGCCGGGGTACTGGTACTGATAGCTCTCCTCAGCCTCCGGCTCCTCGGCCGGGGCGGTGGCTGCCTGCTGCTCGCCGACGGCGGGCTTTTCCATGGCAGCGGCCACCAGCGTGTTGATGTCTTTTTCCTCCACCGGCTCGCTGGTGATGCTGATCCAGCCGTCCTCGTCTGGGGCAGAGCGCATGGCCATCACGTTGTCGGCCATGACCCGCACCGGCACGGAGGGCTCGTCGGTGGTGGGCAGGGTCGGTGTCTGGAAGGCTCCGCTGCCGTCGAACGCAGGAGCTTCGGCGGGGTCTTCGTCCACCGGCTGGGCCGGGATGCCGGGCGTTACCACCGGGGCCGGTGCTTCGGGGGCCGCCGGGGCTTCCGGTTTTGCAAAGAAGTCTTCGGCTGCTGTCTCGATGGCATCAGGCACCACCGGCTTCACGATGGGCCGGGGCGCGGGCTTGTGGAGCGGGTCCTGCCCGAAGGTGCCGCCGGGCCCGACGATGAAGGGCTCGATGGGCTCACTGCCGCCCTCGACCACGGGGGTGCTGTCCGGCCCAAGGTCGATGTCAAACGAGGCGCGGGGATGGGGCGTGCCCACCTGCACCGGCGTAAAGGCCGGGGCTTCCTGCGGCTCTGCCGGGGCAGGCGCGGGGGAGGGGGCAGGTGCTTCGTAGCCGAGAGAGTCGTCCACCGGTTCGGGCACGGCTTCACCCTCCAGCTCTTTGGTCACCTTGTGGCCCCAGCTGAAAATGCCGGACAGCCAGCCCGGCGCTGCAAAGCCGCCCTCCTCGTCCTCTTCGCCGCAAAGGTCCGGCTCGTCTCCGGCTTCCAGCGCGGCCGCTTCCTCCTCGGCCTGGCGGGCGGCCTGCCGCTCGGCGCGGCGGGCGGCATTCTGCTCGTAGACGGCCACGCCCTTTTCGTGGGCGCTGCCGCCCAGTTCACATATCCACTGCCACAGTTCGGCGGGGGTGATATCAAAAATGTACAGGCTGGCACAGAGCGCCAGCACCACCATCACGAGATTCGCCGCCGGACGCCCGCAGAGCAGCAGCAGATTGCCGCCCAGCAGGGCACCGATGGCACCGCCGCCCAGCCAGGCATGGACGCCGTTCTGATAGCACTCCGCTACCATGCGGGCCGCCGGGATGTCGGCGGGGATCTCGGAAAAGACGATGACGGTGCCGCTGGCAAACACCAGCCCCAGCATCAGCTTGAACATCTGGCCGATGAGGTCTTCGCCCCGTGTGTAGAGGATGGCCAGATAGCAGATCGCTGCGCCCAGCACGAAGCTGCCGCAGCCGAACAGGCCGAACAATACCTCGTGCAGGGCCTTCCAGACCGAGCTGCCCTCCACAAAGGCCAGCACGATGAGCAGCAGGCCCGCAAACAGGGTGCCCAGCCCTGCGGGCATCCGCTCCTGTGCCCGGCTCTTTCTCCGCGCAGGTGCGCGTCTTGCGGTCGTTTTTCGTTTTTTCTTTGCCATCTTTCGTTGCAACCCTGTCTCTTTCTCCCATAGTATTCGATTCTTTCATTTTATCACGACCTATGGAAAATAGCAACGAAAACCCGCTCAGCGTTCGATCTCCCGATACAGCCACGCCAGCGCATCCGAGATGCCGCCCAGCTCGTCGATGAGCTTTTCGCGCACGGCCCGGCGGCCGTCCAGCATGGTGCCCACATCCATGACCAGCTCGCCGGTGCGGAGCATCAGCTCGGTGTAGCGCTTTTCCGAGATGCCGCTGTGCGCCGCCACGAAGCCGGTGATCCGCTCCTGCATCTGTTCGAACCACCGCATCGTCTGGGGCACACCCAGGATCATCCCGGAGTGCCGCACCGGGTGGACGGTCATGGTGGCTGTGGGCACGATGAAGCTCCGCCGGGCGCTGACGGCCAGCGGGATGCCGATGGAGTGTCCGCCGCCCAGCACCACGGCGGCGCTGGGCTTGGAGATGCTGGCAATCAGTTCCGCCAGCGCCAGCCCGGCCTCCACATCGCCGCCCACAGTGTTCAGGATGACCAGCAGGCCCTCCACCGCCGGGTCCTCCTGCACAGCCACCAGCTGCGGGATGACATGCTCGTACTTGGTGGTCTTCTGCCCCTGGGGCGCTTCCACATGGCCCTCGATCTGCCCCACCACGGTCAGGCAGTGGATGGCGTGGGGGCCTTTGGTGCGGTAGACGCTGCCCAGATCCTCGATCTGCTCTTTTTCCAGCCGCTGCTCTTCCACCGGGGTGTTTTTTTCGTTCTGCTCTGCCATAAGCCCCTCCTGCTCTGTTTTTTTCAGGGTTCCCGGCGGGTCCAATGATTATGCGACGGCTAAGATTTCTTAACTTTTGAAAAAATTGCTCCATTTTATTTGACATTCTCCACATCCGCTGTATACTTTAGATAATGAATAAGATTGACAAAGATGTATCATTATTGTGCAAAACTCTTTGAATCTGCCGGAGCGCCACGGTGGGCGCAGAGGACCGGCATCGAATGGATGAAAGGAGAACCACCTATGAACACCCCTGGTAAAGCATCTCTGCCGGTGATCAAACGCCTGCCCAAGTACTACCGCTTTCTGCGGACCTTGAAGAACGACGGCATCACCAGCATCTCTTCCCGCGAACTGGCCGCCCAGATGGGCACCACGGCCTCTCAGGTCCGGCAGGACTTCAACTGCATCGGCGATGTGAACGGCCGTCAGGGCATCGGCTACTCGGTCGAAAACCTGCTCTCCATCCTGGAGAATCTGCTGTTCGGCAACGGCGACCGCCTGCCCACCATCCTCATCGGCTGCGGCCGTCTGGGCAAGGCCGTCAGCCGGTTCATCACCACCGATACCAACGGCTATAAGCTCATTGCCGCCTTCGACAACTCGCCGGACGAAGTGGGCAGGGAGATCAACGGCATCCAGATCCTCCACATCGACCAGCTGGAGAGCTTCTGCGCAGAGCACAAGCCCGAAGTGGCGGTTCTCTGTGTGCCCCGCAGCGGTGCCGAAGAGCTGAGCGGCCGTCTGGTCAGCCTGGGCATCAAAGGCTTCTGGAACTTCTCCCACTACGACCTGTCCGTCCCGTATCCGGAAGTTGTGGTCGAGAACGTCCACCTGGGCGACAGCCTGATGAGCCTGGGCTACCGCCTGCGCAATCAGGACTGATGTTCCGGTTTCATCGTTGTTACTATATAGTATAATATGATAAAGCAACCCTCCCATCACAGCGAAGCCCGCTCGCTTCCCATCGTTTGGGCTTTGCTCATTCCGTAGAAAGCTGACCGGCTTGCCAATGGCTCTCCCTTTGGGAGAGCTGGCATCGCGCAGCGATGGCTGAGAGGGTTGCTTTTTATGAGGAGACCTTCATGGCAAAGCTATATTTCCGTTACGGCGCAATGAACAGCGGCAAGAGCACGGCCCTGATGCAGGTGGCGCACAACTACGAGGAGCAGGGGATGCAGGTGCTCATCCTGAAGCCGCAGGTGGACACCAAGGGCGGCGGTGAACTGGTCAGCCGCCTGGGGGTGCGGCGCAAGGCCGACCTGCTCATCCCGCCGGAGGCGGATATCTTCGAGGCCGTCCGCGCCGCCAGCCAGACCCAGAAGCTGGCCTGCGTCCTCTGCGACGAGAGCCAGTTCTTCACCCCGGCACAGGCTGAGCAGCTGTTCATGGTCACGGTAGACCTGAATATCCCGGTCATCTGCTACGGTCTGCGGTCGGACTTTTCGCTCAAGGGGTTCCCCGGCTCCACCCGCCTGCTGGAGCTGGCTCACACCATCGAGGAGATGAAGACCATCTGCACCTGCGGCCGCAAGGCCACCTGCAACTGCCGCAAAGTCAACGGTGTGTTCGTCTTTGAGGGCGAACAGGTCGCCATCGACCTGGAAAACGACGTGCAGTACGTCAGCATGTGCCCCCAATGCTACTTCCGCGAGCGCCGCGCCTTCTACGCCCGCCGGGCCGCGAAATAAAAAAGCGGAGCGTTTCCCGGAAGAAGCATTGCACTGCGTTCATTTTGCAGCCGTGTTCCCCAAAAAACCAGAAAAAATTTTTTCAGCGCTGCCCGGCGGGGCAGCGCTTTTTTCTGCCCGGAACAGACCGTCTCCGATAGGGTGATATATCAGTTGTATCCAACTTCGCGCGTTTATTGCACTATTGATATATCAGTTGACAAATCTCTGAAATCGTCAACGATTTCACTTATTGCATACAACAAAACCACGCAAATTTCCCGATTGGTTACAAAAATATTGCAATTTTAGGAGGTTTCTCTGACTCCTTACTCCAATTTCTATGCAATCTGTTGAAGTATACATGTTGCACAGTTTTTTCGCTCAAGTTTATTCATTTCGGCAAGGACGTCAAAACCGCGCCAAACACGAGCGCAATATTTGTTCGTTTTTTGCGCGCTTCTCTTCAATTTACATCTTTCTTTTTGCGGGATATTTTGTTATCATAATTGTATACAACGAGCCTTTTGCAGATAAGGCCGATGAGCAGATGTTTTCTATTTATTAGGAGGAGAACAAACAATGAGCAAGGCAATTTCTCGTCGCGATTTCCTGAAGGTCACCGGCGCTGTGGGCGCAGCTGGCCTGCTGGCTGCCTGTGGCGGCAGCTCCAACTCCACCGCAGCTTCCACCGCTTCTTCCGCAGCAGCAGCTTCCGTGGCTGGCCTGAGCAGCGATCCCGTCACCCTGACCATGAGCTGGTGGGGCGGCGAGTCTCGTCACAACGCTTACCAGGAGGCCCTGAAGGCTTTCTCTGCTGAGCACAGCAACGTCACCGTCAACCCCACCTTCGCTGCATGGTCCGGCTGGGAGGATACCATGTCCACCAAGTTTGCCGGCGGCGTGGCTGAGGATGTCTGCCAGATCAACTGGAACTGGCTGTACAACTACTCTGCAAACGGCCAGACCTTCATCGACCTGAACAGCGTCACCGATTACCTGGATATGTCCCAGTGGGACGACGCAAAGCTGGCAGCCTGCAATGTTGCCAATGCACAGCAGTGTGTGCCTGTCGCTATGACCGGCCGTATCTTCTATTGGAACATGACCACCTTTAATAAGGCTGGCATCACCGAGGTCCCCAAGACTCTGGACGACCTGATGAACGCAGGCAAGGCATTCCAGGAGAAGCTGGGCGATGACTACTATCCTCTGCACCTGGGCGCATACGACCGTATGATCCTGATGGTCTTCTACCTTGAGTCCAAGTACGGCAAGGATTGGGCAGACCCCACCACCTCTACCCTGAACTACACCGCTGACGAGATCGCCGAGGGCATCGACTTCATCAAGAGCCTGGTCGATGGCCACGTCATCATGAGCCTGCCCACCTACTACGGCTCCAACGGCGACAACGCTGCACACCAGTCCAACGAGTGGATCACCGGCAAGATGGCTGGTATCTTCGAGTGGGATTCCTCCGCTACCAAGTATCAGGACGCTCTGGACGAGGAGAACAAGCCCGGCTTCACCGTCGGCGAGGAGATCAAGTTCGGCGATTACAACGGCGGCTTCTCCAAGGTCTCCATGGGTCTGGCCATCACCAAGACCTGCGAGCATCCCGCTGAGGCTGCTATGCTGATCAACTTCCTGCTGAACGAGAAGGAAGGCGCTGAGATCATGGGTTCTGAGTGCGGCCTGCCCGCTTCCAAGGCTGGCCTGGAGGCTGCACAGGCTGCTGGCAAGATCAAGGAGCTGGTCGCTGAGGCAAACGGCAAGGTCATGGCCTTCGTCGGCTTCCAGCTGGACCCCCTGTTCGAGGCAAACGACCTGAAGGCAAACGGCACCGGTATCTATCAGGAAGTCTTCGACACCGTGGACTACGACAACGCTTCCGGCGCTGATGTCGTTGATACCCTGCTGGATGGCATGTCCGCTGTTGGTTACACCGTCTGATTGCTTCAGACTTTGACCTGAGTTCTACATACGAGGGGCATCGACCGCTCGGCCGATGCCCCTTTTTCTCAGGCACAGGTTACAAATCTCTGACAAGTCTGTTTCCAAAGTGTGACGCGCGGTATGTCATGCGTTGGAAAATCACCCACAAAAGGAGGATTCCCGGATGAAAGAAAGTAATGCGCCCTCTCTGGGGCGTACCCCGGCCCAGAAGTTCTTCGATAAGTGGCAGGGTCTGATCTATCTGATCCCCTGGATCATCGGTTTCGTCGTCTTCAAGGCGATCCCGTTTGGTCAGTCGCTGTACTACAGCTTCACCGATATGAACTTCTTCAACGGCATCCATGAGTACGGCGTGATGAACTACGTCACCGCCTTCTCCGATGCCAAGATCACCAAGGCCCTGATCACTACCTTCAAGTACGCCTTCATCACCGTGCCCCTGAAGCTGATCTTCGCTCTGTTCATCGCATACATCCTGAACTTCAAGATCGCCTGCGTGAACCTGTTCCGTACCGTCTACTACATCCCGTCCATCCTGGGCGGCTCCGTTGCCATCGCCGTTCTGTGGAAGGCCGTCTTCCGCGATGACGGTCTGGTCAACACCATCATCCGCGCCATCACCTTCGGCCACGCACAGGGCCCCTCCTGGCTGAGCGACCCCAACTATGCGCTGTGGATCATCTGCTTCCTGCGCATCTGGCAGTTCGGTTCCGCCATGGTCCTGTTCCTGGCCGCTCTGAAGGGTGTGCCCGCAGACCTGTATGAGGCGGCCACCATCGACGGTGCCGGTAAGTGGAAGCAGTTCTTCTCCATCACCGTCCCGATGATCACCCCCATCATCTTCTACAACCTGGTCACGCAGATCTGCCAGGCATTCCAGGAGTTCAACGGCCCGTTCATCATCACCAACGGCGGCCCGCGCAACTCCACCACTCTGATCTCCATTCTGGTTTACAACTACGCCTTCAAGTCCAACCAGATGGGCATGGCCTCCGCACTGGCATGGGTCATGTTCGTGATCGTCTGCATCCTCACGATCATCGCCTTCACCAGCCAGAAGAAGTGGGTCTACTACTCGGATGAAAGGTAAGGTGTGACAGTATGGGAATGAAAGCATCCAACGTCATCGCGACGTTCTTCAAGTACCTCGTCCTGATCCTGGTCGGCCTCATCATGATCTATCCCCTGCTGTGGATGATCAGCGCGACCTTCAAGGACAACAGCGAGATCTTCGCAGGCATCGGCCTGTGGGTCAAGAACCCTACTCTGGAGGGCTATAAGAACGCGCTGAACAACTTCGGCGGTTCCATCAACATCCTGCAGGCCATGCTGAACACCTATTCGTATGTTCTGCCCAAGGTCATCTGCACGGTTATCTCCTCCTGCGTTGCCGCTTACGGCTTCGGCCGCTTCGACTTCCCCGGCCGGAAGATCCTGTTCAGCATCATGCTGGCCACCCTGTTCCTGCCCCAGGTCGTTCTGAACGTTCCGCAGTTCCTGCTGTACACCAAGTTCGGCTGGGTCAACAGCCCGTTCTATCTGGCCATCTGGGTCCACTGCGCATTTGCGACCGAGACCTACTTCGTCTATCAGCTGGTGCAGTTCATGCGCAATGTCCCGCGTGACCTGGACGAGGCTGCTGCCATTGACGGCTGCAACTCCTTCCAGACGCTGTACAAGGTCATCGTCCCCATGCTGATGCCTGCTCTGGTGTCCTGCGCTCTGTTCCAGTTCATGTGGAGCTGCAACGACTTCATGGGCCCGCTGCTTTACGTGCAGACCCCGGCAAAGTACCCGATGTCCCTGTTCGTCAAGCTGTCCATGGACGGTGATACCGGCTTTGCATGGAACCGCATCCTGGCTCTGTCCCTGATCTCCATCCTGCCGCAGCTGATCGTCTTCTTCTGTGCACAGGATCAGTTCGTCGAAGGTATCTCCGCCGGTGCTGTCAAGGGCTGATCGCTCTTCACTCCGCTCTGCGGGAACCTGACGCAACAATCAAAACGACCCCTGTGCACACGGCATAGGGGTCGTTTCTCTTTGCAGGTTCAGCGCAGGCTCAGCCGCGGCTGCTCTTGCGGTATTGCAATGGGCCGACGCCCATCATCTCCCGGAAGACCCGGCGGAAGTGAGCCGCCGAGGCAAAGCCGGTCTGCTCGGCCACCGCGCTGATGTTCAGGTCGGTGGTCTCCAGCAGATGCTGCGCGGCCTCGATGCGGCGGCCGTTGATGTAGTCCACGATGGACTGCCCCGTCACCCGCCGGAACAGACGGCTGAGGTAGTAGGGTGACAGATAGAACCGCGCCGCTACATCGGTGAGGGAGAATTTCTGCTGGTAGTTCGCGGCGAGGTAGGCGCAGATCTGCTCCACGGTCTCGTTCCGGGGGCGGGCGGTCTGCCGCTCGGCTTTGCACTCCTGGTCCACATAATGCAGCAGCAGCGAAAGGTAGATGATGCCGGGGCAGTCCGGTTCCCCGGCGGCGCTCCGCATCAGGTTCAGCAGGGTGCGCAGGCGGCTGGCCCACTGCACCGGGCCGTACAGCAGGATCGGGTCGTCCGGCTCGAACAGCGGGCTGAAATCCCGCTGCATCACGCTCTTCAGCTCGGTCAGCACCGCCGCCGGGAAGCGGCAGCCGATCAGCTCCGGGGCCAGATGCCCAGCCTGCTGAAACACGCCGCCCCCCGGCCCCAGCAGCAGCACGCAGCCGGGGTTGACCAGCAGCGAAGCATCTCCCCGCCGGAACGTGCAGCTGCCGCCGGTCACCACCAGGATGCGGCAGGTCTCCTCGTCCTCCTGCAGGCGGTACTCGCTCTCGGTCATCCGCAGCTGGAGCGCCAGCGTCTTTGCATTCAGTTTATCGCGTTCCGCTCGCATTGGCATCATTGATTCCCCGCTTTTTTCGTTTTCTCCAGTGTATCACGTCCGCCCCGCGCGGGCAAGCCGAAACCCCAAGGAGGTTTTGTTTTATGAAACTGTCACTCATCCGCTCCATGACCCGCAGCGCCGTTTTCGAGCTGGAAAACGGCCTGTGCTTTCGTCCGGCCCACCCCTTCCGGGTGCTGCTGAACGGCGAACCGGTCCGGGAGGCCCAGGACACCAACGTGTTCTCCCTCTTCTCCCTGACCCCGGCCACCGACTACACCGTCACCGTTGAGTCGGAGGGCGAGACCCTGACCGCGAACTTCCGCACCCAGGACGAGAGCTTCTTTGTGGATGCGTCCCGTTACGGTCTGGTGGCTGACGGCGAGACCGACAACACCGGCAAGCTGCAGGCGGCCCTTTCCACCTGCCCCAAGGGCGGCACCGTCTATGTTCCGGCCGGCCGTTACCGCACCGCCAGCCTGTTCCTGAAGAGCTGCACGACCCTGTATCTGGAAAAGGGCGCCGTGCTGCTGGGCGACAACGACCGCACCCATTACCCCATCCTGCCCGGCGTCCTGCCCAGCGAGAACGAGGTGGATGAATACTACCTGACCGGCTGGGAGGGCAACCCGCTGGACAGCTTTGCCGGCCTGTTGA
>OGXX01002516.1_pt1 | contig 16543 bp, 19 predicted proteins | sample 1576301 | NCBI WGS metagenome assembly OGXX01 (sample SAMEA3541469, study PRJEB24748) | human gut metagenome | biome: human gut; feature: human-associated habitat; material: faeces | place: China | collected 2012
TGATGACAGCCTTTGCAGACGCAAGGAGAGGAGATAACAAGATGAAACAGATGACGTTAGAAGAAATTTCAAAAGCAGCCGCATCGGGAGTTTTTCGGAAAATCCCGGTAAGCAGAGAAATTTATTCGGATATCCGTACACCAGTAGAAACACTGAAAGTCCTGCAGGGCGTCAGCAGCCACTGCTACATGCTCGAAAGCGTGGAGGATAAAAAACAGTGGGGAAGATACACCTTTCTCGGCTACGATCCGTCGCTGGAACTCACCTGTGTCAACGGAAACCTGACAATCACCGCCGATGCGGCAGAGATGAAAAAAGTAGAAGATATTCCGGAAAGCCACGAAGAACAGCTTCCGACCGGACAGATCCGGCTGACCGCAAAGACAGCCCATCCGGGAGCCGTCATCAAAACCCTGATTGAGAAAAATAAAAGTCCGAAGATCGCGACACTGCCGACCTTCACCGGCGGCCTCGTCGGATACTTCTCTTACGATTACATCAAGTACAGCGAGCCGACCTTAAAGCTGGACGCAGAAGATCAAGAACATTTCAAAGATGTCGACCTGATGCTGTTCGATAAGGTCATCGCCTATGATAATTACCGTCAGAAAATCGTACTGATGATTAATATCGAAACCGAAAATCTCGAAGAAAATTACGAAAAAGCCGTACAGGAACTCGAAAAAATGGAAGAGCTGATCCGCTTCGGAAAACCGGCCGAGACGAAAGCAGGCCACCTGAAATCCGAGTTCCGCCCGCTCTTCGATGAGAAAGCGTACTGTGAGAAAGTCGAGCAGGTCAAACATTATATCCACGAGGGAGACCTCTTCCAGCTCGTTCTCTCCAACCGGCTCGAAGCTGATTTTGAGGGAAGCCTCCTCGATACGTACCGCGTCCTCCGCACGACGAACCCGTCGCCGTACATGTTCTACTTCTCGAGTGATGATGTCGAGATCGCCGGTGCATCCCCGGAAACTCTCGTAAAAGTCGAGGACGGAGAGGTCCGGACCTTCCCGCTTGCCGGAACGCGGCCGAGAGGAAAGAGCTATGAAGAAGACCAGCGGCTGGAAAAAGAACTCCTCGCCGATGAAAAAGAGCGTGCCGAGCACAACATGCTGGTTGATCTGGGAAGAAACGATCTCGGAAAGATCTGTGATTTCGGAACCGTGGAAGTAGAAAAATACATGTCAATCGAGCGTTACTCCCACGTCATGCACATCGGTTCCACTGTAAAAGGACAGCTTCGGAAAGACAAGACCGCAGTCGATGCCATCGATTCCGTTCTCCCGGCCGGAACCCTCTCCGGTGCACCAAAGCTCCGTGCCTGTCAGATCATCAACGAGCTGGAAAACAACAAGCGCGGCATTTACGGCGGTGCGATCGGCTATCTGGATTTCACCGGAAATATGGACACCTGCATCGCAATCCGGCTTGCGTTTAAGAAAAACGGAAAAGTGTTCGTCCGCTCCGGCGCCGGCATTGTAGCCGACAGCGTACCGGAAAAAGAGCATCAGGAATGCATCAACAAAGCAAAGGCCGTGATGGTCGCACTTGCAGAGGCAGAAGGAGGAAGTAACTTATGATACTGCTGGTAGATAATTATGACAGTTTTTCCTATAACCTGTATCAGCTCGCCGGTTCGATCAATCCGGACATGAAGGTCATCCGGAACGACGAGATGACGATCGACGAAATCCGTGCACTGGCACCGGCATCCATCATTTTATCTCCCGGACCGGGCCGTCCGGAGCAGGCAGGCCGATGCATGGAGATTGTAGAAAAATTAGGCGGCGAGATCCCGATCCTCGGTGTCTGCCTCGGCCATCAGGCAATCTGTGCCGCGTACGGCGCGACCGTCACCTATGCGAAACAGCTGATGCACGGCAAACAGTCCGAGACAACGCTGGATCTTACCTCGGAATTATTCCAGGGGCTGCCGGAAACCGTTCCGGTTGCAAGATACCATTCCCTCGCAGCTGATGAAGCGACACTGCCGGAAACCTTAAAGGTAACGGCAAGAACCGCAGACGGCGAGGTCATGGCAGTCGAGGACAGTGAGAAAAAGATCTACGGAGTCCAGTTCCATCCGGAATCCATTCTGACCCCGCAGGGCAGACAGATGGTAGAAAACTTCTTAAAAATTACAAGATAGATCACAGGACAGCAAAGAAAGAGAGGAACAGAATATGATTCGGGAAGCGATTGTAAAACTGGTAAATAAAGAGAACTTAACCTACGAGATGGCAGAGGGCGCCATGGATGAAATCATGGGAGGAAAAGCCGATCCGATCCAGATCAGCGCATTTTTAACTGCCATGACGATGAAAGGCGAGACAATCGAAGAGATCACCGCATGTGCCAACGGCATGAGAAAGCACGGTGTTCCCATGGAACATGACAAGGATGTTCTGGAAATCGTCGGAACCGGCGGAGATAAATCCAATTCCTTCAACATCTCCACAACAGCATCCCTTGTGATCTCTGCAGGCGGCGTCGCAGTTGCAAAACACGGAAACCGCGCCGCATCGAGCAGATCCGGCGCAGCCGACTGTCTCGAAGCGCTCGGCGTCAAAATCGACCTGGAGCCGGAGAAAAACAAAGAAGTTCTGGAAAAACTTGGAATCTGTTTCCTGTTCGCACAGAAATACCACATGTCCATGAAATACGTGGCACCGGTCCGCAAGGTGCTCGGCATCCGAACCATTTTCAACATCCTCGGACCGCTGACCAACCCGGCAGCAGCCGATGCCGCCGTAGAGCTGCTTGACCACAACGATGGAGAAGAATGCGCCGATGATGACGGCCCACCAGGGCAGGTCAACGGGGCAAACGAAGCTCAGCAGGATACCGGTGACAACTGCGGACAGGTCGCCGACCATGTTGGACTTCTTCATGAGCTTGCGGTACGCCCACTCCCAGAACACGCAGGACACCACGGACACGGCGGTCAGCAGCAGGGCCTTCCAGCCGAAGCAGTAAACGCTCCAGGCCAGAGCCGGCAGCAGCGCGATGATCACGTCCAGCATAATGGAGCGGGTATCCTCGTTGGAGCGGATGTGGGGGGAGGAGGACGCGATCAGCTTGAGATTCTTGTAATCAGTCATGGTTTACGCCTCCTTCTTTTCGGCAGCGGCCTTTGCCTCGGCCTCCGCCTTGGCCTTGGCGGCCATTCTTGCGTTGTTGACCTGCTGCTTGCCCAGACGGAACGCATGGGTCAGGGGCAGGCGTGCGGGGCAGGTGTAGGTGCAGGCGCCGCACTCGATGCAGTCCATGCCGTGCAGCACGTTCTGCCAGGTGTCCACGTCGCCCTTCATCAGGTACTTGTACATGAACACCGGCTCCAGACGGATGGGGCAGACGCCCACGCACTTGCCGCAGCGGATGCACTGGGGATCCTCGACGTACTGCTCCTCCTTGTCGGCGAAGGCCAGCATCGCGCCGGTACCCTTACCGACGGTGACGTCCACGTCGTACTGGGCCAGACCCATCATCGGGCCGCCCATGATGAGCTTGTAGGTCTCCTCCTTCAGGCCGCCGCAGGCGTCGAAGAGCTTGGTGATGGGGGTGCCGATGGGGCACTCGATGTTCTTGGGCTCGATGACGCCGGAGCCGGACACGGTGACGATCTTGCTCACCACGGGCATACCGGTGTACACCGCGCGATAGATGGCGCAGGTGGTGTTCAGGTTGAAGATGCAGCAGCCTGCGTCGGCGGGCAGCTTGCCGCTGGGTACCTGACGGCCGGAGACGGCCTGGACCAGCTGCTTTTCAGCGCCCTGGGGATAGCGGGTGTGCAGGACCTCTACCACCACGGGAGCGCTCAGCTCGGCGATGGTCTTGTTCAGCACGTCGGCCGCGTTCTGCTTGTTGGCCTCGATGCCGATGTACACCTTGTCCACGCCGAAGCACTTGGCCAGCAGGGTCGCGCCCTTGATGACCTGCTCGGGACGCTCCAGACAGGTGCGGTGGTCGCCGGTGATGTACGGCTCGCACTCCGCGGCGTTGATGATGACGTAATCCACCTTGCCCAGACCGGAAGAGATCTTCACATGGGTGGGGAACGTCGCGCCGCCCTGGCCGACGATGCCGGCGTTCTTGACGATCTCCACCAGCTGCTCGGGGGTCAGGCTGTCGGGGTCCGCCACGGGCTTGACTTCCTCGGACACTTCGTTCTGGAAGTCGTTTTCGATGACCACGGACATCATCTTGCCGCCCATGTTGAAGGGGCGGGGCTCCACGGCCTTGACCGTGCCGGAGATGCTGGCGTGGATGGGGGCGGAAACAAATCCGCCGGGTTCGCCGATCCTCTGTCCAATTTTTACCTTGTCGCCCACCGCAACGATAGGCTTGCAAGGTGCACCGATGTGCATAGACATGGGAATGACCACCTCAGCCGGCGCTGCCAGCTGTTCGATGGCCTTTTCATTGGTTGCGGCCTTCATGTCATTGGGATGAACGCCGCCAAAGAAAGCTTGTGCCATTGTCTTTCACCTCATCTTACTTCAGGGTGGCCCTATGCCACCCCATACTGAAAGTAATATTACAACAAATTCGGGCCTTTGTCCACCCCTATCCGATAGGATTTGCGGTATTTTTTGACAAATTATGAATTAAGATGCCGTGAAAAAGCGCCTCCTTCCGTAAATTCAACAGGAAATGGTTCTGCCTCTTGTTTTTTTCGGGCAGGTGTGTTACAGTGGCAATGCACATTATAAATAATACATTGCAGTGGGAGATGAATTTATGCTGAATCGGATTGAACTGAAGCAAAACGCCAAGGTCATTACCAAGTCAGCCCGGGTCTCCGCGTATCAGATGACCCTGCTATATCTGGTGATCCGATTTGCGCTGAGCCTGGCAGACAACTATGTGTCCGCCGATAACGGTACATGGGTGCAGATCGGAGATATGCAGTTTCAGGTGCAATCCCTCTTTCACCACGCTGCCTTCCCTACGCCGGTGGTAGTGTTCGTGTCCGTCTTGGTCTGGCTGCTGGGCTGCGTGCTGGCCGCCGGGTATATTCAGTATCACCAGGGTGTGCGCCGGGGTGAGGAAATGCCCATCGCCTCCCTGTTTGACGGGTTCGGCTTCGTGGGAAAGATCGTGCTGCTGAACCTGGTGATGGCGGTGTTTGTAGCCCTGTGGAGCATGCTGCTGATCGTGCCCGGCATCATTGCCGCCTACCGCTACCGCTTTGCCCTGTATAACCTCTGCGAAAACCCGGAGCTGGGGGTCATGGAGGCCCTGGCCATGAGCAAGGCCCAGACCAAGGGCTACAAGCTGGATCTCTTTGTGCTGGATGTGACCTTTTTGGGCTGGAGCTTCCTGTGCGTGTTGACAGCGGGCATTCTCTCCATTTGGATCACCCCCTATATCCAGCAAACTAACCTGGGCTACTTTGAGGCCATTAAGGCGGAAAAGGGCATCGGCCGGATGCCCGGGCGGAGCCCAGATGAGGACGAAGCCTTCCACCATGATGACAGATTCTGAATTCGCAAAAAGGACTCCGCTGCTGCGGCGTCCTTTTTCTTGAAATGGGGCAAAAAATACAGTATAATGGGGCTATAAATCCCACGGAGGTGTGTATGGAGCGTATCAGCAAGGAGAATTATTATCTGGACATTGCCCAGACCGTGTTGGAGCGGGCCACCTGCCTGCGGCGCATTTACGGCGCTATCATTGTGAAAAACGACGAAATCATCTCCACCGGCTACAACGGCGCACCCAGGGGCCGGCGCAACTGCGTAGACATGGGCTACTGCACAAGGGAAGCCCTGCGGGTGCCCCGGGGAGAGCGGTATGAGCTGTGCCGCAGCGTCCACGCCGAGGCCAACGCCATCATCTCCGCCTCCCGGCGGGACATGGTGGGCGGCACCCTGTATCTGGTGGGCAAAAACGCCCAAACCGGGGAAATTTTGGGCGATGCTACCAGCTGCGCCATGTGCCGGCGGATGGTCATCAATGCGGGCATTGTCCGGGTGGTGATCCGAAAAACGCCTACGGAGTTTGAAATCGTGGATGTGGCGCAATGGGTGGAAGGCGATGACCTGCCGTTTGCGGAAAATATCGGCGGCTGACATGCCCGGCAAAAATTCCTGCGGAATTTTCTGCCAAAGGGCTTACAGTCTGCTGCGGGCATCATTTTGCCGCAAGCGACAAAATTCCGCACCGGCAGCCTGATAGTTTTTTTCACGCGCATGTCACGGTGAAAAATGATTTAAATTTTTTGCCGCCTGCGGGCGGTAAGCTCTGCGAGACTTTTGTCCTTTTCCCCGGGAGCCCGGGGTTCTATACAAATTAACATTAAGGAGTGCGGTAAGAATGTTGAACGAAAGGAAAATGGAAGCCTACTGCGCCATTTTGGCGGAGGAGCTTCGCCTGGCCACCGGGTGTACAGAGCCCATCGCCGTTGCGTATTGTGCTGCAAAGCTGCGCGAGGTGCTGGGCGGTAAACCGGAAAAAGTGCTGGCCGAGATTAGCGGAAACATCCTGAAAAATGTGAAATCCGTGGTGGTACCCAACACCGGCGGACGGCGGGGCATTGAGGCCGCCATCGCCGTGGGCATCGTGGCCGGGGACGCCGACGCAGAGCTGCAGGTGCTGGCCAAGGTCACCGAGGAGGACACGAAGCATATCCAGGAATATTTGGACGCCACGGATATCACCGTCACCTGTCCGGAGACCCCCTGCCTGCTGGACATCCGGCTCACAGGCTGGCTGGGTGGGCACAAGGCCGTGACCCGGGTGGCCAACAACCACACCAACCTGGTGTACATCGAAAAAGATGGCCGGGTGCTGCTGGAAAAGCCCGAGAGCGCCTCTGCCGAGGCCAATCTCCAGGACAAGAGCGTCCTGAATGTGAAAGACATTCTTACCTTTATAGAAACCGTGGACATAGAACAGATACGGCCCTGCATCAGCCGGCAGCTGGCGTGCAACAGCGCCATCGCCGCCGAGGGGCTCCGGGGTGATTGGGGCGCCAACATCGGCTCCACCCTGCTCTCCACAGGCAGCGGCATCGAGACCGAGGCCCGGGCCTGGGCTGCGGCGGGGTCCGATGCGCGGATGAACGGGTGCGAGATGCCGGTGGTCATCTGCTCCGGCAGCGGCAACCAGGGCATCACTGCTTCGGTGCCTGTGTGGCGGTATGGCCTGTTTTTGGGCGCAAGTGAAGAGAATATCCTCAGAGCCGTAGCCCTGTCTGACCTTATTACTATTCACCAAAAAACCGGTATCGGGCGGCTCAGCGCCTACTGCGGCGCGGTGTCTGCCGGGGTGGGAGCAGGCTGTGGCATCGCCTGGCTCCGGGGCGCGGGTTACGACGGCATCAGCCACACCATCTGCAACGCCGTGGCCATGATCTCCGGGTGCATCTGTGACGGAGCCAAGGCCAGCTGTGCCAGCAAAATCGCCATGGCCGTGGGTACGGGCATCCTGGGATACAACATGTACCTGGGCGGCAACAACTTCCGGCCCGGCGATGGCATAGAGGGCGCGGACGTGGAGGAAACTATCCGCAATGTAGGTATTTTAGCCTCCAAGGGCATGCATGAGACGGACCGGGTGATCTTGAATATCATGACGGGCCGGTAAATACGAAAAAATCAGCAGGTACGGTTAAGCCGTACCTGCTGATTTTTGGGGGATTACGGATTGCACAAGGATCACAGCGCTTGGCGGCGAAAAATCGAACAGGCGGGGCTTTGCCCCGCCTGTTCGCATAATTTGATGCGGTTTATATGGGCGGATCAGTCCAGACGCACGGCCGTACCGCTGGCGGTGACCATCAGCATGCCGTTATCGGCGCCCAGGACCTCATAGTCAATGTCCACGCCCACCACGGCATCGGCGCCCAGCTGAGCCGCCCGCTGCTCCATTTCGTCCAGGGCCTGCTGGCGGGCGTTGATGAGCTCCTCCTCGTAGGTGCCGGAGCGGCCGCCGAAGAAATTGCTGAGCCCGGCCACAAAGTCCTTGACGAAGTTCACACCGGCGATGACCTCACCGAAAACAACGCCCTTATATTCCGTGATACGACGGCCCTCCACAGAGGGGGTAGTGGTTACGATCATGTGTTCTCCTCCCTATTATTTATACTCCGGGGCATCCGGGGCGCGGCGGTGCAGCAGGGGCTTGCCCTCGGCGTCCACCAGGACGGTGAGGCCGCCGGAATTGCCGCTGGCGTGGTACAAATACTCCACGCCTGTCTGGGTGTCTACCCAGATCTCTGAGGAGGTGACGAATCCGTTCTCCGCCAGCACCTTCACGAAGCGGTCGGTTTCTTTCTTGGCCATAGCGCCTTACGCCTCCGGCTTATCATCGGACAGGATGGTCTTGGCGCTGGCAGCCAGGCCCGCCAAGCCCTGGATCTCGCTGGGGATAATGAGCTTGGTAGCCTTGCCGTCGGCCACCTTCTCCAGGGCCTCCAGGGCCTTGAGCTTGATGACCTGATCGTTGGGGGCAGCCTCGTTCAGCAGCTTCAGAGAATCCGCCATGGCCTGCTGCACCTTCAGGATAGCCGTGGCCTCGCCCTCGGCCTGCATGATGCGCGCCTGCTTCTGGGCGTCCGCCTTCAGAATGGCGGACTGCTTCTCACCCTCAGCCACCAGGATCTTGCTGGCCTTCTCGCCCTCGGCCTGGAGGATGGACTCCCGGCGCTCACGCTCGGCCTTCATCTGCTTTTCCATGGCATTTTGAATTTCCCGGGGCGGGAGGATGTTCTTCAGCTCCACACGGTTGACCTTGATGCCCCAGGGATCCGTGGCCTCGTCCAGGATGGAGCGCATCTTGGCGTTGATGGTGTCGCGGCTGGTGAGGCTCTGGTCCAGCTCCAGCTCACCGATGATGTTGCGCAGGGTGGTGGCGGTGAGGTTCTCGATGGCATTCATGGGATACTCCACGCCGTAGGTATACAGCTTGGGATCGGTGATCTGGAAGTAGATCACGGTGTCGATCTGCATGGTGACGTTATCCTTGGTGATGACGGGCTGGGGATCGAAATCCGCCACCTGCTCCTTCAGGCTTACCTTCTTCACCACACGCTCAATGAAGGGGACCTTCAGATGCAGGCCCACGCCCCACACGGAGTGGAAGGCACCCAGCCGCTCCACCACATAGGCACGGGACTGCTGCACCACATAGATGTTGCGGACGATGATCACGAGCACCAGAATCACCAGAATGGCGATCCCTACGATACCGGGGACAGACAGATTGTTGGTAGGCATTTGTTCTTCCTCCTGTTTGTTTTATGAATGGACGGGCTGACCCGCTTCTTCCTCCACGAAGAGCCGCACGCCCTCCATGCGCTGTACCTTCACCAGCGTATCCTTCGGAATGACCCGGCCGCTGGCACTGCGGGCCGTCCACGTCTTGCCGTCGGCGTACACTGCTCCGGTGGGGACGGTATTGTCGATGGTCTCGGTGACACGGGCCGTCTGGCCCAGCACCCGGTCGGCGTTGGTGGGCGTCTCGTCCCTGTGGAGCATCTTCTGCACCAGCGGACGGGTCGCCGCCAGCGCCGCAATGCTCACCACGAAGAACAGGACGATCTGCACCCACAGGGCCGCCCCCAGCACCGCCGCCAGCAGACCGGCCACGGCGCCCAGCACGAACCAGATGGAGACCAGTCCCACCGTCACCGCTTCCACGATGCCAAAGACCACGATGGCTGCGATCCAAATGACGATCATAGCTCCTCCTTTCGGGTTTCCCCTTGGTTTCTGGCTTGATTATATCATATCCGGCGGCGGGATGCCACTGTTATTTCCATCCTGTTAAATTTTTGTCAAAATCGCCAAGAGACGGGCGGCGGCTTTGCCGGGGATGTGGAAAAGAGCGGGGATAAAGGAAGGGACGCCCAACCGGCGTCCCTCGTAATATATCGCTTCAAAGCATCAGAAGGTGTCCACGACCTGACCGTCGGCATCGTACAGGGTGCCATAGAGCCCCTCCGGCACGCCGGAGAGCCACAGGGGGATCAGCACATAGGGGCCACTGAGCTCTACGGAAAAGCTCTCCGGGCAGTGGTCCTGCTCCGGGATACCGGGGGTCTGGGAAATAGCGGAGCTGAGTCTATAATCCAGCGTCAGACGCCCCCCTTGGAGGTCACTGACATCGCCGCTGAGCACCAGCAGCGTCCGGGCCGGGTCACCGGTGGTGGTGAACATCTTGTCAATGGCAGGCGATCTTCCGTACCGGCGGGCGGGATCGTCATCCGTCCGGGCCAGCAGACCGGCCTCCGGGCAGAGGTAGGTGTGTCCGCCGAAGCTGGCCTGCCGCAGCTGCGTCATGCTGACCTCGGTGCGGTCCGGCGTTTTCCAGAGCACGAAAATGTCATCTCCCACCTGCCGCTTGGCGTGGATGGAGAGGGTAGCCGGGTCCACCCCGGCGTACTCCGCCACCTGCTGATACACGACCTCCACAGAGTCGTCGTAGCGGACATAGCCGGACTGTGTCAGGTGCAGATACTGGCAGATAGCCGTCCCCATGAAAACCAGTACAAACCCCGCCGCCAGACCTGCCAACAGGTAGAGATACTTTTTCATTGTCCGTCCTCCTTTTCTCGTCGGTTGAATAGCCAGCCCAAAGCGCCCCACAGGAACAGCAGAACGCCGCCCAGCCGGACACAGGGGATCACTTCCACCAGAATGTAGTCGATGCAGGGGATAGACCAATAGGAATTGATGAGCAGTGCCAGTGCCTGGAGGATCCAACCCAAAAAGGGCGCCGCCACAGCCACAACGACCCCGGCGATCATAAGCCCCCGGAAGGGTGCAGGTACACTCGTTTTACGCATATTCGTCAGACTCCTTCTTAATCACTTGTCGTTTGATAAACCCGCATTTTTCAGCGATCCATTGGTATCACCCAGCCCTCTCTTGTCACAAAAATCTCTCTTTCGTGGAGCGGTAGAACGTTCCTGCGGGAAAACCCTCACATTTGAGGGTGTTTTTCTGCATTGTATCACGGAGGAGGCAGGGTGTCCAGCATTTCGCACGCAGTATGGCAATTTTCAGATTTCTGTACAGAGGATCGGGGGATGCTTCGTCATTTCTCCCAAGTAAGCTCCGGGATGGGGGTGGAGATATCCGCCTCCGGGAAGGGGGCCTTCTTGTCCTCCCGCACCCACATGGAGCGGACATTGTCGGCGGCAAACTGCCGCTCCACGCTGGGGACTCTGGCGGTGGCGTACAGCAGTCCCTCCGGGCCGTAGACCTCCAGCAGCAGGACATGAGACATGCCGTTGCCGACGTAGGCGGCCACCGCCAGCTTCCCGTCCTGATAGGCCATGGCGAAGTTGGGCGCCACGGTATACGGCATGGCATCCTCATCGTCCTGCTTCTCCAGCTCCGGATCGGTGAAGCTGACGGTATAGCCGGTGACGTAGGCGGTCTGTGTGGGGCAGGTGTAGTCCAGATGATAGCCCTCCTCCGTCCGGGACAGCACCGTCAGCTGATTATCCCAGAGCACCACGGCGAAGCCGTCCCGGATGGTCAGAGTATGATACCCGCCCGTGCCGGGATCCGACTCCGGCACCGGGCCGAGGGGCAGCTCCTGCAGCAGGCGGTAGGTGCCGCCCTCCAGCAGGCGCAGCACCAGCTGGCCTTCCTCCTGCGTCATGAGATACACCGTGCCGCCGAGTTCCTCCTGCTTCAGGGTCACCACCTGCTGGCGGGTGATATCCAGGGGGTACACCAGCTGGCGGCGGGACGGCACGGGGGTGCTGCTCCCGTCATCATTCGTCTGCACCGGGACGTACCACAGGCCATAGCCCTCCGGCGCCCAGTCGGGCTGGGGCTGCGCCGCCGGGTCGATGCCCAGAGTGGTGAGGGTGCCGCCCTCCAGCGGCAGGCTGAAGGGAGTGAAGTACATGGCGGAGGAGATCCCGGTGAAGTCGTAGCCGTTGATCTCATAGCTGCCGTCTGCGTTGCGGGCCAGCGCCACGGTGAGGTCGTCGGACTCTCTCACCGGGATGCTCAGGGCTGGGAAGGGTACGGTATCGCCAATGTCCCACGGGCCGTAGGCATCGCAAAAGTCTCCGCCGCCGGACCAGGAGGCGCCGCTGAGGGACAGGGGCAGGTCCTGCCAGTAGTCCGCCAGATGCACCGTCACGTCCACCAGCTCCTCGCCGGAGGCACGGGCCTGCCGCAGGACCTCCCGGCAGATGGGGTCGCTATCATCCTCCTGATCTACCAGCAGGCACTGGATGTTGTAGCCATAGCCGTCAAAGATCCACTGCCCGCTCCGGTCGCTGTACGCCAGCCGGAAGGATGCGTCGGTGGTGTCGGCGGCGGGGTCGTAGTCCATGCGCCATTGCAGGCGGTTTTGCTCCATGCCGATGCGGGCGGCCATATGCAGGCCCTCTGCGGCGGCGGGATCGCCAATGGTGCAGGCGTCCGTCATCGTCAGCGGCAGGGCCTTGGAGCCCAAGGCCATGGCGGCAGCCGTCAGGGCCACGGCACACACCAGCGTCAGGGCCAAAATGGCTCTCCATGTGCGTTTCATGTCACCCCTCCTCGTCCGGTAGCTGGCTCAGGGCCTTGCGGACCCGATCCGCCTGATAGTGATACGTCTGCTTCACACGGGTCACCAGATCCTCGTCCTCCATCTCCTGCTGGGAGATGTCTCCGATGAGCCGCCCCTGCCGCAGCAGGACGGCACGGGACAGGAAAGTCTTGACCTCCTCCAGCAGATGAGTGGAGAGGATCACCGTCTCGTGATCCGACAGCAGACCCAGCATCACCCGGTAGAAGTCCTCCCGGTTGAAGAGGTCGCTGCCGGAGAAGGGCTCGTCCATGAGGATGTAGTCCGCCCCCTGTGACAGGGCCAGCGTCACCTCCAGCTGATTCTTCATGCCGGTGGAAAAACTCCGCAGGGGCTTGTGCAGCGGCAGCTGAAAGAACTCCGTCAGCAGGCGGAACCGCCGATCGTTGAAGGCAGGGAAATGGGCCTGATAGAAGTCCCGGTGATCCGCCGGGGACAGGGCCGGAAAGAAGGAGTGCTCGCAGGTGGCAAAGGACAACCGGTGGATATTCCCCGGCCCGATGGCCTCGCCGTCCAGCGTCACAACGCCCTCGTGGCGCAGATAGCCCAAAATACACTTCATCATCGTGGTCTTTCCGGCACCGTTCTCCCCCAACAGCCCCACGATCTGCCCCTGCGGGATGGTCAGCGACACATCCGACAGGGCCTCCTTGTCCCGATATTTCTTTGTTACATGAGAAATTTCCAGCATAACGGTTCCCTCCTTCAGCTTCATATTCCGAATAATCCGTGGCCCAAGGTCTGCGCCGGGGTAATGAGACGCCAAGCCGCCCAGCACAGCACCGACAGCACCGCCGCAGCCGCTATACAGGCCACCATCCACCGCAGCGGCACCGTCCACACCTGACGGCGCAGGGTGCGGCCGCCATCCGGCAGCCGCCGCATGAGATAGATGCTGCGCCCGCCCTGATAGTAGGAGGCGTACAGCACGGCGGCTGACAGCAGCGCTCCCAAGGCGAACAGGGCCATCAGCACCAGCGCAGGCTCCATGGTCTGCCAGAAGGGCAGCATTCTCGCCCCCTCCCGCACCACGGAGCGGTTTCGCACCGGGTCCCACTCCATCAAGCTCTGATAGGCGCTGCCATAGCGGCAGGCAAAGAGGATGCCGCCCCCAAAAACGGCCCCCAGCAGGGTACCACGGATGATGCCGGCCATACGTCCGGCCTCCACGTTGGGGGGCAGGGCCGCCGTCAGGCCCTCCCGCGAAAACCAGTTATTCCTCACGGCGCTCACCTCCTGTCAGAAGCAGGGTCAGCGTGCAGCCGGCCATGGCCAGCGCCGCCAGCAGGCAGATCATCCACGTGCCGTCGCTGAGCCATATGGTAAAGGTATAGAGGGTGACAATGGTGGTAGCTACCGGCCATAGGTTCAGCCGTCCCCGCCGCTGGCTCCGGATGAACAGGGCCGCCGCCAGTGCGTTGGCTGCCAGCAGCGCCGCATCCGTCACCCACACCGCCGCATCCGCCAGCGGCACCAGGTGGTGCAGGAAGGAGTCGCTGTACACCAGCAGCATCAGGGATTGGGGGCCGACACCCCAGTTGGGCTCCAGCCCCTGAAGCTTCAGCTGCATCCCCAGCAGCGCTGCCGTCGCCACCAGCGCCCACAGCACCAGCAGCATGGCGGCGTGGTACGCCGCCCACCACAGATCCACCAGCTCCTCCCGCAGGCGCAGGCGGCGGACCGTGTAGGCCGTCTGGCTGCCGAAGCCGCAGCCCCCCAGGCACAGCATGACCATCACCATCAGATAGCCCACGGCGGCAGCCAGCGGCGCCGCTCCCACACCGGCGGCACCGCCTGTGTGTTCGGGATTTGCCAGATACGTCAGCGCACCCACCGCCAGTGCCGTCAGTCCGGCGGCAATGAGTACCGGGACCATGCTGGCCCGTGCCGCCAGTCCCATCACCGAAAGCTGCTTGTTCATTCCGTCTCCTCCTCTGCATACAGTCTCTCAAACAGGCTCCAGGCACTCTGCCTGTCCAGCCCCATGCGCTTCATGCTGCGGACCATGGCACGCAGCTCCGTCTCGGTCAGCTCCTGCCGCAGCGCCGCCACCCGTCCGGCGTCGGCGTGGACGCAGCTCTTGGCTCCGGTATGGGATTCCACCAGTCCCTCCTCCTCCATCATGCGATAGGCCTTCTGTACCGTGTTGGGGTTCACCGCCAGCAGCGCCGACAGCACCCGCCGGGAGGGCAGCTCCTCCCCGTCCCGGATGGTCCCGGCTGCGATCCCCTGCTTGACATAGCGGATGATCTGCTGGTAGATGGGTACGCCCTCCGCCTGCATAAAGGAATCAAACTGTATCATGGCATCGCCTCCTTCAACCGTATTACTCGTATAGTACGCTTTCTAACCGTATTATACGAGTAGTACGGTTTACTGTCAAGCCCTCCGGTGAAATTTTTTGCCGCTCTTGCGCTTTGGGGGAATATCCGATATACTGGGAGAAACAGGGCGCAGCCCCTGTCCGTGAATCATACTGAGAGGACCACCGTCTATGGAAACGTATCTGATCCCCTGCCTGCTGGGGCTTGAAAAGCTGGTAAGCGACGAAGTGAAAAGACTGGGCCTGCAGGAGGTGCAGGCGGAGAACGGCCGCATCCTCTGCCGGGGAACGCTGGCGGATGCGGCACGGCTGAACCTGAACCTGCGGTGCGGCGCACGGGTGCTGCTGGTGCTGGGCCGCTTCCCGGCCCGCAGCTTCGAGGAGCTGTTTCAGGGGACCCGTGCCATTGCGTGGGAGGACTATCTGCCGGAGAACGCCGCCTTCCCGGTGAAGGGCTACTCCATTTCCTCCCAGCTGCACTCCGTGCCGGCCTGCCAGTCCATCATCAAGAAGGCCATGGTGGAGCGAATGAAGGCCCATTATCACCGGGAGCAGTTCCCGGAGGACGGTGTGAAGTATCAGGTGCGCTTCTCCCTGTTCAAGGACGAGGCGGCCCTGTGTCTGGATACCTCCGGTGAGGGGCTTTACAAGCGGGGCTACCGGGCCGTGGGCGTGGAGGCTCCCCTGCGGGAGACGCTGGCGGCGGCCATGGTACTGCTGTCCCGCTATCGGGGGAAGGACCCCTTCTGCGACCCCTTCTGCGGCTCCGGCACCATTCCCATCGAGGCGGCGCTCATTGCCAAAAACCGTGCGCCGGGACTGGACCGCAGCTTCGACGCCCAGAGGTGGGCGTTCCTTCCGGCCAAGGTGTGGATGGATGCGGCGGACGAGGCCATGGACAAGGAATTCCACGGCCACTATGACATCTGGGGCGGCGACATCGACCCCCGTGCCGTGGCCATTGCCAGGGACAATGCCCGCAAGGCGGGGGTGGAGGATATGATCCGCTTCGAGGTGGCGGACATGAGAGACTTCCGCCGGGACAGCACCTACGGCCAGTTGGTGACCAATCCCCCCTACGGCGAGCGGCTGATGGAGAAGCGGGAGGCCGAGGACCTGTACCGGGAGCTGGGACAGGTTTGGCGTCGGCTGCCGGAGGGCTGGCGGACGCTGGTGCTCAGCAGCCATACGGAGTTCGAACGCTCCTTCGGACGGCCCGCCGCCAAGAAGCGCAAGCTCTACAACGGCATGATCAAGTGCGATCTGTTCATGTACGGCAATGTGTAAGGGCTCCGTCAAAATTCCACGGTCTTCCCCACAAGTTTTCAATTTGTTCATTCAATTTTCTACCCTGATGCTACAATAGCCTTTGTAACTTTTTCTTAAAGACCCGGGAGGCGTTTGCTATGAAGCACGTTTTCATCATCAATCCCACGGCGGGCAAGTCCGACAGCCGCCAAAAAATCTATGATATGGCGGAGAAGCTGAGGCAGGAGCACGGACTGGAGGTGCAGTGCCTGCTGACCAAGAAGCAGGGCCACGCCACGGAGATCGCCCGCCGCCTGTGCCAGAGCGGTGAGGAACTGCGATTCTACGCCTGCGGCGGCGACGGCACCGTCAACGAGGTGGCCAACGGCATCATCGGCTACGACAACGCCGCCATGACCGTCATCCCCG
>OGXX01002519.1_pt1 | contig 16532 bp, 30 predicted proteins | sample 1576301 | NCBI WGS metagenome assembly OGXX01 (sample SAMEA3541469, study PRJEB24748) | human gut metagenome | biome: human gut; feature: human-associated habitat; material: faeces | place: China | collected 2012
CTCGTCGAACACCTTGGAGTTCGGGGAGAGGAACACCTCGTCGGTGACCTCCCGGATGTCCACGCCCTTGGCCTGCCATTCCTTTGCCATTTTCGTTTCAAAATCGTGGAAGGAGGGGAGACAGTGGAGATACAGCACGTCGGGATTCTCCGTGGCCTTCAGGGTGTCCATCGTCACCCGGAAGGGGGACAGCAGCCCTACCCGCTCCGGGATCTGGGCTTCCTCACCCATGGAAGCCCACACATCACCATAGATCACGTCAGCGCCCTTTAAGTCCTCTGCGTGGTCAGTGATCTCGATGAGGCCGCCGTTTTTCCGGGCCTCGGCAAAGGTGGACTGCACCACCTCCTGATCCATCTGCTTGGCCAGCTCCTCCGGCCCCATGGCTACAAAGTGCATTCCCAGCTTGGCTGCGCCCATCATCCACGCATAGCACATGTTGTTCCGCACATCGCCGGGGAACACCACCTTGATCTTGTTTAAAGGCTTTTTGCAGTGCTCCTCAATGGTCATCAGATCCGCTAAGATCTGGGTGGGATGGTCGGCGTCCGTCAGGCCGTTCCACACCGGCACACCGGACCACTTGGCAAGATCCTCCACCACGGACTGCTCGTAGCCCCGGTACTCGATGCCGTCAAAGAACCGGCCCAGCACCTTGGCGCTGTCCTCCAGAGATTCCTTTTTGCCCATCTGGGAAGAACCGGCGTCCAGATAGGTGACATGGGCGCCCTCCTGGGTGGCCGCTACCTCAAAGGAACAGCGGGTGCGGGTGGAGGTCTTTTCAAACAGCAGGACGATGTGCTTGCCCTGCATGGTGGGGGCGCAGACGCCTGCCCGCCGCTTGGCCTTCAGGTCGTGGCCCAGATCCAGCAGATAGCGAAGTTCCTCCGGGGTAAAATCGGCCAGCGAGAGAAAGCTGCGGCCCTTTAAATTGACTGCCATGATGATCGCTCCTTTTGATTTACTATAAACTGATTTATAAATTGCCCTTTGTCTTTTGCGGCAATGAAATCTTGATATGATAAATACATTTGTCGTCACCCTAGAATTGATTTGTATTGTCTTGTTCGGCTGCGCTTGACGAGTTTTAATGTTTTTACAAGATACCTGATAGCATCCATTGCGTGGTCTGACTGTTTTATAACTGCGTCCCTGCCTTTGTCAGCCGCTGTTGGGTCCCATGCATAGATGCCAAATTCCTCAATCGTGTGTGTGCAAGACGGGTCAAACGATAATTTGTCTTGTGTCAGCATTGTCTCAACATCTGCTATCCCATCGTTAACAGTGTTATCTGCCTTTTTAACCTTGTGCCCTTTACTGCGTAACTCCACGATGAGAGCGGCAGCAGATGGGTCAACAATGACTAAGTCATCTTTCTGCCCGTTTAGCGTATCCTCTAGCCCTTTTACTAGCTCGCTGACCGGCTTCATGCGGTTGTTCTCCCTGCCTGAATAGTAGTACTCTTTTATACAGTGCCAGTTGCCAGTATCTACTCTTTTCTGCCAGATAAGGAAGACGGTAGCGTTCTGCATACCAAAGTCGGAGCTAACAATTATCTCTCCGCTAGTCTCTGCTCTGCAGACGTGCCTTTCCTCCGAAAACATATCGTACACAAGACCTTCTGCCACCGCCCAGTTGCCTAGTATGTAGCGTTGGTACCTGTGTGTCCCGGAGTACTCTTTTATTAACTCATCCACTACCGCCGGAGGCAGGCAGCCATCATGTATGTTGTACGCCTGCTGGAATATATCTGCATCGGAATCTAGAAAGCCCTTAAACCAGTGCTTTGGTCCCGCCGGATTGCACGTCCCATCAAAGTGACTGTGTGACGTTCTGAGACGGGATTTCAACATCTCAAATACTTCTTGATTCCACGTTGTCACCTCATCGCCGTATGCATACTCAATCGTCGCTCCCTGTATCCTTGCAACGTGCTTCTTGTTGTCGGCACCTAATGCATATACTTTTTTACCAAATAGCTGTACTGTGTTGTCGCTCCGTATCTCGCCCACCAGTTCCTCGCCCCAAATTTCCCGCATGGGGTCAAGTATGTTACGTTGTAGCGTGCCTCTGGTGTTTCCCAACATCACAGCCAACCCCAGCCCTTTTAGGTGCGTCAGGCGTTGAGGGATTACGACTGCGTAGTCAACAAAGGATTTCCCGGAGCCTGTTGCCCCGGTCTTCACGTTCCAACGACGGTTACAGCCTTGCAGGTATTCCTCTTGCTTGCTAGTCAATGGCACTATTGACACCCCCAAGGATTTCAATAGCTTTCGCTAGTGCCTTGTCACTTGCACTCTCTGACTGCGGCTTATCACGCCATTGTTCTGGTTTTCTGTTCTTTAGCCAGAATATCTGCGCTGTTGTGTCCGGTGGAATATGCTTCTTTGTTACTTTTCGCTCCGTCATTACTCCGCCTTCGTACTTTTCACTCGTCTCCTCGTAGCTGTACCCTAACGCCCGTTGTAACAGGCTTTTTTCCACCTGCCTGTCCACAACATCCTTTCCCTTTTTTAAGGTATCGGCTAAAATTGGAAATTTTTTCTTCCATGTATACAAGGTATCTGGGTTAATACCGATGTTTGCCGCAATCTCTTTGTCTGTGCATCCATCTCGTGCCCATCCCTCTAGTTTGAGCAACCCTTCTTGGGTCAGCCACTCCTGGTATTTACTTATCCCATTTTGGGGGTCACCTCCTAAATACAACCATAACCCCGTAATGGATTGTTTACGGGGTTATATGAAAGGAAAGAAAATATGAAAAAAATCGTTTACACCAGTTGCATAGCGCAACTAGATACAAGTATAAGGAATTGCACCTTAACAGCCGCCGGGGTAAGACTAATAAGCGGCTGGTCTCTAAACACTTGTAGATCCGCAACCTGTATGGAACGCAAGGCACCGTGGGATAGGCGTCTTACGTACTCTCTTTTACGCGGGTGAGAGTTTACACTTTTACCACAAAAAGATAGAGGAGGTTATGTCTCACAAAAAGTTACCAGTACTCGTCCGTACAAGTGTATTGTACGACATCTTTTAAGCTGTGTTAGACAAACATAAAAAAGAGAGGGAGATAATTCTCCCCCTCTAATATCCTGCATATTTCCCAGCCAAATTGGCGAAAGCACTAAGCCATCTACGTATAGTCATTTCTGCATATCCGAGCTTATTCGCCGCCCCTGCTATCGTGTATCTATCTTCGAAATATACTAGCTGTACAGCTTTCATTCTGTCCTCACCGTTGTCCATGCCCTCTGTCTGCTTTATCGCCTTGTTAATAGCGTACATCCATAGGGCTGACTGGGCTGTGTTTTCTGCAATCAGTTTGTCTGGGTATTTTTTTACCTGCTTTACTGCGTGTCCGTACCAATCATGTTTCGGATTACTCATTTTTTATCCTTTCTGCAATAGCTTTTATTACGTTTACAGTTACGCCGTTTCCTGCTTGCTTATATAATTGACTATCAGAATTAACAAACTCTGCTTTTTCAAAATAGTCATCTGTCCAACCTTGCAGCCTAAAGCATTCTAACGGCGTTAGTCTTCTGATTGCTATGTAACATTGATATTTTTCATACCAGACCGCATATACAACCAGTTCTTCCGATACCTGGACGAAGATTCCCTGATTGCAACTCGTGTCGAGCGTGTTGGCGATTTCTTGTCCGACTCTTCCTCTTCTTGTCTTGCTGTTTGGCATTGAGAAGTTCACGCTGTCAATTCCTGCTCTGCATTCTGCATAACCTTGTTTTGTTGCTTCTTTGACTCCGATCGCGATTCCGCTATCTTGCCCTGCATGGTTCGATACTCCTTTATAATATCTTGCCTTCAGGCATCGTGCCTGCCCCGTCATCTTCGAGCCTTCACGACACAAGTCAATGAAGCATGGTAAAGCAACATGGTGTTCCCTTCCGCCGCCTTGACAAGTGCTTAATGCTTCTGTGATTCCATCTTGTGCAAATACCTGCGTATTTCTTCTGTAACCGTCCCTGTGACCTATTATTTGAATATTATCTTCTCTGTCTGCTCTTTCGACAGGAAATACTTCTGAGGAGCCTCTGCCTCTAAGATGCCCGATAATGAAACACCTTTCTCTGTTCTGTGGAACTCCGAAATCTTTGGAGTTGAGCACCTGCCATTCTGCATCATACCCCCCCTGCTCCATTTCAATGAGCAGTCTGGCGAAATCCCATCCTCCATTAACACTAAGCAAATTCTTAACGTTCTCAACGAAAAGGTAAGTGGGTTTATTTTCTTCTTCGAGTTGTCCGATAAGATACATAACTCTGAAAAACAAGCTTGAACGGTTTCCTTGAAGCCCAAGTTGCTTTCCTGCAACTGAGATGTCTTGACATGGGAATCCAAAACACCAGCAATCTGCTCTTGGAATGTCTCCGGCATATACTCTTCTAATGTCATTTGCGTACCACTCTCCATTTCTGTATTCCTCCTTTAGTATTTCTTTTTGTCGCTGTTTCAACGGCAATTTGCTCAAAAATTCTCTTTGTTCCTGAGTAAGCAGATGCATTGATGTGTAACTTGCGGTTGCAAATTTATCGAATTCGCAAAACCCGACACATTCATGCCCCGCTAATTCCATGCCTCTGCGGAACCCTCCGATTCCGGCAAAAAAATCAATAAACTTCATTTTCTCTCCTCTTAAATATGCTCATGTGGTTCGACCGGTTCCCAGTGTTTTTCAGCTTCCCTATTAATTAACCTGTTGTATCTCTCTACATACTCCTTTTCGTTTATCTCTCTACTTTCAAACATACGTGCTAAGTCTTCGTAGGTATCTTTTACAGGTTTTTTAATTGCATCTATACGTTCTTTAAATTCGTGTACATCTATCTTTCCGTAGCCACTAATAATTTCGTAGATAATGTCATCACGGTAATTACCATTCATATCTCTAATAGAGTCTTTTAGAATATGCTTGTTTCCTCCGTGTTTTTTGCAGAATTTATCGTAATGCTTTTCAACAGGATTTCCACCAACCATGCGCCACTCAATTTTACGGAGCTTTTTTGTTAGCTCCTCCATCTTGTTGAAAAGTTCTTCTCCGACAACCGGATTTCCTCTATCGAAAGATAAAAGTCCAAAATTATACGCCTTGGAGCAATAATAATCAATGCGATAAGACAAATAGCCTATCAATCTGTTATTACTAACAATAGCGAAATCAAATTTTCCTTCCTCTGGGTTTTCTGATATATCCGGACACCATTGCTCTAAGCATCCAGTTAAATACATCATATCTTCAGTAAAATAGATTCTTTGAAATTCTGTTATTATTTGTTCTTTGAATAATATTGCAGGTACTAGCATTCGACTCACCTCTTTATTATCATATATTTTTCAGCTTCCTGCTCAATCAATCGGTTACACCGCTCTACAAATTCGTCCTCGCTTATATTGCCTTGCATAAATTTTTCTGATATGTTTATGCAGGCGTATGGTTTTGTTGCCCCGCTGTCCATTTACGCCTCCGATCGTGTATCAATTTCGCTCCAATCAAATTTACAACCACATTCGCCGCAGTATTTATTCCTGCTTTCTGCATCCGCCATTACTTGCCTTCCACACAAGGGACATTCATAATCAATGTCTCCATTTAATGTATCTAAGATAATCGGTTTTACTGGATTAAACCGCCTTTTTAGTAGTTCAATCACTTCTTCACATTGTTCTTCGTTTTCGCAACTGATAGTAATGTCATTGCTATCATCATATTCGCTAAATGTTCCATCTTCGTTCTGAGTAAGCATAATTTCTTTGTTTTCTAACATCTTTCATTCCCCCTTATTCTTCCGCACGCTTTCGTCCACTCCCTCGCGAATCTCTTTTCCGCCAAGTCGCTTGGGAAAAACTTTGTTTTTTTTATTTTTACTTCCTCTGTTCCTCAGTTCCCTTTCTACGGCTTTAATTTTCCCCCTCGATTTGGGTGTTTTGCGTAGTTCGGTCATTGCTTCCCTTAACTCTTGTTCTGTGCATTCCACCAAGAATGTAGCTCGGTCAAGGCTTGGTATTTCATATAATTTTTTCGCTATTTTGTTTTGTATTTTATCAAAATCTTCGTCTTTCAGCCCGTATGGCATTTTTCTTTCCTTCCCCCTCCGGAATAAATCCGGAGGAATCAATGGCATATAGTTCTTCATGGAACCGTTAACGTGTTACTGTAATGTGTATCTATCCTTAACCCCGGAGGGTGTCCAGCTTTAATATCTTACCCAGTCAAACGGCAATTTATTTACTAGCAGGCAAGCCGCACCTTTCTTTCCTACCGCAAAAATACAACTTTCGCAATATTTATGCTCGTTGCAATACTTCTTGAGCGTTTTCACCGCTTTTCTTGCTTCTAGGTTTCCTGTTTTTTTCATTACGCTACCTCCCTGATCGTGATGCCATACCGTTCAAGCATCAACTTTCTCTTGATGATATATTCCGGATTTTTTCTTGTGCGTGGAGATTTTACATCCTCAACAACAATTTTTCCCTCTTTGTCTGTGTAGCGGAAATCTGCTGTATATGATACGGGACGCTCTGTAGTGCCGTCTTCTCGCTTTTGACTGCCTACAAGGATATATCTCGGCTGTCGCTCTAATCCTGTAATTTCCCCCGCTTCTTGCATTGCCGTCAATTCTAAATAACGATGCATTTCTTTCTTACTGTCAAACTTTCCGGCTGTCGTAAAAATCTTTTTATTTCTAAATTTGTTCACAGGTAATTCCTCCCAAATGTTTTGATAAATTCTTCCCTCGTTCCGTTGTTCTCTTCCCAGTACTTCTGTGCTAGTTCTTTGAGATATCTGTCTAGCGGTCCGTTGGGGTTACGATGTACTGCCTCGCCGCCGTTGGTATGGTGGTTCAGACACAAATAAACTGTAAAACCATACTTTTCGGCTTGTTTTCTGTTGCTACTGCCATATAAGACATGATGTCTATGTAAATTTGGGGTTGTTTTGCAGAAAAAACACTCTTTTTTTGATTGTAGTACGCTATTCATTGCTAGAATCCTCGCTTGTGAAATGATATTCCATTAAATCAGCAATCATTAGGTATTCTTTTGCGATTTTCCCACTTCGCGTTTCTTTTACCTGTTTTCTGAATGCTTCCAAATCTCCATGGAAGCATCCGCAGTTAACCATTATTTTTTTATTTTTATCTCTGTAAAAAGTTGTGCATCGGAATTCTGTCCCGAATCCCTTTACTAATGCATAATCTGCATCGCCGGAAACCTCTGCATTGTCGGACACCTTTGCATCGCCGGAAACCTCTGTATCGCCGTACACCCATGCATTGCCGAAAACCTTTGCATTGCCGTGCACCCATGCATCGCCGTAAACCCATGCATTGCCGTACACCTTTGCATCGCCGTACACACATGCATCGCCGAAAACCTTTGCATTGTCGGACACCTTTGCATCGCCGTACACCTTTGCATTGCCGAAAACCTTTGCATTGTCGGACACCTTTGCATCGCCGTACACCTCTGCATTGCCGAAAACCTTTGCATTGTCGGACACCCTTACATTGTCGGACACCCTTACATTGCCGAAAACCTTTGCATCGCCGGAAACCTCTGTATCGCCGTACACCTCTGCATTGCCGAAAACCTTTGCATTGCCGTGCACCCATGCATCGCCGTAAACCCTTGCGTCGCCGGACACCCATGCGTTGCCGTAAACCCTTGCGTCGCCGGAAACCCATGCATTGCCGTCTTGTGATATATTTTCCTCTTTCTCCGCGTACCCGCCTAGCTCTCCGGCTTTCACGCTCCCAAATTCAACCAGTGCTTTGATTCTAAATAACTTTTTTCCAAGCGCATTTGTGATAAATTCTGTTGTTAATTCAAATTTTTTCATTTCTCTTCTTCCTTTCTTGGCTTCCATTTTCCTAACATTTGTTCCAATTCTCTTGGTGTTAGCGTTTCAATTCCTAAGTCTTCCGCTTCCTGTATCGTGCCTTTGATTAGCTCGCTCATTTCCCGGCTGTCGTAGGTGTGCGAACCTCGCATGATCCTGTAAAACACTACCTCTTTGCCTTTTTCTAGCCGCCGTCCTATCGCAACCGTGTGAATGTCCTCTTTTTTGTACATGATGTTGGTTGGAACATTGGTTTTTAAAACTGCTATGTCCCCTTTTATCAGCTCCGGCTGTCCGTATCTGCCTATCATCAAATTCTTGGCTTCTGCCTTGCTCGTTCCGACTTTTTCCGCTATTTTGGTGACTAGGACGTGGAAATAAGCGTTTGCCGACAAGCTTCTTTTCTTGCGGAACGGTTTAATTATTACGGACAGCTTTTCCAGCTTTTTCAGTTCATCCACGCCCTTTATAAACCGCTCCGCCTCGTTGATTTCCAGGGTAACTGTTATCTTTTTGCTAAAATAATCCACTGCTAAGTTTTTTATTTTTCCAGTTAAATCCATGCTATTCCAATCCCAGTACTTTCAAGGTTTCAACGTACTGTCCGCGTGTAATCTCGTAAAACGATTTCAGCCCCATGTTGTTTCCCCATTCTGTGATTTCCTGTTCTGTCATACCTTTCTTTCGCATCAAACTGCATAAATTTCTTGCTTCTTTTTCTGACACGGTCTCATTGCTTTTGTATTCGTCCGTATCCGCATCTTTGCTGTCGTCCAGGAGAAATAAGCTGTTTAACGCGTATTTCCTCGCGTAGCTTGACGTTGCTCCTGTGATTTGCGAGGAATCCACTCCCTTCCTGGTTTCTTCTTCCCTGGCATATGCGCTGCATACAATATTTTTTTCGTCCTCTATGTCAGTTAATTTTGCTGTTGCCTTTATGTAAAACCTATTGCCCATCATGATTATTTCGTCATGCACAGTTAGTATTAATCCCTGTTCGTCCAATAACGGCTTTACTGCCTCGTAAATATCCTCTAAGCTTCTGTACCAGAATTTTCCGAATTTATTCCATCGAGACTTAGGCACTTTAAGCTGATGCTGAATTTTCTGCAACTTTTTGTGAATTTCTCCCATCTTTCTTACCTCACGATCACACTTCTCGAGGTCTCAATATGTGCCCCTGTGACCTCTTTCCCGGCTTTAATTGCCTTTTTAATCGCTGTCTTGTCCGCCTGCGGCTCTGGAATCCTGATGTATTCCTCTGTCAGGCTGCCTAAGTCGTCAATAGTCACAGACTCGCTGCTCTTGTAGAATACGCTTACTCTTGCCGTTTTAAGCTTTTCGCCGTCAAGAACACGGGACAGATAGTCCTTGCACCTCTGTGCGGCGTTCTCGCAACTTCTACGGCGTTTCGCAAGCTTTTCTTCCTCCTCTTTGATTGCCTTTGCTTCTGCGGCATAATTTTTCACCGCCAGTGCGATTCCCTCCACCTTTTTGTCTCTCTCGATGTTGAGAGCCTCAAGTTTTTCAAGGTCAATAATTTCTCCTGTCTCCTCGTCTACGCAATCCATAATTGCACTGTCAATCTCGTATAGTGTCATTGCTCTTCTTCCTCCTCATATCTCTCGTATTCGTTGTAGTTTGCCGCACCTCGTTTGATTACTTTGTGTGCTGTTCTACACTCATATTCCGCCTCAAGGCGCTGTGTTTCTAAATATTCTTTTACAAAATCATTCATTCGCTTATTATCCCCGACATGCCGGCCTCTATACATTCATTGCATATATATCCAATTTTGCGATTGTAAAACGCTTCTCCGCCTCGTATTTTTTCTTGACAGATAACACAAACCGGACACTGCGCTAAAAACCACTTTTCCTCCTCATACATTTTTTTGATCTCCTCATTGTATCGGTCTGCCATTTCCTGCCCCCCATGCCTCTTTAATAGCCTTGCTCAGTTCGTTGTAGCCTCTGGCGTATGCCTCTATCTTTTTCATGTTGTCGCTTCTTTCAACGCCCAGTCTAAACAGCTCAAGCAGTCCCTGTGCCACCTCTTTGTCTTTGATATCGACCCTGACTTCCGCCGGAATCACTACTTTCCCTGTCACTTCGTTGTCGTATTTCTTCGCCTGAAATCCGGTTGCATTAATCATCGTATCCATAACCCATCCTCTCTTTCTTTCCTGCTATCCAATCCCCTAATGCTCCACTACATTGTTCCGGGGTATAATTTTTATTATCCTGCTCTAACCGCCCGACTATTTCTCCCAGTGTGGGTAGTTCTGGTACTGTTTCTTTCTGCTCTATCGCCCCCGCCGCTCTTATCATTTCTTGCAGTTTTGGTGGGTACTTGTCTATCTCCTTCTGTGCTTCTAACGCCGCTCTGTAGCTCCTGAGAAAGTTTGACTGTATGACCGTCTGAAAGTCCGCTGAATCTACTACCGCCCAGTCATGGAGCGTCTGTGGCGTTCCTACTGCCTTTTGCAACGTAGGGGGCAGTTTGTCAAATTCTTCTCTGTAGCCGTAAATCCCATTACTGCACGCCTTTGACACAATCGCCCACGCTTCCTGCTCGCTCAGATAGCCGTTTCCTGCCTTGAGCTTGCTGGCACACTCCAAAATATCTGCCGGTGTTGGCGGAAACTTGCCTGTTGTCATGTACATCTGTGCCGCTACGCTTATTGTCTGGTAGTCGTTATTTTTACCTACCAAGCGATACCACATGTCTAACGCCTGCTCGTTAGGAATAAATCCCGGAGCCGTGTAGACAGTCTTTAGGGCAGCCACGATTTTAGAAAACTCCGAAATCGTCATACATTCCGCCTCCCTCCTGTTCTTTCTGTGCCGCCCAGTGCTGTATGTCTCCGTACAGTCGGTCGTTGATGTTCTTCGTGCTGTCATTAGCTGTTTTCAGTTCGAAAAGTCCTAGCCACTCTTTATCCAATGACTGGTCTATAATCTGTTTCATCAGTCCAACATCACCGCCAGATAATTCATGCAACTTTTTGAGTAATGCTTTTAAAGCTCTATCCGTCCGAACTGGTTTTCTAATCTTTTTCCGCATGGAAAGAAATTCCAGAAACTTATTGTTTAGTTCCTCGTCCTCAAAGTATCTCGCGGGCGCGCCTTTATCTTTAGTATTATTACTAGTATTATTATTAGTATTATATATATTAGTATTATTGGTGGTCATTTTGTCTATACCCCCATGGTCATTTTGTCTATACCCTGTGGTCATTTTGTCTATAGGGGTGTCAGCTTTTTCATGAGCCATATAGCGGTTAAATTTCACGCCGCTAATCTCCTCTACTCTCTTTTCAACTATTCCTCGGTCTACAAGATTTTCAATGCTTCTCTGTGCAGTTCTTTTTGATACGCCAAGAAATTCGGAAATATATTTCAACGACCCTTTAAATTCTGATTCGCCATCCTGCGAAAAGCCGTAAATAAGGGCATATGTGAGGAGTTCATTTCCCTTTAACTGTAAATCTGATATCATCCAATCTTGAATAACGATATATGCCATATCTACCTCCTATCTTGACAAATTGCCAAGTCTTTTGTATGATTTACTTGTATGATTTATCGTAAGAGCTTAATGGTAGGGCTCTTCCTTTTTTACCTCATGCTCTACACCGTCTTTATCAGTGTAGAATACTTTGTCATACTCTACACCTTGTTGTCGTCCTAAGAGGGTGTAGAGTAATCTAATAACATACTCTTTTCTTGGAGGCTCATTCATTTTTTTATTCACCTCCTAACATCACGAAAAAATTATAATTGCTATAATCTTTTCCGGCGGTATGTGCCATTACTCCAACCCAACTGGACGAGATCCAGATAATCAACGCTACTGACACGATGGTCAGTAAATTGTACATAACCTTCATTTTTACCCCTCTCTTTTCGTAAGTTCCTGACATTGCAAGAATTTATTAATAAAATATTGCTGTCCCTTACCTGTGACTTTAGTTGTCTTGGTGATGATATTTTCACCTGCTCCGTTAATGTAGGAGCCTTCCTTGATTTCAAACAATCCAAGCTCCATACCTTTCTGGGTTGGCATGTTTCTGCTTGACCCGCGTTTGAGGAGAAAGCCGTTTTCACGCATCCAAGAAAATAATCTTCGTTGCCCGATTTCGATGCCGTTCTGTCTCAACAGCTTAGCAAGCTCACCAATCAAAATTGAGGTCTGACTTGCTGAAACGGCATCTGCGAACACTTCTTTTGGTCGCATACGCTCAACGCTTTCAAGCAAAACTGTATTGTCAGCTTTTAAAGATTCGATGGTTTTGTCAGCCATTCTTAAGGCTCTGGCAAAAACCTGTTCTGGCGTGTTCCATGCTTTCTCAAGGTCGAGAAAATATTGTCTGTACAATCTGCCTTTTTCTGAACGCTGAATCATGCAAATCTGTTTCGCCATATCAACAGAAATGATGTGTTCTATGATTCTTCCGCCGTTTTCTAAATTTTTAGAAAACGTTGTATAGTCTATATTTTCAGTAAAGCCATACGCCGACATATTTTTAAACCAATCGGCATATTTGCTCTTGATTCCCAAACCCTCATGCAAATCCCTTGCGGAGACAGTTGGCTGTTCCGAATCGTAGTTGACAGGAATTAAATTCTCCATCTAGTCACCTTCTTTCTGTTCTTCACGTTCCTGTTTCTTATTGCTTGCCATCGCCTCGCCCATGCCAAGTAAGTAGCCTTTATTAAATTCAGACATATTAGGAATAGCTTTTGTTATAGCTTCAAGAATCCGTTTTTCTTTTTCTGACATTTTTCAACACCTCGCTTTCTATGGCTTTAGAAAATCAAAGTACTGTGTCCTCTCGCTCGTTGATTCTTCCGCTTAACAACTTCTTGGTTGAGGTGAAAAGTTCTGATTGGTTCAGACTGCTCATTTTTCTGCTGATAGTAATGAACACTGTGCTTTCTTGCCCTGATGTTCCTGCTTTCTTCAACTGTTTTGCCGGGTCATGTTTATTCTTCACACACTCTGTCTGATTGTTTCAGCCTGACCACCACGTCACTTGTGTGTAGCCCTATCGCTTCACCCGGTCTTTCCTGCTTGCTTTGATTTTCTCGACCCGCCATCATCAGTACCGGGAGGTCGTCTCCGGTAGACGGTCATTTCTGACCGTTTCGGCTAATTATTTTTCTAAAGCAACCTCAAGCACATTTTTTTCTGCTATTCTCATATCGGTAACTCTTTTGTTTAAAAGTTCATCCGGTCTACAGCTCAAAAAGTAGTTTGCATAGTGCTCTGCTTTAAACTCCATACCAAATATTGTTACTATTGCTCTAATCATTGTGCTATTGTCGATTACCATTAAAATATCGTGAAATTTCATTTTGTTTCCCTCCTGTGTGATTGCTTTGTGTTTTGTTGTCTATGTGACTATTATACGTCATTTATACAACAATGTCAACACCATTTTTGTTGTTTTTATGACTTTTTGTTGTTTGTGTGACTTTTTTATATTGATTTTTGCTTTTTAATGGTGTATAATGTTAGAAAGAAAAGAGGTGATTGGAAATTGAATGAAAGATTGAAAAAATTAAGAAGAACTTTAGACTTAACTCAACAAGCGTTTTCTGATAAATTAGGAGTAAAACGCAATACAGTTGGACAATGGGAAATCGGGCGTAACGAGCCTAGTGACGCAATTATTTTTTCTATTTGTCGGGAGTTTAACGTCAATGAAGATTGGATACGAACCGGAAACGGTGAAATGTTTATCGAATTAACAAGAGATGAGCAGATAGAAAACTTTGTCGGTGATGTACTGAAAAGCGAGGAAGACTCTTTTAAAAAGAAATTTATTTCGATGCTTTCGGCGTTGGATGAATCCGACTGGGAAGTTCTTCAAAAGATGGTGGAGTTAATGCAAGAAAACAAAAAGGGCTGATTATTTCAGCCCCAGTAAAGCCTTGATGTGTACGTAGATGAGCCGCAAACAACGCTCATCTGCCATATCAAGCATTTTAATAATTTCTTTCCTGTAATCCATGTAACCCCTCCTGTTATCAAATCTTTACTGCATTATATGATGCACGTATCTTATTTATTCATTTTGGACATTATTTTCAGCAAATCACTTGATATTTTATTCAATATCCTGTATAATTTTATCCAAATTATTAATATAATAATAAAAAAGGAGTAGAAAATATGAGCAAGGAAAAAACTAAAGTTTGTAAGCACTGCAAAGAAGAGATTGACGCAAAAGCTAAAGTGTGTCCTCATTGCCGAAAGAAACAGGGCGGCAAGTTGAAATGGGCAATTATCATTATTATCGTTCTGGCTGTTTTAGGCATGGCAATGGGTGGTGGTGACGATGACAGTTCTTCCACTGATTCTTCAAAGAGTACCACCGCAACCACAGCGGCTAAAAAAGAAACTGCTAAAAAGGAAGAAACAAAAGAGAAAGACAGCGTAAAGGTTGGCGAATCTTTTGAGAATGACGGCTTAAAAGTAACTGCTAAAAAAGCCGAGTTTGGATATGACGGTGGAGAGTACTTTACTCCAAAAGATGGATGCGAATATGTAGCCGTAGACTTTACTTGTGAAAATATTGCAGAAAAAGGTGACAAATATGTATCTGTATCTGATTGCGAATGCTATGCGGACAATTCAGCTTGCGAACAGCAATACATAGGAAACAGTGATTTTGTTAACACTAATTTGTCTCCGGGAAAGAACGTAAGCTTTACGGCATATTACGAAGTGCCAAAAGACGCAAAGAAAGTGATTTTAGAATATAGTGCTTCGTTCTGGACAGACAAGAAGATAACTATTAATTTAAAATAATTAGTCTACTAATAGGACAACTAATAAGAGGGAAGAATTGATTCTTCCTTCTTTTCTTTTTTCTTCTTTATTTGCTTATTGTTTTCGACTGGTTACGCCCAGCCGTTTACGAACGCTTCCATTTCCGGGGATACTCTTTTATAACCATATTTCTTTATGTGTTCCACTAAGCTTTCTACTGGTAACTCCTGCATATCGTGAAGTGCTGCCGGTGAATATCCTTCAATGAATTTGACTGTACTACCATACGCAGATTTAATAAATATATTTAATTCTTCGTTCTGATATATCTGTCCGCGTTCAAATTTCATTTCTTTTACTTCCTTTGCTTCCTTCCATGCTAATTTTAATCCTTCGGAAATGCAAAGACCTGCTGTCTTAACTAACTCCCACGCTCTTTTCATGATTTTTGATAAATTGTATTTTTTCATTTCTTTGTATCTCCTCTCTTGATTTAATTCGATTATACACGATAATGACTATTATGTCAAGAGAAAAATACACGAAAATATATTATTTTTTTCTTGATATTTCTTTCAGAATAATGTACTATATATTTATAACGATTAAAGGAGGTTTCAAAATGGAAACACGAGCAAGAAAAAGAAGCAACATATATAAAGGTAGTATCTCATATAGTAATTTATGGGACACGTTAGAACGTAGAGGGTTAAAGCGTTCCAACCTATTAGATAAGGAAAGTTTCAATCTTTCTCCGGCACTGGTCAATAAGTTGCGGCACGATAGAAACGTGAACATAGATACAATTATGTATTTGTGCGAGAAATTGGACTGCCAAGTGTGTGACATCGTGGAGTATAAAAAATAATATATTTTCGTGTATTTTTACCTCGACATAATAGTCATTATCGTGTATAATGTGAGTAAATCAAGAGAGGAGATACAAAGAAATAACCGAGAAATACGAAAGTCTCAGAAAAAAGCTAATAGATAGACTTAGCAGCTATAATTAGCAGCACCCGCCCCGGAGGTACGAAGGAAGGAAGGGAAATAAATGAAAAGAGCCGCTTTATACGTGCGAGTAAGCACGCAAGAGCAGAAGAACAGCGGATTGTCCGTTGATTCGCAGATAGATGCGCTTGAAAAATATTGTGAGGAACAAGGTTATACGGTTGCCGGTATTTATAACGATGCTGGCATATCTGCACGTAAAAAATACACAAAACGCCCTGCCCTATTGCAGTTACTTGAAGATTGCAAGAAACAAGAAATTGATATAATACTCTTCACGCGCCTTGACAGGTGGTTTAGAGCTGTTGCAGGGTATTATGAGGTGCAAAATGTCCTTGACGCGTGTAAAGTGCCTTGGAGGGCTATCTGGGAGGATTACGAGACGGAAACAAGTCAGGGGATTTTTAAAGTTAACATCATGTTATCTGTAGCGCAGGCAGAGGCAGACAGAGATAGCGAGAAAATACGCTCCGTTATGGAATTTAAACGGAACAACAAGGAATATATTGGCGGAAAAGTGCCGGTAGGTTATCGCATAGAAGGGAAAAAGATTGTAAAAGATGAAAAGACGCGAGGAATAATTGAGGATATGTTTGAGCATTATTTCCAGACTTTCTCGAAAGCAGGAACCGCAGACTATATTTTAAGTAAATACCCTGGTTTTGTAAGAACCAGAACGAGGTTGGTTAAGATTATGTCTAGCCCAGCTTATCGCGGTGAAATGTATGGAGTAAAAAACTACTGTGAGCCGTACATCACAGAGGAGCAAGCACAAAAAATTAGCGAGGTATCCAGTCAAAAAACTTGGACGGATTGCAAGAGGCGTATTTATATTTTTTCTGGCCTGATGAAATGCCCGCTTTGCGGCTGCAGGCTT
>OGXX01002522.1_pt1 | contig 16502 bp, 14 predicted proteins | sample 1576301 | NCBI WGS metagenome assembly OGXX01 (sample SAMEA3541469, study PRJEB24748) | human gut metagenome | biome: human gut; feature: human-associated habitat; material: faeces | place: China | collected 2012
CTCTTTTGAAAAAGCAGTATGGGTACCCTTAGATTTCTGCACCCTTTTTCAGGCAAGCAGCATTGGGAGTCCTTTTCGCCAGCGTAGTTGTGTCCTTTGGACCGCAGCAGACGGAAAGGACTTTTTATGTGCAATCAGTGGCTCTGCTATATCGCTGAATACCCGTAATCTCTGAATTTTTGACTTTCACCCAAATTCAAAAATTCAAAGGAGATTACGACAAATGGGATTTAATTATGGACTCGAAAAGAGAAAGTTCACCGAGGAGTGGAAGAAGCTCTACCACGAATATAAAGCTGCCGGCATGAGCGAAGAGGATATTCAGGATATCTATGCGTTCGACCTGAATGTGTTCAGGAAAAACAGGACGGAGTTCCAGCGCACACACCCCCTCTCAGAAAGCTCCTGTGACGACAGAACCGAACAGGGTGAATCTATGTCTGCCCTATTAAAAAAGTTCTCCAGTGCGCTTTCTGTGTGCGACAAGTATTCTTTCCAAAGCGACCCCCGCTTTGCGTGGGTTGATGAAATGGAGAATGACGAATTATATCGGAAGATTATTTCTCTGCCCAAAAGAGATATGGACCTGCTGACGCTGATCGCATTTGAAGGCTATTCACAGCGGGAGGTTGCAGAAATTCGCGGCATTGCCCCCGCCGCGATCTGCAAAAAGATCGTAAAACTCAAAAAACTTCTGTATGGGGGTTAATTTTTGCCCGTTTTCGTTGCCTACCAAGTGAAGGGATCATTTTGAAAACAAAGGAGCAGCAGAATATGAACCATTTGAACGAGGAGAACTCCGTTTTGAATAGACCGATGTATTTGTGCCTTTGCCCGGTTTGCCTTGGTCAGTTCCTCGACACAGGAATCTATAAGATCGTGCGGGAAAATCACAGACAAGCAAAAGAGCGCTGTGATTTCTGTAATTATCGCAACGGGTACGATTTCATCATCTACTCCAAAGCGGAGAAGCAATGTGAGGTGGCAGACAAATGGCAATGAAAAAGTCTGAGCTGAGAGAACTGTACCTGATGATGTTTCCGGGGTATCCGGACATCGTAAACATCACTCAGCTCCAATCGATGCTTGGCATCAGCCGCCATCTTGCCTATGACTTGATCAATGACGGGTATATCAGAGGCCTGAAAATCGGAAATGCGTTCCAGATACCCAAGGTCAATGTCATTGAGTATGTCATGGATCAGGGAAAAAGTGCGATTTGAACTCTGATTTGATGATCGCATATTTGAGTATCTCCCACCGACCGAATAAAATATAGATGTCGGTGGGAGATGCCTGTATACAATTCAATGATTCCGGAGGTAATAAAAATGGTATCAGGAACTCTTGCGCTGAAGAACGGCTACTATTATGCCGTTCTCAGCTATCAGGACGCAGCAGGAAAACGCCATCAAAAATGGGTATCGACAGGATTGCCCCAAAAAGGTAATAAGTGCCGGGCAGAACAGGAACTTATTCGTATTCGCAGCGAATTTGAGATTCCTCCGGCTGCTGGAGAACTAAGCTCGAATATGCTCTTTGCATACTATTTGGATCAATGGCTTGAGATTGTCAGAGTGAGAATCAAGCCCGCAACATTCGGCTCGTTCAAAAGCACGATTGGCCCGTATTTCCGCAAAAAGGAGCTAACCTTGAAAGAACTGGAGGCTCGGCACATCCAACAGTTTTATACGGAGAAGCTGAAAACCGTCACGCCGAATTCCGTTATCCACTATCATGCGGTGATTTACCAGGCCTTGAAGTATGCGATGAAAACCGACATGGTACCGCAGAATGTTGCCATGAAGGTGGATAGGCCGAGGAAGAACTCATTTCAGCCGACCTTCCTTGATGCGGAGCAAATGCAGAAGTTGTTCGAGATTGTCAAGGGAACGCGGCTGGAGCTTCCGGTTTTGGTTGCTGCGTTTTATGGACTACGCCGTGGCGAGGTCTGCGGACTGAAATGGAACGCCATTGACTTTGAGCGTGGCACAATCACTATAAGGCACACTGTCACTTCTCTGCAAGTGGACGGAAAAACAAAAATGTACGCACAGGACTCTGCCAAAACAAAATCCAGTATGCGTACACTTCCGCTGGTCGGCAGCTTTGCGGAGTACTTCAAAGAAGTAAAAACGGCACAAGAAGTCAATAAGAAGGTATGCGGAAACTGCTACAACTACGAGTACGACGGTTATGTCTTTGTGAACGAGCTTGGTGATTTAATGCGACCGGAGTATCTGACAAGCTATTTCCCACAGTATATTCAAAAGCACGGCTGTAAAAGAATGCGTTTTCACGATTTAAGACACAGTTGCGCAAGTCTGCTTCTTGCAAACGGCGTACCGCTGAAACAAATTCAGGAGTGGCTGGGGCACAGTGATTTTTCCACCACCGCTAACATCTACGCCCACCTTGACTACACTTCAAAGCTGTCCTCGGCAAAGGCAATGGTCAGCGGAATGGCGCTTCCCGAATCGGTGAATTTCGGCAGCAAATGGGCCGAAATTTCAGCTGATGACGGAGAGAACTGATTTTTACGGTTCGAATATGCCAAAATGCCCAAAATTGCCTTGTTTTTTCCAAAAAAACAGGCTGTTCTTTCCATAGTTTTGAGCCGATTTTGAGCAAACGAGCAAAAAAGAAAAGCCGAAAAACCTTGATTTTTCGGACTTTTTGGCGGAGAGTTAGGGATTCGAACCCTAGAAGCCTTTCGGCTTACAGCATTTCGAGTCATACGGTCAAAACAGAAGTTCACGGAATTTAACGGAAGATAAAACACCTTAACCGAACCCCCGCAATCCCCGTGATTGCGGGATTTTTTGCACCTGAAATCTGCCGAAGTACCGCTGTTATTTAAGTCGCAAATTTTTCTCATTATATAGGAGTTCTAATCAAAATCCAATGAAAATGATTAGAACTCCGCATAGAAATGTCCCTGTTTTGGTCTGAAAATCATCTGTTTGGCAGTGCATCAAAAAAGCCGTGTTCCGCCGCACAACACTTAAAGTCGTGTAGGATGAGGAGAAATTACATTACGGAAAATCGAGACTGCACCAGTTCCATTAGAAAAAAGAAGATGAAGAGTGGTAGCATGCATAGAAAAAACACAAAAACCACAATATTTTAGCACGTTAAATTGACTTTATTCGCAGTATGGAATATAATATATTATATATTTTTGTCGAAGCAATAGTTTTTATGGGAGTTTCAGAGCATAGTTAGGAGGCCTTATAATGGAGTATTGTTCAATCCGGCAGATTTCTGAAAAATGGGGGACTTCTGTTCGAAGGATACAGGTACTTTGTGTGGGAAAACGTATTCCTGGTGCTGTTAAAATAGGGTATTCATGGGCGATTCCTGCGAACGCTGAAAAACCTAAAGATGCAAGGGTGAAATCTGGGAAGTATATAAAAAGCGGCGCATGGCCTGATTGACAAAGGAGATACAGTGGTGGCGGAGAAAATTAAATCTATTCCAGAAGCACGATTGCTGCTGGCCTCCCTGCGTTCTGTAGGGTATAACGAGGAAACTGCGATTGCGGATATTGTGGACAACTGTATTTCAGCTCAGGCCCATAAAATCAACATCCAATTTGACTGGGAAAAGAAACGAATTGTTATTGCTGATGATGGTTTTGGTATGAGTGAAAAGGACCTAATTGAGAATATGCGTATAGGGTCTTCTGATCCCAGCAAAATCCGAGCCAAAGATGATTTGGGACGATTTGGTATGGGTATGAAGACAGCAGCATTTTCTTTGGGGAAAAAGCTAACAGTTGTAACAAAATCGAATTTTGCTGTAAGTAATGCATCTTGGGATCTGGACCAGATTCCGGAGATTGGCTGGAACTTGATTATCCGAGACGAAAGCGAAATTTCTGAATTTTCATCTCAGATGGGTGAGCAGGGTACGATTGTAATTATTGAAAACCTTGATCGAGTGATTGATATCGACGACGAAAAAAAAGCACAGAATAAATTTTATAGGATTGCAAGCAAAACGGAAAAACATTTGGCACTTACATTCCATCGATTTATTGAAGAAGATAATCTCGTTCTGGAATTAAATAGCACTCCAATTAAAGCATGGAATCCATTTATTTTAGAAAATAGTGCAACTCAGGAACTGCCGGAAGAATCAATTTTCTCAGATAATGGCTGTGCAGAGGTGACGATTCAGCCTTACGTTCTGCCGCATAAAACGAAATTTGCAACCGATGATGATTATCAGGCAGCAGGCGGACCCAAAGGATGGAATTATCACCAGGGTATTTATGTTTACAGAAACAGACGCCTCATTATCTGCGGAACATGGTTTGACTACATAAAGAAAGAACCCGCATACAATTTGGCCCGCATTAAGATTGATATTACATCAGCCAGTGATGAGGACTGGAAAATTGATATTAAGAAGTCAACAGCTTCTCTGCCCAGTTATGTCAGGGAATCAGTTGAAAGAGAGATTGATCTTTGTACTGAAACTTCAGCTCGTGTATACAATTCACGTGGCAGTTACTCGAAGTCTAATGTCAGTACTCCCAACCTGGATTATGTATGGGAGCAGCGAAAAAAGAATGGTAGATATTCGTTTCATATTAACAGAAAACATTCTCTGTTGAATAATATTAAGAAGCAGTTGGACGACCAGGGTAAATCAACTTTATCAGCATATCTCGCTCTGGTCGAGAATTTTGCACCGTTTATGCAGTCCGGAGTAACAGATTCTCTGCAGAAAGGAAAAATTGGTGGAGAGCCGGATAAGACCTCTTTGGAATATCAGGTACAAATTAAAGAATTGAAAGATATGATTGTGGTCTTCTTGTCGCAGGGATTTACCAAAGAAGAAACGCAGTCTACGCTGTTGGACATGGCTAATTATAGACATCTCCGCGAGGAGATTATCAGACTGGTGGAGGAAGCACGATGATTAATACGCCGAAAGAATTGAGTGATATTGAAGTCGGTTTGTATAAGAGCGGATATGGGTTTTGCGAGAAGCTTGTAAAAGAAGAACATATAACTATTGCGGCAGCAGTCGAGAAAACAGCAGCAAAATTTGGCGGTTTAAATATGATTTCTGATATGGAATGTTTTAAAAAATTTCTGTTCAGTGAAGTGACCGCTTACACAGAGCCTTCTATTGGCGTGTGTGACCCAAATCTGGAAGATAAGACTTGGTGGGATGAACTTAAACAAGATCCGAAATTTAAACCGGAATATTGGAGCCGTTACTATGACTATCTGCTGAGGAAGCCCTCTTGGAGCATTACAGCAGTAGAGGATATTAATTCATCTACGGATGAGATTATGAATGCTTTGACCAATCCTCGCAAGGGTGTAGCTGGTGAACGAATGGGCATGGTGTTCGGATATGTTCAATCTGGTAAAACGGCACATTACATCGGGATGATCAATAAGGCCTACGATGCAGGATATCGTATTGTGATTGTGCTGTCCGGCATCCATAACAGCCTTCGCAGCCAAACTCAGTCCCGTATCGATGAAGAAGTTCTGGGATACGAAACAAGTCTGGAAAGTATCGGAGATATGACTCGAGAGCGCAATGCGATCGGTGTTGGAGTAGGTCCTCACAACCAGGTCGAAACTGTTGTCCAGTCGATTACGACACGAGACGAAAAGGGTGATGTCAATAAAAAGACGGAAGGCGTATCTATGATGCCGCCGTTCATGATTGTTACAAAAAAGAATGCCTCGGTTCTGCGCAAAATCCTGCGGTTCTTCCGTAAAAATCATTGTGCAGAAATTATAGGCGGAAAGAAGAAAATTCCAGCAAAATATCCTGCACTCATTATTGATGATGAGGCGGATCAGGCTTCTATCAACACGAAAGAAAGCTATGACGATCAAGGAAATGTTTTGGATGATTATAATCCTACAACTATCAATGGATTGATTCGAGAGCTACTTGGTGTATTTGAATGCCGTTCCTATATCGGCTATACTGCTACACCTTTTGCGAATATTTTTATTCCTCCCCACATCGACGATGAAAAATATGGAACAGACCTTTTTCCCAGAGATTTTATATACAGGTCTCCAAGAGCAGATCAGTATATTGGCGCAAGGGAATTCTTTGGATTAGGGAGTAAAGAAGATATTCCTGCGATGCCGCTTTACCGGAAAATTGTGGACGGGGCAACGTATCTTGGCAGAGGTACAAAATCTACCGATCCAGTCGGAGAACTTCCCAAGGAGCTTAAACTGGCTGTGAAATACTTCCTTTTGTCTACCGCACTTAGGAACTGCAGAGGACAAAGGAACAAACCAAATACGATGCTAATCCATATTGTCCGCTTCGTTGGCCAGCAAAATAAGGTTAAACAAAAGGTTCTGAAATACTTTAAAGAAGAGATTGAGAACCATATTCGCTATGGTGATCCCATCATTGAAAGTGAGCTTAAGACGATTTGGGAAGAAGACTATGTTCCTACAACCAGCAAAATGAGAGCGCAGTTCAGCAAAAATATGTCTGGGTGTGATAATGTTAGCTGGGATTGCATCTGGTCTGAAGCTAAACGCCTGATCGCTGACAAGGAAATCAGTGTATATAGTGTCAATGGTAAGAGCGATGATGTTCTTCTTTACAAAAACCATGAAGGAAAACCATTCAATGTCATTGTCATTGGCGGCGACAAACTCTCCAGAGGCTTGACGCTGGAAGGACTGACAGTGAGCTATTTTACCCGCAGCTCTAATACATACGATACCCTTATGCAGATGGGACGATGGTTCGGCTTCCGTCCGGGATACCTGGATGCCTGCAGGTTGTTTACTACGCCCACTCTTCATGCAAGCTTTTCCCACATTTCTATGGCTACCGAAGATCTTGCTTCGCAATTTGACTTTATGAATAGCGTAGTTCAGACTCCAAAGGACTTTGGCCTGCGGGTAGCATCTCATCCGACGTTGGAAATTACCAGTCGGAATAAGATGAGAACGGGTCAGGAGTTTAAGCGGGATTTCAGCTGCAAGCTGAGCCAAACTCGTGTTTTTGATATTGACGGTGAGCAGTATGACAGAAACTTTGAAGCTGTTGAAGACCTTCTGTATGCAATTAAGGGCTGCCGCATAACAGCGGAGCAATATCAGCAGATACTTGGAAGAAAAGCTCCCGGTGAGCATTTCTTCTATCAAAATGTATCTGCCCATGATATTGCCAACTTTTTTGAAAGTTATGAAACATCTAAAACTGCGACCAGAGCAAACAGCAAATATATGGCAGATTATATCCGTACCATGAATGCGGATGGAATTGGTGGGGTTAAATCGTGGACCGTTTGTCTGATAAATATGGATAATGGAGAAAAATTCGATATTGCTGATTTGCAGGGAGTAGGAGGAGGTATTCTCAGAAGAGAGAGTGCAGGTGTGGATTTCTCCGCAACAACCGCCTCTATCCATACTATGACATCTGCAGATCATGAGTATATGGATTATGATAACGATACATATAAGCGGGTTCTGGAGCTGAAAGAAAAATATAAAAATGATCCTTCTAAGACAAAAATTAATGAAATTATTCGCAGAGAAACAAGACCATTTACAAATGGATTTTTGATTCTGTACCCTATTGGGCAAGCAGGAAGGCTGACTGATGAACGTGGTGACCACAAGCCTCCCTTTGGATTTGCTGCGGTATTCCCTGATCGAAATGGAAAGGGTGACCTCAAATCCTATCGGATGAATGATATTGCATTGGAGAAAGACAGCAATGAGTTTTACGGCTGATATTTACAACGAAATATTGTCCGACATATTTTCAGGGACAGGTCAAACTTCCCCCTTTGCGATGCGGCTGGTGAAGTTTGACAATGGCATTATGATTGCCTTTGCAGTCAACATTGCCACAAGAATGCGCTCAGCGTTTTTATCTGTGACTTCAGAAGCTCCTAAGAGCAGATTTCCGCACTGGAAAGGCGTTGAAATTGAAACAGCTACACTGCCAGCATATGGAATTGATACGCCTTTTGTTGGCCTTTCTCAGCTGCCAAATAGCGCCAGTGACATTTTTGAAATTGTTGTTGAAGACCTGAGAAGCAAGTTAGAAGCAGCAGAAAACACCGAGGAGTCCTTATCTGTCATCATCACAGTTTTAACGAAGTGGAAGGAGTTTTTTGCTGCTGATAAAGAGCTGCTGATGTCTGAAGAGCGTCAGCAGGGACTTTATGGAGAATTGCTGTTTTTGAGTGAGTGCTTGGATTCACAAGGGGTGGGAGCAGTTTCACATTGGGCTGGCAGTGAAGATGAAACCCATGATTTCTACTTTGGCCCTCATGCAGTTGAAGTGAAGACCACCTCTGCACAGGCTCCCTATTTTGCCAGTATCAGCAGTGAATACCAGCTGGATAATGGTGATATTCCAGGAAAATTATTCTTGCGTTTCTATGCGCTTCGCAGAAGTCACAGCGGTGGTGAAAAACTGCCGGAACGAATTACTGCCATTCGCAGCAGGTTGTGTGAAGATGTATCGATCCTGCAGAAGTTTGATGAAAAACTAAAGAAGTACGGCTATTTTGATGAAGCTGCAGATAGTTATACCATTGGCTACTATCAGCGAGATCTTTATTGCTTTGCAGTAGATGACAATTTTCCGAAAATCACGAAAGAAGCAGTACCGCTGGGCGTTTCGGATCTTACATACCGAGTCAGCATCATGCTTTGTATGCCGTATGTCCAAGATATAAAATCCGTATTTGAAATTTTGAAAGGAGGGGCTTAATTGTGGTAAACGAGAAAATTCTCGAATTTTACGAAGAATTTCGAGATGAAGTTCTTGGGTATGTGAAAGAGAACGGCCCTATTTCTACAAATACGGCTTTCAAAGCTTTGTTTCTGTCCTACCTAACGGAAGCGGGAGAAACTCTTGTTTCGGACTGTACGTTGATGGACTTCAAAAAGGATGGGGAGAATATGAAACTGGACGGCTATGCGTTCAGTGAGTATTTCCATTCGCTTACCCTGCTTGTGAGTAAGTATCAGGCTAAGCCGCAGCCGGAAAAGATGAAGAAAACTGAAATTGACAGGCTTTTAAAAAAAGCTCTGAAATTCTATAAAACTTGCGGCACGGACTCGTTTGAGGCCTTAGAGGAATCCAGTGATGGTTATCAAGCGTATGAGTTTATCAAAAGTCATAAAGAGGATATTGAAACAGTTAATATCATTTTACTGACCAATGATGAAACGATCCGATATATTCCGGAAGACACTCGTCATGGAAAGGTAACTATTCGCTTCGACGTTTGGGATATTGAACGCCTGTATCAAAGTGTCCTTGGTGGCGCTGCAGTGGAGCGCCAGCTTGTTGTAAAACTGAAGAAAAAGTATGGTGCATCTTTGCCTCTAATTAAAGTCAGAGGCGATAATGAAATCTATGACTGCTATATTGGTGTCATTTCCGGTGAGCTGTTAGCACGGATTTACGAAACCGAAGGTCAAGATCTAATTCAAAAGAATGTCCGTTCTTTTCTGCAGGCAACGGGTAAGGTCAACAAAGGAATTAAGACATCGTTAGCCACCGAACCTCAAATGTTTATGGCATACAACAACGGTATTTCAACCGTTGCGGATTGTATTGACATTGATGAAAGTCATAGCAGAGGAGACGTTGTAACCATTACAGAAATCACCGGCTGGCAGATTGTTAATGGCGGTCAAACTACAGCATCGATTTACAATGCCTATAAGTCAAAACTTCCTCTGGATCAGGTAAATGTACAGATTAAGCTGTCTGTTATCAAGAAAAAAGACCAAGCCGAAGATATTATTCATAACATTTCTAAGTACGCAAATAGCCAAAATAAAATCAATATGTCTGACTTCAATGCCAATGATGCATACCATGTAAAGATGGAACGTCTATCCAGGGCAACACCGATCCCTGTGGCAAGGGGAAAATCGACAGACTATTGGTTCTATGAGAGAGCCAGAGGACAATATTTAGTTGAATTGAATCGGCAGCCAACCGCAGCGGCTAAAAAGGAATTCAAGAGCCGTTGCCCGAAGAATCGCTGCATTTCTAAAACTGTAGCTGCCAAATGTGTTATGGCTTATCAGGGCTATCCGTATATTGTCAGCAAAGGTCTGGAAACCAGCTTTGTCTATTTCTCGGATATGGTCTCCAAGGGTGAATTCCCTGAGCCATCTGAACAGAGCTACATTGACATGATTTCTAAGGTGATATTGTTCAATAGTTGTGATGAAATCATCAAGAATTTAAAATTTGGCGGCTTTAAAGCTCAGCAGGACTATTATACCGTGGCACTAATCGGAAAATATCATTCAGGTTTAATCAACCCGCAGGAAATCTGGAATAACCAGACAATCAATGCGGAGACGGCAAGGGTCATAGAAGAATTGGCCTATTTTGTATGGGAACATTTCCAGAATCCTACAGTTCCTGGCGTAAATATTGGACAGTGGTGCAAAAAGGAAGATTGCTGGGAACTGCTTCAGAGCCGTTATGAAGCAAGAATGGAAAAGTGGGAGAATTGAGAAAAATGCCATATTCAGTAGTGGATCTGTTTGCCGGGGCCGGTGGATTGAGCTTGGGTTTCGTGCAGACTGGAAAATATGAGATAAAGGTTGCTTTCGAGCGGGAACCGCACATGCAGGCAACTTATCATCGCAACCATCCGAATGTCGAGCTGCAAGGAGATGTATGCGGTGCTGATTATGCGGATATACAGAGTAGACACGGAACCATTGACGTTGTCATTGGTGGTCCTCCATGTCAAGGATTTTCAAATGCAAATCGGCAGAAGAACCATGCAATCAGCCAGAATAATATGCTGGTAAAGCAGTATATTCGAGCAATCAAAGAGCTGCAGCCTAAAGCATTTGTCATGGAAAATGTTAGTATGCTTCGATCTAACGTTCATCGGTTTTATATGGAAGAAACAGATCTGGATATTGTGGAAGAGTACCAGATCCCGAATAAAAACACGCCGCTGCACTTGCTGAGCTCAGAATTTGTGTTCGATGGCGCATTGGAGATAGTTCAAAACTTGGAATTGCTCCAGCAGATACTTTGGCCTGAAGATCACTATCGGGAACTGAATATCATCTACAAAGGTGAAAAAAACGCTGATAAGATGAAAAAATCTTTGGAAAAACACCGGCGCAAGCTTACCGAAATCGCTCAGGTTTATATTCAAGACGGTACAAATAGTTACATTGCTCAGAAAACCAGAGAAGCATTTTGCGCAATTATGGATTATTTTAATGGTATTCTTGAAGCAGATAGAATTCACACCTTGATTGAGCCAGCTATTATGATTCAGCGCATGCTAAATAAAGCAAAGGAAATCTTTGATAACCATATCCATGTGGATTCATATGAGTGTACAGAAAAAGATGGCCTTCTGGCAAATATTCGTTCATTTGCGGTTTTTGATTATCTGAATAGTATTCTGACATCTGGAAAAGATGGATATACCATTGATAGTGGGATTTTGTGTGCCGCAGATTTTGGAGCGCCCCAGAAAAGAGAACGCTTTGTTATTATGGGGATTAAGAAAAGTATTTCCGCTGTGGTATTTCTGCCTTCCGGAAAGATTAAAGACGGACATTATAAAACTGTTCATGATGCAATTTTTGATTTGGAAGATGTTCCGCCTGTATATGATTTGGCAGACGATGAGGAAGGAATTCCGCTGGAACATAAGGAGCAGTTGAGTTCAGTAGCACAGCAACTGAGAGATTCGGATGTTCTGAAGAACCACATCATTACTAAAACAACGGATGTAGCAATGGCAAGATTCAAAGCGCTGCATCAAGGAGAAAATTTCCATAGTTTAGAAGAATCACTCAAAATCAATACCTATACCGACGTGAAAAGGACTCAAAATACGATTTATTTACGGTTGAACTATAATGAACCAAGCGGAACAGTGCTTAATGTTCGAAAGTCTATGTGGATTCATCCTACTCTGGATCGGGCAATCAGTATCCGAGAAGCAGCCCGGCTACAGACATTCCCTGATAGCTTTGTATTTTGCGGACCTAAAGATAAACAATACCAGCAGGTAGGAAATGCCGTACCTCCAATTATGGCAAAAGCGATTGCGAAGCAGCTTGCGGCAACTTTAGGTAAAAAACTTCGTGAGGCAGAACAAGAAAATGGCTGATAATCACTCAAAAGAAGTTCGCAGCAAAAATATGTCACATATTCGAAGCACGAATTCAAAGCCAGAAGAGATTGTTAGGAAATATCTGTTTTCTAAAGGCTTTCGATATAGAAAAAATGTTCGAACCTTGCCGGGATGTCCTGATGTTGTTTTGCCTAAATATCATACCGTGATTTTTGTAAATGGCTGTTTTTGGCATAAACATGATTGTGGGAGGTTTGTTTGGCCCTCTTCTAATACTGAATATTGGATACCCAAAATAAATCGGAACGTTGAACGGGATAAGCAAAACCACAAGAAGCTTATAGACATGGGCTGGAAGGTACTGATTATTTGGGAATGCGAACTAAAAAAGAATGTGCGTGAAGACCGACTGGAGCGGCTAATTAAAGAAATCAAAGGAGAGTAGCCATGTGGAACTCGGATAGAAAAAATAGAGACACAATCCCAAGAGCGTACTATCATGGAAGCTGTGAAAAATTTCTATTAGCGAGTGAAGCTGAAATCTACCATGAACTGGTACATAACTCTCTCCAGTTTGATCTAACAGTACAGCAAGAGCAGGCATGGAACGAAGAAGTTCGAATTTTAAAAGATGTCATGCTCCAGCTTAAAGAAGGACATATTGCGCTTGAATATTCTATTCCTCGAATGGGAAAACGTATTGATGCAGTTTTAATCATTAGAAGTTGTGTTATTTTGTTGGAATTTAAAGTGTTTGAGACTGCATACCCTAAAAGTGCCGTTGATCAAGTTGTAGATTACGCTTTGGATTTGCATAACTTTCATGAAGCCAGTCACACAGCACATTTATTTCCGTTTTTAGTATGTACAGAGGCATCTGCGAATACCAATGCAATCAGTATAGATAATGGAATTTCATCACCTATTCTTTGCTGTGAAAGTACACTTGTAGGAGAAATTCTCAATGTAGTTCATAACTATGATAATGGAACTGCTGTCGATCCGGTGCAATGGTTCAATTCCGTGTATAAACCAACCCCAACTATTATTGAGGCGGCACAAGCCTTATACTCTGGGCATGATGTACGAGAAATTTCCTATAAAGAAAGCGATGAGAATGATATTGCAGTTACAACTGCGCGGATTGATAAAATCGTTGAAGACAGCAAGAAAAATCATTGGAAATCGATCTGTTTCGTTACAGGAGTACCGGGTGCCGGAAAAACTTTGGTAGGACTGAACATAGCGAATAGGCGACATCATTTTCAAGAAGGAGACGAAGAACATGCTGTGTTTCTTTCGGGAAATGAACCTTTGGTTACTGTTTTGAGAGAGGCATTGACTCGAGATCAAGTAGAAAAGAAAAAAATGTATTGTACAGAATGTAAGGCCATGGATTTGAACAGAAACTGTACCAACTGTGAGTATAATATTACAAAAAGCGGAATCTTTTCTGAAACAAAGAGTTTTATTCAGATGATACATTGGTTTAGGGATGATTCACTTTTGGAGGGACATCCAGCACCTATCGACAAGATTGCGATTTTTGATGAAGCTCAGCGGGCTTGGAAAAAGGAGCAGTTAAGTAAGTTCATGCGGACAAAAAAGGGACAGTCCCACTTTAATATGTCCGAGCCCGAATGCCTTATTGAGTATATGAACAGGCACAAAGATTGGGCGGTTATTGTATGTTTAGTTGGCGGAGGGCAGGAAATACATGATGGGGAAGCAGGAATTGCAGAATGGTTTAATGCAATAAATGAGCATTTCCCTTCCTGGAAGGTGTTTTGCTCAGACCGTATGGCAGGCTATGAATATGTTGGAAATAGTTCGATTGATGAACTCCTTTCCAATGCAGAAGTTCATAAGTGCCGTGAACTTCATCTGTCGGTTTCTATGAGAAGCTTTAGAAGTGAGCTCGTTTCTGCTTTTGCAAAGGCGATAATCGATGGAGATGAAGCAACTGCAAAGGAACTTTATCCGAAAATCATCCAAGCTGACTCAACTACCAACAAAATGCGGTATCCAATTCTTTTAACGAGAAATCTTCAGACGGCTAAAGAATGGGTGCGAAATATAAGTCATGGCACAGAACGATATGGAATTATTGCGAGTTCAGGTGCTAAGCGGCTACGTGCAGATGGTGTCACAGTTCCCAAAGATATTGAGATTGAAAAATGGTTTTTGAATGGAAAAGATGATGTGAACTCTTCATACTTTATGGAAGTTGCGGCATCGGAATTTAAGATTCAGGGGTTGGAAATTGACTACGCCGTTGTTGTATGGGAAGCGGACTACAGGTACTTGGATGGTAAATTCACATACAATAATTTTGCTGGATCTTCGTGGTCAAAGGTTAATAATCCAATTGCTCAGAATTATCAGAAAAATTCTTATCGAGTTTTGCTTACTCGTTCACGGCAGGGTTATATAATTTATATACCGAAGGGTAACGCTGAAGATGCTACAAGAAATCCCGAATACTACGATCAAACTTACCACTATCTAAAAAGGATTGGTATTGTTGAAATTTAATTGCCCTTTTACGAGCGGAAAGCTGTTAATTTTAATCAGGTAAAGAAGCATGCAGCGCCTGACCTCTGATTGTAAAGCCAGGCGAATCAATCAAATTATAAACATTTTTCTCTGGACTTTTTACCTCCTTTGTGGTATGTGTTTGTGTTGCAAAGGAGGTATTATTATGGCACAAATCAGCATAGAAGAATTATACCGTGGCGAGGGCAAAGGAGATAAAGTACGGTTCCGGAGGAATTATGGGAGCGGTCATCAAGGATTTGTTTGCAAACGGAATTCCGGACGGTTATGACGGACTGTTTTGGATGGAACTTCTCACTGTAAAACACACGCTGATAGTGGCGGAACAAATGAAACAAGAGGGCGACTTTGTATCGGGAATGACTGATGCAGAGCCGCTCTCTTTGCATAAGGAGGGCAATTCAGATGACGACACTTGAAGATTTATATTACGGGAATATTCATCCATACGAGCGTGATATGAAGAAGACCGGCAGAGAATCCGCGCTGCTCCGTCTTGCAGTCAAAAACGAAAATGATCTGCTGGCAACGCTCACAGAACAGCAAAAAGAAATCTTTCAAAAGTGTAAAGATTCAGAAAGTGAAATGCACTGCGCATTTGAACTGAGGTCATTTATTGAAGGATTCCGCCTTGGTATGAAACTGACAGCGGAAGGAATGTACTGTACGGAGGAAACAGACGAAGATTAAATCAAAAGCTGCATACAAAACAAGCTGTAAATTGGCTTTAATTATAGGCGAAAACGCCCGCTGTAAAGCGCCTGTGCGCGCGTTTAAGCGCACCTTTCACCATCTGCAGGAAGTTGATCGGCAAGAGATGTTCATCCCCTAAACGGCGGAAATTACGCCGCTTTTGTGCGAGTACAAAAAGGCTGCTGAAATCGTAGGTTTCAGCAGCCTTTTTGCATTGGTTTATTGAATTTTTTTAATCGTTTACCTCTATTATCTCAAGTGCTTCTTCTGCAGTGAGATTGCCAGCAATATACTTCTTCTTTGCATTCTGCGCAGTTTTCATCCAGTTGTCATACATTTCATAGTCCATGTATCGGACATTTTGAAAAGGCATATCGGCGGCACGTTCCAGCCGCTTATACATTTTTCTTTGTGTACGGTCGTATGCTTCGATAACCGGATCGCTCTCGGCAAGCTGTTTATGCTTTTGCTTCGGCGCAACCTGCTTGCAGGTTTTTCCGTCTGCAATTATACGGTCACAGTAAAGTGTTTTCTTTCTGGTTTTCGGAACGAAAAAATTTCCGCAGTTTTCGCATCGTGCAATCACGGGGTTTTCCGATAAAAACTGCATCAGAAGAAAAACATAATACTTTACGGGAGTACGGAACAAATATTGTGTTTTGACAGTACCGTCAAGAAGATGGATTGTTTTAAATTCCGAATGGCTCATAAACGGATAACGCCCGCCGTCTATTTTCCCGTCTTTCATATAATCAAGAAAAATATTGTCGAGCACAATTTTGAATGCGTACAGTTCCTGAATGCAGTATTGTATTTCCGTCATAGCTTCACATACAAACATAGCGGAGCCGTCATCTTCCTTCACACTGTCTTCCAGAAACGCCAGTGTCAGCGTCTGAATGACCGGGTCAGGTTTAAGACTTTCCAGAAATATATTGACCTCTTTCAGCAATGCATCAAAATGATCCATATTGATTTCGCCGTTATTTTCGTAAATTGCTTCTGTTATGGCATCGGCGCATTTTTCAGTCTCTTTCATGAAATATAAATATGTCCTCATATCGCGTGCAGAAAAGTTTATCAGCTCGTCCTTAACCGAAACGGAATCAACGGTTTCCGTTCCGGATTTTGTGACGAGCTT